>Ga0314855_100100_pt1 | contig 25401 bp, 46 predicted proteins | sample 2018CB1WmetaG_FD_203636 | JGI IMG/M metagenome (GOLD analysis project Ga0314855, IMG submission 203636) | Cryopeg brine viral communities from Beaufort Sea near Barrow, Alaska, United States - 2018 CB1W | ecosystem: Environmental > Aquatic > Marine > Coastal | place: USA: Alaska | collected... | reverse complement strand
AGGTTGCTGCGACTCTTGGTGGTTCTGCGATCACGCTCGGTTCGAGCTCGATCAAGGTTATCAAGGCTGGCACTGCGCTGACTTGGGATGGTTTCTCTGGCTTCATGCAGGGCATCTTCGACAACGGTGGAATCAGCGAACAGGAAACGGCGACTCTGTTCGTTTCTTCACGTCAGAAGCGCGCTATTTCGTCAGCTTTCGCTAACGAATTCGGCAAGGTTGATCTGTTCAACGGTACCCGCAATGTTGGTGGCGTGAACGTTCAGACGATCGAGACTGACTTCGGAACGCTCAACGTTGTTATCGAGCGTGCTCTTGCTCCTGACTCGATCGCTGTTGTTTCGCTTGAGCAGATTGACCCTGTGTTCCTTGAGGTTCCCGGTAAGGGTGTCCTCTTTGAGGAAGCACTCGCCACTACGGGTTCTGCAAAGAAGTCGCAGATTTACGGCGAGATCGGTCTGAAGTACGGCAACCCGCTTGCTCACGGTGTTTACCGTGGCCTCGCTGTCTAGTCACTAATTCAATGGAGGTCAGTTCATGGCTGTAGTTCAACTTGCATCCGAGGCGGATGTTATGGCGGCTTTAGGTCGTGTGCTGACCTCCGATGAGTCGGCTCGTGTCGGGGCAATTCTGGATAAGGCTTCAGAGTTGTTCCGGCGCAGGTCGGGTCAGCAGTTCACGGCGGGCACATCGTTTGTGCGGTTGCGTGTGGTTGGTGATCAGGTGTCGTTGCCTCAACGTCCTGTTGTTTCTGTTACTGCGGTGACTACGGATGATGGGGAAGATACTGCGGTCACTTTCGGGACACTGTTTCAGTCGAAGGTTCGGCTTAGCGGGGTTGTTGGGGGTGACATGGTGCGGGTGAATTACTCGCATGGTTCCGCAACTGTGCCCGATTTGGTGCGCCTCACTGTGGCTGACATTACTCGGAAGGTGTTGGAGATTGACCCGAACGCTGTTTCGGGCAAGACACAACATTCTGAAACTGTGGGCCCGTTCACTGAGCAAGACACGTATGCGACGTGGGCTCAGGGTGGTCAAACGATGCTGTCACCGTCTGATGCTGATATTGCGGATTCGTTTCGGGTTCGTTCGTATGGCGCGGTGGTGATGGTTCCGTGAAGGGTGAAGTAATAACGGTTACTCGGTTGGGTGTTGATACTGGTGTGCCGGATGCGCAGGGGAACCCCGTGTTGGGTGCCCCGACATCGTTCGGCTTCACCACGTTGGCACCTGTAGTCCCGCTGATGGCGGAAGAAACCGCGGAGGCTGCCGGAACCCAAGTGATTGATGGGTTCCGTGTTTATGCTCCTGCGGATCTGATTCTTGAGCCTACTGATGTGCTGACGATTCGTTCTGAGGCATATCAGATGGAGGGCAAGGTGGGGCGCTGGAATAGGTCAACCACTGGGCTCGGTCGTGGGACTGCATTTGTTGTTCGGAGGGTGTGATGGGCGCAAAAGTTCGGTTCGAAACTAAGGCATATTCCTATCATGCGATGGGCAATGTGATGAAGTCCCGCAAGTTGGGTGCTGTGCTGGAAGAGATTGGCGCGAAAGTGCTTGCCGCTGCGCGAGAAGATCCCAACGCGGCCTATGTTGCTTCTCTGGAGATGCGCCAGTTTGTTTCATCGGGGAGCAAGGGTCGTGTGTCGGTGCAGATCGGTGCACATCCGGTGATTGGTTCTCGTGTTGAGGCTAAGCGGGGCACTCTGTCGCGTGCTTTGGGAAGGGCGGGTCTGTGATGTTTCGTTTTCGTGTCCGTTTCCCGATTAGTGATGGCGCGGTTGTTGTCGCGCTCAAGGGGGGCTTGACGGGTTGGACTGGTTTGACGGTTCAGCCGAAGTTGCCCACCCCGATGACTAAACGTGTGGTCACTGTTCGCAATGACAGTGGCCCGCAGGAACTGTCGAGGGCTTCTCGACGGTATGGCGTGAATTTGTGGGCAGATAGTTCGGTTGATGCCGAGAACCTTGCCCTTGACACCATGCAGACTCTTACGTTGCTGGCTGATGGTTCCCCGTTCCTGTCGGTGGGTTCGTTTACTGGCCCGTTTGAGATTCCCGATTCCCCGGCTTACACGTTTGGCGGTAAGTCGATGACTCATTTCTATTTCGCGTTTCAGGGGACTGTGAAAGGTTCCTGATCTTTTTCCCCCGTGTCCTCCCACACGGTTTTTTCGCCCTTCGGGGCACAACCCTTGGAGGACAATAAATGTCTGCAAATGTTTCTGAAGAGTTTGTTCCGATTGATGGCATTGTGGCGAGTGGCACTTATGGTGTTGCGGCTGCCCCAATCAACTCGACCGGCGCGTTGGGTGGTACGTGGACTGACCACGGCCTCACAACTGATGCGGGTGTGACGCGTTCACAGCCCGTTTCCCAGACTGTGCGGCGTGCATGGCAGAACAGTAAGAAGCTGCGCACACTGACCACTGAGGCTGCTGTGCGGTTCCAGTTCATTCTTGTCCAGACGGACGAAGCGAACATTCAACTGTTCCACGGTGTTCCCCTTGTTGCCGGTTCGCTGGTTGCTGACCCGGCGCGTGAATGGCCGCAGATTTCGTTCGACCTCGACATGATCGACGGCGCCAACGTTATCCGCGAGTATGCACCGACTGCCCGTGTGGTTGAGGTTGCCGACCAGGTTGCTGTTGCTGGTGGCGGTTTCGGTTGGCCGATCACGGTTGAGGCTGAGTATGACGCTGGCATCGATGGTTACACAAAGCAGTTCTACTCCGAATTTGAGGGTGCTACTCCTGTTTCGACAATCACTGCTGCGACACCTTCTGGTGCTGCTGTGACCGAGATTGTGAAGATCAGCGGTACTTCGTTCACTGGGGCAACTGTTGTGAAGTTTGGTGCAACCAATGCGACTGCGTTCGTTATTGATGACTCGGCCACGATTTACGCAACGGTTCCGGCTGGTACTGCTGGTTCTGCTGCAATCACGGTCACTACTCCTGCTGGCGTTTCGTCGGCGTTCGCGTACACGCGCGGAGCCTAACTAAGTGTGGGGGTGGCGCGTTGGGAGGCGCGTCACCCTTGCTTTATCTCATTTCCTCCCCCGTACTGATGTTCTAATGTCGCCCCGTGTGGCACCCGTTTCGACGGTTAATCAACTAATGCCAGAACGGTACCTAACTCGCTCAGATCGCCACCTGTGGCCGCTGAGGGGGTGCTGTTTCGGTGTGCTCGAATACATGTTCTAACGAAAGGTTCCTCCCATGCACAACTTCACTTCTTCTGCTGGCCGTCACGGTTTCATTATGGACGGGCGCGAATACTTCCTACCATCACCAACTATTGATGATGTCGAAACGATCGGCGTTCTGAGTTCAATGACAAGTGCCGAGCAGTCGCGCGGAATGCGGGACATTCTTGTCGCTAAGGCGGCACCCGTGAAACTGACTATCTGGGAGCGGTTCACGAAAAGCAATCCTGCCCCTGCCGCCATTGATGCTTTAGGGCTTGTGCAGAGCACAAAACTGTTCACAGCATGGATTGTTTCGTTGCGTGAGGTGGGCCTGGGGGAATCTTCGGGCTCAGCCGAATAGCGGTCGAGCACCGGGCTGAGCTCGCCGCGGACTTCCGCTCTATCTACAACACCTCTATTGGTGATGTTTCCGGTGTTGAGCTGTGGGATCTGATGAAGCAGCTGCTGTCAGATCCCTGCTCACGCCTGCACGCTGTCGTTGCCGGGTGGGAACACCCCATTGACCGCACGGCAATGTATCAACTCGACACACTCGACCTGCTTCTTGTGCGGTGGTCAGACAAGGGCAAGTTCAAGCCTGTTCCGCGACCGTGGGACAAAGCAAATAAGCCTAAGAGCAAGTCAACTTTGACTGCTGCACAGGCGCACCGAAAGTTGCGCCCGCACCTGTACGACAACTGATCGGGCACCTCCCAGCCCAAAACCCTGGGAGGCACAAATGTCTGAGGCTTGGCAGTCAGCATGGGTTGAGATTCTTCCCGATTTCAAAAACTTTAAGACCTCCGCTAATTCACAAATGTCAGGCGTGTTGGGCGCTGCTGGCACTGCGGGTGGTTTGGCCGCTGGCCGAAACATGGGCGCAGGGTTGCTGGGTAGCATCAAGGGTCTTGCGGGTCCGCTGATTGGCATTGTTGCTGCGTTGGGCATTGGTCGCCTCATTGGTGAAGCAATCGGTTCGGGTATCAATTACGCGCTCAATTCTGTCGATTTGGCCTCCGATTTGGAACAATCGACGGGTGCAGTTCGGTCTGTGTTCAAAGAACAGTCATCCATCGTTGAGGGTTTTGCCGATGGTGCGGCAAAGAATGTCGGTCTGGCTAAGACTTCCTATCAGACGTTCGCAACGGTGGTGGGTGCTCAGCTCAAAAACTTGGGTATCCCCTTCGATCAGATCGCGGGTCAAACTGATGATCTTATTGGTTTGGGTGCTGATCTGTCCGCACAATTCGGGGGTTCAACTTCTGATGCTGTGAATGCGCTTTCGTCGCTGCTGCGTGGTGAGCGCGACCCGGTTGAGCGTTATGGTGTCGGCATTAAGCAGTCAGACATAAACGCACGGTTGGCGGCTAAGGGCCTGGGCGATCTGACTGGTGAGGCTAAGAAGCAAGCCGAGATTCAGGCGACGCTTGCGATTCTGTATGAACAGACCACTGATGCTCAGGGCACGTTCGCGCGTGAGGGTGACACGTTAGCGGGGCAGCAGCAAAGGTTGCAGGCCGTACTAACGGACACTCAGACGGCGTTTGGTGAGGCTTTGTTGCCGGCGTTTAGTTCTGCGTCTGGTTTCGCGCTCGAAACTTTGGTTCCTGCCCTTGAGCGGGTGCTAGAAAATGTTGGCCCGACTTTGGGTGATGCGCTTAGCGATCTGGCCCCAAAGTTTGAAGAGTTGGTCGAGAAGGCCACGCCACTCGCAGAAGCATTCATCATCGCCGTAGCAGAGGATGCACTACCGGCCCTAATTCAGGGGCTAAACGATTTCCTGGACTCGGTACCCCTGTGGATCGAAGGGTTCAAAGACGTTGACGGAGCCATCCGCGACCTCACCGACAACAACGTTGGGCTTGGCGATCTTGTTGCAGGGTTCGCCCTCATGGGGCCGAATATGATCGGCGCACTGGGCGTGATAGTGAGAGCAATAACGGATACCATGACCAGCATTTCGGTGAGCATAGCTCTTGGTTTGGCGACCGGCATTGTGCAATTCTCAAACTTCATTCGTGATGTGCAGACCAATATCGGTAAGGCTGGGGATGATTTCCGCGATTCGGGCGAAGAGCTAATCAAGAACTTCGCCATGGGCATCACTGCTGGTCTTACATTCGTCGCACCTGCGATCAATGACGTTATGGAGTTCGTTGCAGGGTTCTTCCCACACTCGCCGGCTGAGCGTGGCCCGTTCTCTGGTTCGGGTTGGATTGCCATCGGCTCTGCCGGTGCCGCGGTTGCGGATGAGTTCGCTAACGGGTTCAACAAACGCCCCGCAATCCAGTTGGGTGCCGTCGCGTCTGGTGTTTCCAGTGCTGCCTTCTCGGGGATTCGCACCCAACAACCTGCACCCATTGCCAGTAGTGGTGGCGGTGCGGCTTCGGTGAACGTCTACCCACAACCGGGGATGTCTGAAGAAACTATCGGGCGCGTTGCTGCCGCTGAATTGAACTGGGCACTAAGGAGCACTAAATGACACTCATGGTGACGCTTCCGGGCGGTCTGGTTTTTTACGGTCAAGACAAGTCAACCTCTACAGGGTTCTATTTGGATGAGGGCGAGTTTGCGTGGTTTGACGGTGTGGACGTTCGGCGGGACACCACTGAGCGTCCGCAGGCTCATGGGTCGTTTGATACGCCGGGATTTTTGGGGTCGCGCACCATCCCCATGAAGGGGATTTGTTTGGCTTCGTCTACTGCGGAGTTGGCCCATATGGGCAACCAGTTGAAGGGCGTTTTGGCTGGCGGCGGTTCGGGTCGTGTTCAGGTGGTTTGGAATGGTGAGACCACATGGGCTGATGTGCGGTTGGCTGCACAAACAAAGTTTTCGCCTGACCCCGTGAATTTGGTTGGTGACTTTCAGATCACGTTCTGGGCTGCTGATCCTCGCAAGTTTGGTGAAACTCGCACGTTCGCTGCGGGTGTTGCCGCCTACCATTTCGGCAACTTTGCTGCGTCCCCTGTTCACACGATTACGGGTGTTGCTGCGGGTTACACGATCAATGGCCCTGGCGGGAAGACGTTCACGGTTACTGAGGCTGTCACTTCTGAGGTTCCGCACCGTATTGATATGGCGACGGGGTTTCTTGAAGTTGGCGGTGTTGTGGTGGTTGGGAAGGTTACTTCTGCTGATGTTTGGACTGTTCCGGGGGGTGGCACTGTGACTCACACACTGACGGGTTCGGGGCTCACTTTGTCTACTGCTGTAACCGATACGTATATCTGATGGTGTCGGGTACTAACGCGATCTCTGGCCCTTTTAGCCAGTCGGGTACGCAGTCGCTCGAGGGCGACTACACCGAGGTTGGCACGATGACGCTTAGAAAACCGGCCACGAAATCCGGCACGCAAACAATTAGCGGCCCCTGTACCCAGTCCGGAACGATGAAGTTTGGGGGTGATTCTGATGGCGTGGTCTGTGTGGTCTGTTGACACTGTTACTGGTGGTGACCGTCAGCGGCTGCCTGTTCCTGCATCGTTTTCGTGGGGGCGTGTTCTGAACTCTGGCGGTTCTGGTTCGGCTGTGTTTATGTTGCGGGATTCTGTTTTTGCTCGGTTGAATCCGCATACGGTGTTGCGTGAGAAATCGCGCACATTGGTTTTGGATTGGGATGGTGTTGTCGTTTATGCGGGCGCCATCGATAAGGCTGTTTACGATCAACCGTCTATGCGTCTGACGGTAAACCATTCCGACATTTGGACGACCCTTAGTGGTCGCTTGGCTCTCGATCACCGTGAAGCTGTCTCGAAGCTTGTCAATCAGGTTTTCGTATCGAAGTCGTCAGGGACTGTCGCTAAGAAGATGGTCGAACTTGCCATGCAGGGTTTGGCGGGGATGAACATTGCCTTGCCGATCACACTGCCGGCTGATGTTGCTGGGAGCATTTCGCGAACATATTACGGGTATCACTCTGAGTGGTTGCGTGATGTGTTGCAGAACCTGATGGATGAGGACGGCGGAACAGATATTGATTTCCAGCCCCGTTGGGTTGGCAACAATCTTGATTGGTTGATGCGGACTGGTTCGCTAAGTGCGGGTTCTTATGAGTGGCATGTTGGCACTGAGATGTCGGGTGTTCTGGATCTGTCGCACACCACGGATGCAATGAATGTTGCTACGTCTGCTCATGCGAATGGTGAGGGTTCTGGTGTTGACAAGTTGGCGCGTTCGACACGAAATCTGTCCCCCACTTATCCGTTCGCGGATCGCATGTCAACGTTTGCTACGGAGACCAGTGCGGATGCCCTGTCGCGGTATGCGTTGGGTGAGTTGAACGCTTATTCGACACCTACTGAGCAGTGGTCGTTTTCGATTCTTGCTTCGGGTTCTCCGAAGGTGTCGGACCTCCTTTTGGGTGGCACGGCGAAGACGTGGATGCAGGATGATCCGTGGCTTACGGAGAAGAGTTACACGAATCGAATCATTGGGTTTTCCGGTGATTTGTCGGAGACCGTCAAGTTGCAGTTCCAGTAAGGGGGCGTCATGGCTCGGATAGATAATTTGGACGGTGGCGAGCTTGCGCGCTTGAAGGCGCGGATTAGTGCGTTGGAGAATGCGAGCCCTCTAGCTAACTCGTCGGTTGAGCGCGGTCAGTTGCGGATGTATTCCGGTTCGTCTCTGTTGATTGAGGATGGCAACCTTTCTGTCACGGGCACGGCAACCATCGCAGGGTTCCTGAATGGTTCAGGCACGGTGACATGGACTGGGCCATCAAACTGGAACGGGCCCGTGAACATTGGCGGGACTTGCACGATCACCGGCAATACAACGCTGAACGCCAACCTCACTTTGGGCACCGGGAAGATTATAGCCGGAACCCTAACCATCGACAAGGAGGGCACCTTCGGAGGGCGCATAGTTTCCACGAACTCCCTCATCCTCCAGGCGGCAACGGCGCAAGGGGTACTCATTGCGCCATACCTTGGCGTTTCTGGGCCTTCACGCCTTGAGGGCAACGTAGAAATTGTCGGCAACCAGACCGTTACCGGAACTAAAAGCTTCCGCATGGATCACCCCACGAAGCCGGGGCATTGGATTCAGCACGGCTCCACAGAGTCACCCGTTAGCGGCACCGAGTATTGGGGGCGCGACACGTTCGATGATTCGGGTGAGTGCGTTGTCGAGTTGCCTGATTATTTCGAGGCGCTAAACAAAGAACGCAACAGGGCAACGATGGTGTTCGCGGTGGGGCGACCGTTCTTGGTTGGCTCAGAGGATATTGCCGATGGCAAGTTCGTTGCTTACGGGGAACCGGGACGCGAGTTCAGGTGGCTGGTCAAGGCTGAACGCTTCGGTGGTGACTTCGATGTTGAGCCAGAGAAAGTGGAGGGCGACTAACCCAATTCGTCATACTCGGGGCAATACGATCGCGGTGCCCATGACGCAATCACGAGGCTGTCCCAGTAGGTTCCTGCCTCGTCGGGGGTTTCGCCTTCGATGAGGCGGAGCTCTTTCTTGCCCTGCCCTGAGTCGTAGAGTTCGCACGCTTTGTGGCCTGCCGATATTAGCTGTTCGTCGGTCGCGCTTTTGATGTTCTTGATACGGATGCGCGTTTCGGTGAGGAACATTTCGTCACCTGCGGCTTGCTTCTCCGTTTCTTCGTCAACAGATAAAGGCGCCGGGTCTTCCGGGGTTGCGGTTTCTTGTGCACCCGTTGAGGTGGCCGCTGTGCGCGTCGGCGTATTTGCGGCCACCTCAACGGGTGCAGAACTCGCGCATCCTGCCAACAGAAACGTTGACGCAATGACGAGGGTGAGTGTGTGGGCTATCTTGTTCATATCGACCCCTTTCGGTCGGTCATGGGCCCGGGCTATTCACGTAGTCGCGGGCCTCTTGCATTTCTGAACTCTACTCGCTTTGCCCATTTTTACTAGCCCCTCATTGGGGCTTTCGTTGTTTAAGGAGCACCAATGGCAATCGTTACCGGCACACTACTCGACGTAGGGCTAAAGAACATTTACTCACGGACACCCGAACTTGTGTGGACACCATCGTCTGCAACAACCACAACTGCGGGAGAACTACTCACAGCCCTCCCCATCATCACCACAGTTGGCGCAGACGGATCATGGTCGGTAAACCTGACCGCATCCGAGCTCTGCATCCCCCAAATCACGTACTCGCTAAAGATTCGGCTGCTCGATCCTGCCGCAGGGTATGTGTGGGTTGACTTCCCTGACTGGATATTCAACATTCCCTTCGAGGGTGGCCCAATAACAACCCTTGTCAATGCGCGTGCAAGCGCAGGGATGGTTTGGGAAGTAGCCGGCGACACCATTCCCTCTCTTGCTAATCCTGGCGATCTTATGCTCAACACGCTCACCTCAGACCTATACAGGATTGGATAGTTCATGGCTACGAAAACATTTATCGCCAACATCAAAGGCGCAAAGGGCGTACAAGGCGACACTGGTGCGCAAGGGCTTCCCGGAACCGGTGCCGTTCCTGCTGATGCGGCTGTTGCAGGCTACATTTCCACCGCTGGAACCTCAGACACCCAAACCGCTGCCGACGCCAGATATGCCTCAACAGCAATCCTTGCCGCAGCTACCGACCGCGACCGCATCACACGTCTATTCCAATCATCCGGAACTCGTGTTGCTGTGAAGCGTGTCGGAAACGACTACAACATGCACCAAGAGGTTTCACCGAACGTGTGGTGGAAGCAGACGTTGGCGAATACAACGACCGCAACCGGAACTTTGCACGTTATGAAAGATTCCATTGTTGGTCGCCCTGTTGCCTCACTCGCACACGGGGACGCCTCATTTGCGTACTCCGCAACAGGGTGGGGTGTCATCACTAACGCTATGGTGTACGGCGGAAACTACCAACGCAACAAAACAATCGGGGCAACCGTAACGTGGACCTCTCCTACGGCAACCCATGTCGGTATCCGGGGAATTCTGACGAACAACGGCGGGTATGCGAAAGTAACGCTCGACGGTTCTGTCACTGCCGCTACGTTGCTGCCGACAGCACAGGACGAAGTAACTGCGGGACGGTTGGCTTCTTCCGCACTGGTAGCCAACGGTGGCACCCTGAATCCGACAGATCGTGTGTATGATTCCTATGCTTCACCGACGCGACCGGACGGGATCACACTGTTCGCGGATGGTCTCACCTCCGCAGCGCACACGGTGATCCTCACTGTGACCGGCTACAAGCAGACCCCAGCCGTTGACGTGTATGTGCTCCTAACTGGTGGCATCTCAGGTACAGCATCTACAGCTTTGGATACTGCCGGGGTAGAGATTGCTGCACTGGTGACGGCACACACGGGTTCTTCCGTCTATGAATACGCAATGGTGTTCAAGCGCACCGGTGGAACTTTGGCACCGTTCATTGGGAACTCTCACGGCAACGAAACGGAAACCTACTTCGGGATAATCGTTGACGGTAAGACTGTGACGTTCACTGATGGTCAGACCCGCATCGGTTCCGCTGCCCAGATTGAGCGGGGCACCAACCTTCTAAACCCAGACAACGCCGCTGAGGTGGTTGCTACTGGTTCCGCTTTTTGGACGATCACTGCGGCGAACGGTATAGACCTTCATTGGGTTGTCAACTGGACAAAGGCTGGAACCGTATCGAGCGCGTATGCGGCAATGCTCCCCACCCAGGGAAACACGTTCCAGCGTGGTCGTGCTGCGGGTGGGTCAACCGTGATTCTTCTCGATGACGACAACAGCGTGAAGGGCTCCACAAAGTCAGACACGATCGTGTTGTGGCAGTCGGGCGGCAACGGCGCAACAATGCTGACCGTTCGTAATCTCCCCCAAGCTGTGAATAGTTGGGCGAACACGGCGACCGATTTTGCGTGGATACAGGATCGTTCTGGTGGCGATTACAACAAGGGATATTTTCAGCGCATTCAGGCTGTTGATGTGCCCATTGTGATTGGTGATAAGTGGGAAACGTTTGCTACTTATCGGGCCGCCTGGTTGCCGACAACTTCTGCTTTGCAGCACTAGAACTACGGTTCGTAACCGTTCTGCCCCGCCATGTGCGGGGCTTTCGTATTTAGGAGGGGTCATGCGTAGACCTTTAGATGGGGCGCGGAGGATCACAGGCAACGCAGCAAGTCATGCTGCATACAACGTCGGGCCGGCAACGGACTACGGCGCTGATATGTCTGAGGTTATTCGTGCCCCGTTCGGTGGGTGGGTTACCCGCTGGTGGTCGAACACGGGCGGTTACACCGTTGCGATCACCACGAACTGGGTGAAGTTCACCATCCAACATCTGTCGGCGTATGCGGGCAAGAGTGCAGGACAAGTCAACGAGGGCGACGTTATTGGGTATGTCGGCAACACCGGCAGCGCAACTACGGGCCCACACGTTCACTGCTGGATTCTTCTTATCGAGTCCGGGCAGCGGATCTCGTTTGAGCAGTACCTCGTGAACCAAGGATGGACAACAGCCGCGCTCGAGTCCTACGTCCCAGGCCCACACAAAACATCAACCCTTGCCGACAGTGGCGGGGCAACACCATTCCCGAAACCGAAAGGGGACAGCAACATGCGAGTACTAGAAAGCCGCGACAAGGGCGAGTTTGTTCGGCTGGGCGAATTGTCTGCCCTCATGCTGAACGAATCGAACGCCAAAATCGAGGCAACCATCTGGAACCCAGACGGACAAATCATCAAAGTGTCTGATGCCGGATTCAGTCAGGCAATCGCAGATGCGTTAGCTGAACGTGCACGGTTCATTAATGCCATCCCGCGATCTGCCGAGTCTGCTGCACCAGTCATTGATTACACAAAGCTTGCAGCACTCATCGCGGTGCCCACAGCAAACGCGATTGCAGACGCAACTCGCGCCAAATTCAAAACGTCCCCGCTGAGTTAGCCGCCATGAGTTTTGATTGGGCGTGGGCGTGGCAAGTCAACCCCCTGCAAACATTGGCAACGATCTCCGCACTCATCGCCGGCCTCTACGTCCTCACACGATTCCTCATCCGATTCTGGCCGTGGCTGAAAAAGGTTATCCGCTTCTTCGATGCGCTGGCCGAACTGCCCGTGTTCATGGTCGATACCAATAAGACGATGGCGGAACAGAACGTGAAGCTAGCCGACATCCACCACGAGGTGCACTACAACAACGGAACCTCAGTGAAGGACTCAATGGAACGTGTAGAGCTCGGCGTGAAGGGCATCTACCACCGCTTGGACGGGCTAGAAGAATCCGTCGAGGTTCTACACGAGACCGACGAAAAACTATCCGACCAGATCGAAGAACAGACACAACCGCACAACGCGGTCGAAGAGAAAGAGAAACCATGATCCAGAAAATTAGCCAATACGCAAAGTTCATTGTCGCAATTGTCGGTGCTGTTGCAACCGCGGGTGCAGGGTTCATTCCTGCCGATTGGGGACAGTGGATTTCGTTCGGCCTTGCTATCGTCACCGCTGCCGCTGTCTACCGGGTTCCGAACCGCGAGACCGCTGAATGAGGGCTGCAGACATGGGGCCAGAGTACGAAGTACCTGTAGACCCGAACGAAGAGTTGCAGTGTGAGAGCTGCCAGTAGTAAGTAGAACCTTTGGGGTGTCCCCGTCATTGCGACGGCGGGCACCCCCTTTTTTGTTGTCTCGTTCATAAAAGTGTTCATGTGTGCACTTTTATGAAAGCCACGCTTTATGTGTTGTAAGACATATTTGACCGCATCGCCCACCCCGTGCCTACTCATCCCAGTAGGTGCGGGGTTTTCGTCGTTAAGCGAGGCAATGGCTAACGTGTTGGCTAACGTGCCCCTAATTTAACTAGGGCTGAATGCCCTTGCATCCTAGTGTTTATATAGTGGGCCCGCCGGGACTCGAACCCGGGACCCGCGGATTAAAAGTCCGAAGTTTGCCCTAAAACAGCCCCTTGAATACAACGAAACCCGCATAACTACGCGGTTCAATGTGTGTCAATACCTAGTGATTCGCATATGGATTGGCTAACGTATTGGCTAACGTTGTGGTAGTGTGAATGCACACCCCCAAACGCGGGGTCATAAGACAATAGAAAAGGGCTCCGAGTGTCCAACCACTCGAAGCCCAGCGCCACCCCTACTACAACTAAGGATGACAGCATTATGAAGTGTACTCAATTTATACGTAGAAGACCACAGCACGTCGGAGTTCTAAGTGACGGGATGTGGGAAGCACACGGCAGATAATCTGACTAGGGGGAAGCATGGCAGCCACAAATCCTAACCGTCGCACCAAGGGCGAGGGTGCAGTTTACCAACGCGCATCGGATGGAATGTATTGCGCATCAATCGAACTCCCCTCGCCTGATGGTCGTCGTCGTCGCAAGGTGGTTGTTTCCAAAACGGAAAACGGCGCCAAGGAAAAGCAGAAGAAAGCTAAACGGGATCTCATCGTCAACGGTGACATCTTCACGAACGGTCAAACACTCGAAACATGGTTGCGTGTGTGGTTCCGCGACATCGCAATAAAGAAACTGCGACCCCGAACCGCCTCAACTTACGAGTCATACATGAAGAACCACATCGTGCCCTCGATCGGCAAGGTGCGGCTAGACAAGCTCACCCCTGCTCATGTTCGTAAGCTCCACAACGACATGACCAACAAAGGGCTGTCATCCACGAGCGCGGGACAGGCTCACCGCATTCTCGCGGTTGCCCTCAAATATGCTGAACAAGATGGTCGTGTGACACGCAACGTGGCGAACCTCACTGACGCGCCACGTAAGGCCGCTACAGCCCTCGTAGCCCTCGATTCGGGCGAAGGGATGCGCGTGCTCGAAGCGGCTGCTGACGACCCCCTAGCGTCCCTGTGGTGGGCAGTCCTGCTCACTGGCGCTCGGCAAGGTGAACTACTGGGGCTCACCCAAGATCGCGTCACAGATTCCATCGACTTTGCATGGCAGCTACAGCGCATTCCCTGGCGTCACGGATGCGACACCGAAACCCCGTGCGAACGCAAGCGTGGAACCGATTGCCCCCAGCGCAAGATCACTTACGCGGCGAACTGGGAACACACCCGCCTTGAAGGTGGCTTGTATCTGTCGCGCCCCAAGTCTGAATCCGGGTGGCGCATCATTCCCCTTGTCGAACCGTTGAAGTCGGTGCTCGAGTTGCAGATGCAAGCGAACGAGTCAAAGCCAAACCCACACAATCTGGTGTGGTCAAACGCTGACGGCTCACCGATCGACCCGCGCGCAGAAACAGAAGCGTGGGATTCGTTACTGAAACGTGCACAAGTTCCTGATGTTCGCCTGCATGACGGGCGACACACCACTGTTGACCTGCTATTCGAGGCCGGCGTACCTGAACAAATCATCATGGATATTGTTGGGCACTCATCCCTAGCAATGACGCACAAGTACCGGTCAAAGAAGGCCAAAGCACTAGCGAACCGCCCCCAGATGACGGCTGCCTTCCACCAGCTTGCGAAGATGATCACCCCACCCTCAAAGTGAACCGAAGTCAGTTGTCGAGAGTAGGGTGAACTAATCACTCTGCCCCCGGTTGAGTGTCACGGGTCACAGCCTCCAATCGGCTTTGTGTCCTGCCAGCCGAGGGGCAGCACGTGAGTCAATCATGGGGAGGTTGAATTTTGTGCAGAGTTGCTTACACGGTTCAGGGCGCAGCGGAAGCAGTGTCGCTTTCGGAACACGTTGTGAAAATCGCCATTACCGAACGTCAGCTAAAGGCACGAACAATTGGCAGCACAACTCTTGTGCTGCACGCTGATCTACAACGCTGGGTCGAATCGTTCGCGGCCATCTAGTCACGCACTACCGTCTTGGCAGTCCATTCGGGACTGGACTGCCGAGCGCTGGTGTTCTCGTCTGCTTCTGCCACTACCAGGCGCAGCTCTAAACCGAGCGCCCAGCAGAGTTCGTCCAGCTTTTCAACGTCAACATGTTTGTTGGCGTTGAGGATGCCGGACAGTTGAGCTTGTGACAAGTTCACTGCTGTAGATAATGCCGACTGGACTATTTTCTTTCGGGCTATTTGTGCGCGCAGGATCGCCGCTATCTCATTTGATAGCGCCGTTGTTGCGGCTTTTTTTCCAGTTGCCATGCGTATAGGATGCCACATCTGTGATTAGAAGATAAAAAAGTTGTGCTGAGTTCGCATATGTGATTAGATATTGCACATGGGAACGACACATCAAAGAAGAGCACGGATAGCTTCCGAGCTGCGAGCCGAAATGGCCCGCCAAAAGGTAACCGTAATTACTCTCTCCAAGTCCACAAACATTACAGTGCCGACGCTGAGGAATCGCCTAGCGGGTAAGTCGCCCTTCTACATTGAAGAGCTCGACCTTATCTGCTTCGCCCTCAGCGTCGGCCTTTCTACTTTCATCGAACGTACTGAGGTTGCAGCATGACCGCCCCAAGAGGCGCGTCTACGCCGATCGCCTACGACCTTGAAGGTGCTGCTCGTGCTGTTGGGTTGTCTGTCTTCCCAATCAAGCAGGCAATTAAAGCCGGCGACATTACTCCCCGCTATTCCAAGTCGAAGCCCCTCATTGGGCATGACGAGCTGGTTGAGTGGTTCGCCAATCTTCCGGTGGATAAGTCCACGGGCGGTACTGGATGAATGATGGCGCACTCGTGACCACTTCCCCTTAACCACCACCCATTCTCAGCCTTCTTCGCCCTCATAAGCGTCTAGGGCACGGCGACGCCATACCCGAAAACGGGTAGTCGCGCTTCACAACTACATACAAGTGATGACCCAGGACGGCCCCGGAGAACAGGGGAGAGCAAAGGGCACCAGTCCGGCAAGAAATTGGCGGCACGCAAGGTGAAGGCGAGCGAACACTCCCCGATAACCACCACTTGAATCCCACACAACCCACGACGACTAGCAGCTCGGCGCGGGAATACAGCCAACCAGCTTCAGCAGATCGCTTCGGCGGTGCAGGGATCGTACCCCTGGGTTGGCACTCACCAAAAGAAAGAAGGAAGCAATGGAAATCCGAATCCGTCTTTATGACGACGACACCGAATCGCGGGTGCTTGCCGAAATCCCGTTCCGTAAGGACGCGATCGACAGCATCCTCCCAACCCTGAGCGACTGGGGCGTTGTTGACCGAATAGGGCGTTCTTATACCGGGTCGGAAATATCCGGAACGTTCGTTGATGACGGCACGAGCGCCTACTTCGAGGTAATCCTCGGCGACGACGAATAGCACCACCTAGGGGCGAGCCTGCAATCGGTTTACCGGGAGGAAAACCCGGCGTCTCACTTTCACATCTTCGGGTGGCGGTGCCTATCTGGCCCCCAAGCCGTCACCCGAACTAAAAGTGCCCCTCACACGAATGAGGGGCAACAACAAAGGAAAGCAGGTTCCGATGTCTACAGCAACGATAACCCCTCCGCCGATCCATTCCGTTTTCGGTGATGACAGTCCCAGGGCAAGACGCACCGACCATTCCACCTCGCATGAGGCTGCCGACACGAACGATGTCAGCAAGTCGATCGGCTGGGTACTCCAAACACTGGCCCGTAAGTCGCTGGCAGATCACGAGCTGGTTGGTCTCGCAGAAATGCACGGCCTCCACTTCACCGGGCAACGACTTCGCACAGCACGTGCGGCACTCGTCGGTATGGGCCTTGTTGAAGCGTCCGGCATCTACCGGCTCACCGAGAACAACCGTCGCGCAATCGTGTGGAGGTTTTCAGAATGAGCATCACTAAAGCAATGTTCGGATCACTCATTGTCGGGATCGAAGATGACCCCATTGAGCCAGCGGTTCGCATCTACATAGACGCCCGTTATCTGTGCCGCTACATCCTTGTAACCCCTTCTGCGGGTGAGGACGCTAGGCGTTCATGGGGGACAAGCGGATTCGTCTATACGCGCATTCCTGATGATGTCGAAATTTTCGTGGACGACGAAGAGATTCAAAAGGTTGCTCGAGCGTCTAGCGACACCAATTCCAAGGAGGTATTGCAATGAAGCAAGTCACGCTCGGCCACGAAGACATCGAATGGTGGGACGAATCCACAGTGGATGACGACTACCAAACCACCCTCAACGACGATCAAGCATTCATGGCTTACGTCAAATCGTGCAAGCACATGGATGAAGCACTAGAGCAGGCGTACAAGTTTCACCGGCACATTGCGAATCAACTCATTCGCCGCGGTGTGAGAAGCCCCTCCCATAGTGCGTGGGGTGCAAGAACGATCTTCCTCTGCCGTCTAGCAAAAGCGCGCCGCATTGAGATGCACAACATGTTCCTTGCTGTGTATGGGCGGACTGCTTTGCAACTTGAGCTCACCCGAATTGCTAACGAATACCCGCCCGCTATCTGGGGCGAATCGCTCTAACCATTTGAAAGGCACCCAATGTCTCAACTACCTCGCACACCGCGCTACTTCCCGAAGATGAAAGTTCGTGGGCGCTGGCGACGAATGCGTGCCCCATATCAGCGCTATCAGCGGGGTATCGACATCTTCGGAACCAGCCTGCGCAATCTCGGAAAGGTCGCAGTTTTAGTCACCGCAAACATGGATGCCTGGAACGCGGCGATGCGGCACGCAATGGAAATCACAGAGCAAGCATCGACCAAAGAAGGCACCCAATGATCAGAACATCTACACCTCCCGCAGACCCACCGACAACAGGTTCTAAGCCCGGTTGCACTTGTGGTTGCGCTGCCCACTACCCCATCCACTTCGTTTTGGGGGCGCTGTGATGAGCGTGATCATTTCCAGCGTCGCAGTACTCCTGATGATCGCAATAGTTGCGTTCATGATCCGGCATGACCACACGAACGTTGAACACTTGCGCTCGTTCACCCCGATTTGCCCGAACTGCGGGTTAGAAATCCGGGCCACGAATGAAAGCGCACCGAGTGCGAACATCCGGCTCCGCGACCACTTCAAGGAGTGCGAGCTATGACTCCGGCGATGTGGGATCAGACCATCAATGAACTTCTCAGCATTCTTGCCTTCCTCGTCGTCGTCACCCTCATCACGTTGGTGTTGTTGCGTCGGGACAAGGTGCGGGCTGACCGACAGAAAAGGATGCAGCGATGAGTGACGCAAGCAAGACTATTCAAATTTTGATTGACCGCGAATTGAACGGGATCACCAGAACAGCACAACACAGCCTAAGGGTGGCGCGTGCATTGGAGCGTGCTTCTGAGGTTGCCCTAGCTCGTCAAGTGGTAGAGGGGTGGCTGGACGACGACGAAGAGTTGCGCATCCCCAGTAACGACTTCGGCCACGAGCTTTACCACTCGCTGCGGCTGTTGGTCGATGAAATGAAGAAGAAGGAGGCGAACCGATGACCCGCAAGTTGTATGTCTGTAATCGTGGCCGGTTCGTCCGGGCACCGAAAGGTTATTACCGTCTGGCACCTGTCCTCATTGTGGGCACGATCCTGCTGGGTGTGAATGTGACGGTCTCGGCAGGGTTCGCGGTTATCGGAACAGGGGTGACGTTGTGATGTCGCTCATGGACAAGATTCTCACCCTCAACACCACTCGCCCCACAGAGTCTGAACTGGCCGAGCCTCGCACCTACAGGAGACGCGCAACGTGGATACCGGTTGCGGGCGAATCAGTGACTGTGTGGCGCATGGCCTCATTTGACCCCGACGTTCAGGAAGCCCTTGCGGGTGTGTTCGTCACGTCTACCGATGACAGCTACACCGTACTGATCGAACGCGAAACGAGTGCCGAAGTATTCCACAAAAAGGATTCCCACGGCGCAACACTTTGGTTCCTCGACCACCGAGGACACGAATTGGAGATGAAGAAATGACTGACCACAAAGCAGAAGCCGAAGGGCTGGCAGAGCGCGGCTCGAAGAGTCCACATGACGGCAGCTACGAATTCGCTAACGACACGGAGACACTCCTTGCCGCGCAAGTCCACGCGACTCTCTATCTTGCAGAGCAGCAGAGAATCGCCAACCTCATCGCATGGAAGGAAAACATCAACGCCTTCCAACGCGCAGATTACGTACTCGACACCGAAACAGTCGGGTACCTCAATAAAGCAACAGATCAGATCATCGAGGGGTTAGGGCTATGACTGAGATCAAAGCACGCACACGCATTGACGTGCGACAAGAGGGTGAAGAATACGTTGCCGAGTGGGAGGGGAGAGAGGTTCGTGCGGGTAATCCGTTCGGGCTGGACTCCCGGCTTGACGGCATTGGAGCGCCCATTCCGCGAGACCTGCACCTGATTGAGATTGATGGTGTTCCTAATGACTGACTGGACACCACAAGATGACTGGTCGCAAGTGAAGGTAGGCGACACAGTACGCGCCACCCGCAACGATGACGCGATCACTTACGAGGTTGTAGATAAGTACATCGCCATTACTGGGGATGCACCATACGCGCTCGTTGTTCGACCTGTGGGTCTGACGTGGCAAACACGTTTAGACCGCAACGTTTGGTCGCTGTCTGTTCCTGCGAAACCTGCCGTAGAACTACCAACCGAAGTTGGACATTACGAAGATATGAGCGGTCGCCATTGGCTTCATCAGATACACGACGGTGCTTCGTATGGCTGCCCAGATCGTGATGTTGACCAATGGGTAAACGCTGCTGGGCATGTAGCAATCCCTGAACCGGCAGTGCTGCCACTTTCCAAACTGGAGCCGGTTGCGGTGACAGCGAAGAAGGTACTCGACAGGGTCCACGAGGTTTGGCGCGAAAGTTTCATCTCAGTTCCAGATGCACTCAGTCAGGTACTTGTCGAGTTTGGGGTGTCCGAGTGACTGACTTCCCCTGCTGTGAGCAGATGACCCACCACGAATCAGAGGACGGCTTCACACCACAACAGCCGCCCGTGTCGTTCTTTATCGAAGGAACACCAGCCCCCCAGGGATCGAAGAAAGCATTCGTCGTAAAGGGTCGGGCAATCATCGTGGATGACAACAAAGTAACCCTCAAGGTGTGGCGTGCACTCGTCACCACTGGGGCGCGTGCTGCCTCTCTAAGGCTCGATGAATACACCGGGGCACTGAGAGTCGAACTCGACATCTACATGCCACGAGGCAAGACGGTGACACGCGCTCGACCATCCGTAAAGCCCGACGCCGACAAGCTCACACGCTCTGTCCTCGACGGTCTCACTGATTCGGGCATCTACGGCGACGACGGACAAGTCGTTTCGCTGAGGGTCGATGAATGGTATGCCGACCTGACGCATCCGGTTGGCGTGCAAATACAAATTGGAGCAAGTGAATGACTGACCACGCCGGCATAATTCTTGACCTTCCAGAAGCTGAATATCACTCCCACGATTCGCTGTCGTCTACGGGTGCACGGAAGCTACTCGAATCACCCGCCAGATTCCACTACGCACAGCAACACCCGCAACCCCACAAGAAAGCATTTGACCTCGGCACCATCGCCCACTCGAAAGTTCTTGGTGTCGGTGCCGGTGTTGCGGTCATCCCAAACGACATTCTCGCTTCGAACGGTGCGATCTCCACTAAGGCGGCTAAGGAGTTCATTGCGGACACCTACGCACAAGGGTTAGTGCCAATCAAGCAAGCCGAATATGACGGCGCAATGGGAATGGCTGAGGCTGTACTGGCTCACCCGGTAGCGAAGCAATTGTTCGAGCAGAAGGGTGATGCGGAAGCGTCCGTGTTTGCGACCGACACCAACACTGGGGTCGGGATACGTGCCCGGTTCGACTTCCTGCCCGACTTCACTGAACGGGCACCGATCGCAGTTGATCTGAAGACGACAGCTAAGGATGCGTCACCTGAGAAGTTTGCCAAAACGGTGGCCGACTTTGGGTATCACATTCAGCAAGAGTTTTACCTCCACGCATACGGACTAGTAACGGGCAACTACAACATGCCAATGAAGTTCGTTGTAGTCGAAACTGCTGCACCCTATCTGGTTGGCGTGTACGAGCTTGCACCCGAATTTGCCGAGATCGCATTGGCACGGGTTCGCAAAGCACTCGCAACATATGCCGCATGTAAAGCCGCCGATCACTGGCCCGGCTACCCACACGAGAACGACCCCCTACAGCCACCCAACTGGCTCATCTACCAAGAAGGTATCGAGTTCGACTAATGGACCTCGCAAAATCAATAGAACCCAACAGCGCCCAGGTCAATGCAGAGGACTTCCTCACAGGCCCCCGCACTGTCACCATCACGAACGTTGAAGAAGGCAGCAGCGAACAGCCAGTATTCATCCACCTTCAAGAGTTCCCCAACCGCACCTACCGCCCATCGAAGTCAATGCGCCGCGTGATTGTTGCAGCGTGGGGCTCGGAGTCGTCGGCGTACACAGGTCGGCAACTGGTGCTGTTCTGTAACCCGGATATCACGTTCGGTAAAGACAAGGTGGGCGGCATCCAACTGAGCCACCTAAGCCACCTCGATAAGCCACTTACCGTCAACCTCACTGCTACTCGTGGCAGACGTAAACAGTTCACCGTCGAACCACTCAATGCTGAACCGTTGAAAGACGAATCCGGGCGCGACTGGCTCAAAGAGTTAGCGATGGCAGGTGACGACCTCGACGCGATCGGAACACTTGGCGCCGCAGCAACCGCAGCACACGCCAACGAAAAGATAATCCAGATGGTGCGCACCAAATATGCGGACGTGAAGAAAGGTGGCACCAAATGACGCGCTCACTAAAAGGCCAACTATTCACCGCCAAGTTCCTACTCGCACAATTCATCACCCAGATTGCCGAATATGAAGCAACGGGGGCAAACGCTGATCGAATCGACGGACTGCGTGAAGGTAAAGCCACATGGGAGCAACGTGTGGCCGATCTTGAGGGGCGTGCAGAATGATGCGCTACAAGTTCTCACACCGCTCGGATGACGGACTCACCTACTACTGGATCTCGAAGCGACCAATCGGCGCAACCGAATCACGCCACGAAGAGATCAAGTGTTCCGTCAAATGGTTCTGGAGGAAAAAGTGAACCGTTACCTGTTCATCCTCGCGCTGACCACCCTCAGCGTCATGTTGTCGGTTGTTGTGTGGCGGCTCGTGTATGTGTCGTTTCAGGTCGTGGGGTCGTGAGTGGCCCGAAGATTGGTTCCCTGTTCTCTGGTGTCGGCGGGTTGGATCTCGGCGTGCAGCAAGTGATCGGTGGGGATGTGGTGTGGCATGTCGAGTTCGATGACGCACCATCCAAGGTTCTCGCCCATCACTTGCCGGACGTTCCCAACTATGGGGACATCACGGCTGTGGACTGGTCACAAGTTGAACCCATCGACATTCTCACTGGTGGGTTTCCCTGCCAGGACGTGTCACTTGCCGGATCTCGTGCAGGGATGAATGACACAACACGCTCCGGCTTGTGGGCACATTACGCACACGCAATATCTGTACTCAAACCGAAACTAGTGGTGATCGAGAATGTCCGAGGTTTACTCTCAGCAGAAGCGGTTGGCTCAATGGAATCAGACCCGTGGGGCATGGGAGACGGGCAGCCACGATCTATTATCAACGCACTCGGAGCTGTACTTGGAGACTTGGCCCGCCTGGGGTACGACGCGGAATGGTGTGGCGTTCGCGCTGCCGACGCGGGCGCACCACACGGACGATTCAGAGTCTTCGTTGCTGCCCACCCCAGTAGTGACGGATTCGGCGGGAACGCGGAACTCGACAGCAGTACGCAGCGATCCGAACTCGAGGCACCACAGCGGGAACACGTTGACGGACGTTCTAGTGCCGTTACTGAAAACTCCGACGGCACAGCTAGCGGTGAACGGTGGCTCGCAACATCCGAACAAACGGAAAGCGGGCGGACACGGGCCAACACTGGCCGACGAAGTGGAACACCTACTACCTACGCCGGCGGCGATGAATCCGAACGATGGGGAGGACTTGACGAACTGGCAGGAACGCCGGAAACGAGTCAAGGCGGAGAAGAAGAACGGCAACGGATTCGGAATGCCTCTAGCGATCGCGGTGAGGTTGCTACCGACTGGGGAATCTACGAGCCCGCAATTAGACGCTGGGAGCAAGTCTTAGGCCGAATCGCACCATCCCCAACCAACCCAGACGGACGCGACGGCTCACACCGTCTAGCTGCTGAGTTTGTCGAATGGATGATGGGACTCCCCGCAGGTCATGTCACTGACCCTTCTATCGGGCTCACCAGGAATCAGCAACTGAAGGCACTCGGTAATGGTGTTGTTCCGGCTCAGTGTGCTTTGGCGTTACGGATGTTAGGAGTCCGCTCATGGCAGTAACTAAAAGATCGGGCTTCACAAAGGAGTTCAACGCGACCGCCAAAACCATCATCCGCGCACGCTCTGGTGACCGTTGTGAGGGCTGCAATGAACGCCCCGCAACACAGTTCCATCACCGTCAATATAAGTCGCGTGGTGGTTGGGGTAATCCGGCTAACGGGTTCCATGTTTGTGGGTTCGGTAACGCTGCTGGCTGTCACGGGATCGCACACACAGGTGTGGGCGCTGAACGGGGTTGGTCGGTGAGTTCGGGTATGAATCCGGCTGAGCAACCAGTCATGCACGCCGCACTGGGTCTTGTCCTTCTGGATGATGACGGCGGCTTTGAAATAACTACAGGGAAAGGGTGGGCGTTTTAATGACGTGGTTTAAGATCGATGACGCTTTCTGGGCGCACCCCAAAACGATGGCGTTGAGTCCTGACGCGATTGCGTTATGGGTTCGTGCCGGTTCGTGGTCATGCCAGACGTTGACCGATGGGATTATCCCTGACCGTGCGTTACCTCTCTTTGCGCCTGCTGCTGGTGCACCTGCCGAATTGGTGGATGCGGGCTTCTGGTACGAGATCGGTGGCGCGTTCGAGTTTCACGATTGGGCTGAGTATCAGGAGTCCTCCGACATGGTGAAGGGTCGTCGCCGGAAGAACGCAGACAAGATGCGCAAGTGGCGTGATGCGAAGGCTGAGAAGGCACACCAGAAGGACAGTGACCCGGTTAGTGACCCGGTTACGAACAAGGTTACTAACCCGGTTCGTAACCAAGTTCGTAACCCTCTCCCCGACCCGACCCGACCCGACCTACTTACTTCTAACGAAGTAAGTAAAAACACTCCCGCTAAAGCGGGGAGAGGTTCTCGTCTACCTGAACCATTCATTGTCAATAGCAAGATGCGCGAATGGGCATCCGAAGAAGTACCAACGATCAACGTCGATGAAGCCACAAGGTCATTCGTGGACTACTGGCGCGGTCGTGCTGGTGCGGGTGGCGTGAAGCTCGACTGGGTTGCTACATGGCGGAACTCGTTGCGGTCGGCGGCTAAGCGTGAGCAGGGCGGGAAGAGATCGAAGGTTGACCAGATCGTGGACGTGCTCGAACAGGGCAAGCGGATGCAGGAAGAACATGACAGAAAGGCGATCGGGCAATGAGGTTTGACGAAACCGCTGCGGTACTAGCGAAGATCAAGCTTGGCGACAACCGGCAAGTGGATAACGCGGGTCTTGTGCTGAACGAGTGGCACGACGCGATTGGTGATCTGAACTATTCGGATGCAATCGCGGCAGTTGTTTTGCATCGTCGTGAGTCCACCGAGTATCTGATGCCGGCGCACATCCGCATGGGTGCTAAGCGTGCTCGTGAGTCCAGGGAGCGTGAGGAACGTAAGCGGCGCCCAGCTATTGAGCATGTGCCGATCACGTTGGACAGGGAACGGTTTGAGGCTGAGACACAGGCGGCGATAGATGCACACCGAGCAGCGAAGGAGTTAGCGAATGGCGATGCGTGAGATTAGTCCGGTTACAACGGTGACGGTGAAGGTTGCTGTCCCGGTTCATTTGTTCAAGCAGTTGAATGCTTCGGCGCATGAGGGGTTCGAGGTTGGTCAGATGATTTTGGAGCTCGCAAAGATGGGGCTCACGAAACCTGCCCGACATGTTCCGCATGTTGGTTCTCGTTCGCGTTACACGTCCGTGGTTGGCGCGAAGATGTTGCGTCTGCGGGACTTGAACCGTTCCGTGGGTGAGGTTGCTGCAGCATTTGGTATGTCTACGGCTGCGGCTGGTACGTGGTTGAAGCGTGCTGAGGCTGAGTGTCGCGAGCGTGCTCGGAGGGATGCGAAATGAACGGTCATGAGCACGAGTATCAGCCAACGATTCGGGGCGAGTCCCGGTGTGTGTGGTGCGGGGAATCGAAACCAGCATGGGAACAGAAAGAAGACGGTGATGTCCCGTAATTCGAACGAATCTTCGATAGAATGGGAACGGCCCCAAACCGAGAAGTGGAATTCTCGCCGGGGCCTAACCCAGAAATC
>Ga0314855_100099_pt1 | contig 25535 bp, 20 predicted proteins | sample 2018CB1WmetaG_FD_203636 | JGI IMG/M metagenome (GOLD analysis project Ga0314855, IMG submission 203636) | Cryopeg brine viral communities from Beaufort Sea near Barrow, Alaska, United States - 2018 CB1W | ecosystem: Environmental > Aquatic > Marine > Coastal | place: USA: Alaska | collected... | reverse complement strand
CAGCCTGAACCGCCCGGCATTATTGCTGGGGTTCACCAGAACGCACCGACCCAGATGATCTCCGGCAACATCTATGAAAGCCTGCTGCGTTACGATACCGACCTCAACCCCATGCCGCAGCTGGCCCATGACTGGACAGTCAGCGAAGATGGCCTGACCTACACATTCTACCTGCATGAAAACGCCACCTGGCACGATGGCGAGCCTTTCACTTCCGCAGATGTGGTGTTCTCCACCGATGTTTACCTGCGTGAAATGAACCCTCGCACCCGGACGATTCTTTCCCACGTCAAGAGCATCGAAGCTCCTGACGATCACACCGTGGTATTCACGCTCAAAAACGCCTTTGGCCCTTTTATGCTGGCCTTTGAAGCGGGCACCATGCCGATGATGCCCAAGCATATCTATGAAAATACCGACTTCCGAACCAACGAGGCCAACAATCATCCGATTGGCACCGGCCCGTTCAAGTTCGAAAGCTGGGACCGTGGCCGCGTCATTAAGCTGGTGAAAAACGAAGACTATTACGAGGAAGGGCTGCCCTACCTGGACGGCATCAACTGGCACGTTATTCCGGATGCTTCGTCGCGTGCGGTGGCTTACGAAAACGGTACGATCGACGTGCTACCGGCCAACTCGGTCGAAAACTTCGATATCCCGCGTCTGAGCGAACTCGATAACACCTGTCGTACCGAACAGGGTCAGGAGTACTTCAGCCCCTTCGCCATGCTGTGGATGAACAACCGCGAAGGCCCGACGGCGGATAAACGCTTTCGTCAGGCAGTCATGTACGCCCTTGACCGTGAATTTGTCCGCGATGTGCTGTGGAACGGTTTGGGCCAGGTACCGCTTTCCTCCTTTGGCTCGAATGCCAGCTTCCAGAATGACAGCCTGCCACCTTTTGAACACGACCCGGAACGCGCCCGTGAACTGTTGGATGAAATGGGCTACAAGGGTGAAGAAATACGCTTGTTGCCGATTCCCTACGGCGAAACCTGGGTACGCTGGGCCGAAGCGGTTCAGCAGAATCTGCAGGAAGTGGGCATCAACGTCACCACACAGTCCACGGACATCGGTGGCTGGAACCAGCGCCTGGCCGAGTGGGACTACGATCTCGCCTTTACCTACCTCTTTCAATACGGTGACCCGGCCCTGGGTATCTCACGGACCTATATTTCCAGCAATATCGCGAAAGGCTCCCCGTGGAACAACGTCGAAGGTTATAAGAACGAGCGCGTAGACGAGCTGTTCGACCTGGCGGCGACCGCCTACCCGGACGAAAAACGTAAAGAGTACTACCACGAGGTTCAGGAGATTCTTCACGACGAGGTCCCGGTCGGCTGGTTGCTTGAACTGGGTTTCCCGACCATCTACCGCTGTGATGTTAAAAACCTTGTCACCACCGGCATTGGCCTTAACGACGGCTTTAAAAACGCCTGGTTTGACCGGTAACACGACGTTGGGCGGCGCTTCGCCGCCCAACTCTCGCATCACGTCGCCACGGGAGTAATAGCATGCTCTATGCTAGGTTGATCATCATGCGGCTTTTGAAAGCCGTCGTTGTTCTGTTTCTGATCGTTATCTTCAATTTTTTCCTGATTCATATGGCCCCCGGTGATCCAGCGGTTGTAATGGCCGGTGAAGCGGGTGCCACCGACGCGGAATTTCTGAATCAGCTGCGCGAGCAGTTTGGGCTTGATCAGCCGCTTTACGTCCAGCTGTGGAATTACGTATCAGGCATCGCCACACTGGATTTCGGTTATTCCTACCGTCAGCAGACGCCGGTGTTTGACCTGATTATGGACCGTTTGCCCGCAACCTTGCTGCTGACCGGCACGGCCTTCGTCATGTCACTGGGCCTGGGCATTCTGGCAGGATCTATGGCGGCGGCACGGGCTAAAAAACTTAGCGGTTCGCTGATCATGGCTCTCGCGCTGGTATTTTACGCCACGCCGCTGTTTTGGGTGGCGCTGATGGCTGTGATGCTGTTTTCGGTGCAACTTGAATGGCTGCCCGCTTACGGTTACTACACCGTCGGTACCGACCTCACCGGCTTTGCCCTGGCGCTGGATATCGGTCAGCACCTGATTCTTCCCGCCACCACCCTCGCGCTGTTTTCCATGGCAGTTTATACCCGTATGACGCGCACCTCCATGCTGGAGGCTAGTCAGCAGGATTACGTCAAGACAGCAAGGGCCAAAGGGCTGGCACCCGGGGTCATTCAGCGGCGGCATATTTTGCGCAATGCCCTGCTTCCAATTATCACCTTGGCAGGCTTGCAGGCTGGCCAGATGGTAGGGGGCGCAATTCTCACTGAAACGGTTTTCGCCTGGCCGGGTATCGGCCGCCTGATGTTCGAGGCGCTGATGCAACGTGACTACAACCTGCTGCTAGGAATCTTTTTCTTCTCTGCTGCACTAGTCATTGTGTTCAACATCATTACCGACCTTGTTTATGGCCTGGTTGACCCGCGTATCAAGGAGTCATCATGAATTTCTTTGCCCGCTTCGCCCAGAACCGTGGAGCCCTGGTCGGGTTGATCATACTGACCATCATTATTCTGATGGCGATCACCGCCCCTTTGTTTTTCCCCGAGTCGCCGTGGCGGATGTTGCAGCGCCCCTTCCTGACACCCTTTGAAGTTGATGGTTTCCCGATGGGCACCGACACCATGGGCCGCAACGTCGCCGCTGGGCTGATGCACGGTGCCTGGGTGTCGCTGCTGATTGGCTTGGTATCCACCACTGTGGCGCTGCTGATTGGCTTGCCGCTGGGAGCCATTGCGGGTTACTACGGTGGTCTGCTCGATGATGCGCTGATGCGTTTCACCGAGTTCTTCCAGACCATTCCCAGCTTTGCTCTGGCTATTGTCCTGGTCGCCATCATGCAGCCCAGCGTGACCTCGATTGTACTGGCCATTGCGCTGGTCAGCTGGCCACCGGTGGCCCGCCTGGTGCGTGCGGAGTTCATGTCGTTGCGCAACCGTGAGTATGTCGAAGCGGCGCGTCTGGTCGGCCAGGGCAACACGACTATCATCCTGCGCCAGATCCTGCCTAACGCCATGTCGCCGATTATTGTCCTGGCGTCCTTGATGGTGGCTACCGCTATCCTGCTGGAGTCCTCTCTTTCCTTTCTGGGGCTGGGTGACCCGAACGTCATGTCATGGGGCTATATGATTGGCGCCGCTCGCACGGTTATTCGCCAGGCTTGGTGGCTAAGTTTCTTCCCTGGGCTGGCCATTCTACTCACCGTACTGGCCTTGAACCTGGTCGGAGAAGGCCTCGACGATGCGCTTAATCCGAAACTTAGCCGAGAACGCTCATGAATAAGGGAAACCATATAGCTTCAACAACCGATACTCCCTTGCTGAGCCTGCAGGATCTGACCATTGCGCTGCCCAAGGGGGCGGACCGCGCCTATGCTGTGGAAAACCTCAGCTACGATGTACTGTGCGGCGAAATTCTATGCGTAGTGGGCGAATCCGGTTCCGGCAAGTCCATGGCCGCCAACGCCGTCATGGGTCTTTTGCCCAAGGGCGTTCGACCGGTGGGCGGCAAGGCAATGTTTGCCGGGCAAGACCTGTTGAGCATCACCGAAAAGCAGCATCGCGAACTGCGTGGCCTGCGCATTGGCATGATTTTCCAGGAGCCGATGACCGCCTTGAACCCCTTGATGCGAGTCGGTGCGCAGATCAACGAGGTCTTCGAAGCCCACAGCCAGCTAAACAGAGCCGAACGTGGCGCCAAAGCGCTGGAGCTATTAAAGGAAGTGGGTCTTCCCGACCCGGAAAAAGCCATTCGCGCTTACCCTTTTCAGCTTTCCGGCGGTCAGCGCCAGCGGGTCATGATTGCCATGGCCCTAGCATTAGAGCCAGAGCTATTGATTGCCGACGAGCCAACCACGGCATTGGATGTTACCACTCAGGCCCAGATTCTGGACCTGATTATTGATCTGCAAAAAAGACACGGAATGGCAGTGATGTTTATCACCCATGACTTCGGGGTGGTGGCTGAAATTGCCACTCGGGTTTGTGTGATGCGCCATGGCCAGATTATTGAGCTCGGCGAGGCCAAGGAGGTACTGGCCAACCCGCAACATGAATACACCCGTGCCTTGATCGAGGCGATCCCCAGCGATATCGTGCCGGACGCCCGCGGGGCAGAAACCGACACGCTGTTGCTGGATGTCAAAGGTCTCAACAAGGTCTTCCGCTCCAGTGGCGGCCTGTTCAAGCCCGCCCGTGAAGTGCATGCCCTCGACAACGTGTCGTTTTCGCTGGCCAAGGGCGAAACCATCGGCATTGTTGGCGAATCCGGCTCGGGAAAATCCACCTTGGGGCGCTGCATTGTGCGTCTGGAGACCCCGGATAGTGGCACCATGAGCCTGTCCGGCATCGATTTCATGCAGCTCAACGGGGAGTCGCTGCGCCGCGAACGCAAACGCGTGCAGATGATTTTTCAGGACCCCTACGCATCCCTTAACCCGCGTACAAGGGTGGGCATGGCCATTGCTCAAGGCCCGATTGCCAATGGCGTGCCCAAGAAGAAAGCCCTGATACAGGCCGACGACCTGCTCGAACTGGTGGGCCTGGCCAACACCGCTAACCGATTTCCGCATGAGTTTTCCGGTGGGCAACGCCAGCGGATCGGCATTGCCCGCGCACTGGCGCTGGAGCCGGAACTGATTGTTGCCGATGAAGCTGTCTCGGCACTGGATGTGTCGATTCAGGCCCAGATTCTGAAGCTGTTGGAAGACCTCAAGCAGAAACTCTCGTTATCGCTTCTGTTCATCACCCATGATTTGCGGGTGGCTGCCCAGATCTGCGATCACATTATCGTCATGCAGCATGGCCGTATTGTGGAACAGGGCCCTGCCCGTGACGTCTTCCTGGCGCCACAGCAGGCGTATACCCGCCAGTTGCTAGAGGCAATTCCCGGCCGACCGGAGGCCACTGAAACCGCAGCACAACAACGAGGCTCTGAATGAATGCACTATTAGCCGAAATCATCGCCATCGTCGGCCCGTCGCATCTGCTGGAGGGTGATGATGTCAGCGCCCGTCGCGATGACTGGATGCACGGAACGCCCTGCCGGGCACGCGCTATTGTGCGCCCGGCAGATGCCGAACAGCTTTCTCAGGTGATGGCCGCATGCCATCGGACTCGCCAGCCAGTCGTTCCCCACGGCGGGCTGACGGGCCTGGTTGGCGGCAGCGTAGCCAGCTCTGACGAACTGGCAATTTCGCTAGAGCGGATGAACCAGATCGACGCCATTGATCCGATCAGCGGCACCTTGACCGTGCAGGCGGGCACGCCCCTTCAGCGGGTGCAGGAGGCCGCCGCCGAGGCGGGCATGCAATTCGCCCTCGATTTAGGTGCGCGTGGTTCCTGCACGGTGGGCGGCAATATCGCCACCAATGCCGGGGGTGTGCGAGTGATTCGTTACGGCATGATGCGTGAGCAGGTACTGGGGCTTGAAGCGGTACTCGCCGATGGCACCCTGGTCAGTTCGATGAACCACATGCTCAAGAACAATGCCGGTTACGACCTGAAGCAGTTGTTTATCGGCAGTGAGGGCACGCTGGGCATCGTTACTCGGGCGGTACTCAAGCTGAAACCCCAGCAACCAGCCACGCAGACCGCCATGGTCGCCTGCGACACCTTCAACGACCTGACCGCGCTACTGCAATACGTGCGTCAGGCACTGGGCGAGCAGCTCGCGGCGTTTGAAGTCATGTGGCACAACCACTATGCGCTGCTCACCGAAGAAAGCGGTCGCCATACGCCACCGTTAGCTACCAATGCGGCGTTTTACGTCTTGATCGAAACCCTTGGCAGCGACCAGGAGGCGACGGCCCAACGTTTTGAAAGCGTGATTGAACGTGCTTTTGAAAACGGCCATATCAGCGATGCTGTGATAGCCAACGCCACCCACCAGCGTGACCGTTTATGGGCGATCCGCGAGGATATCGAAGGCCTTTTACATCACCTCAATCCGTATTTTACATTTGATGTCAGCCTGCCGATTCCCGAGATGGAGCATTATGCGCGCACCCTTGAAGAGCAGGTCGCTCAGCGCTGGCCAGACGGCAGAATCGTCGTATTTGGTCATCTGGGCGATGGCAATTTGCATATCGCCGTGACCACCGGCCACCCCGATGACGCAGCGCTGGCAGACGACAAGCTCGCCGTGGAGGCGCTCGTTTATTTGCCGCTGGCGGCCATGGGAGGCTCTGTTTCCGCTGAGCATGGCATCGGCCTAGACAAACGCACCTATCTGCACCTGTCACGCACATCGGCGGAAATTACCTTGATGCGCACGCTGAAACAGGCGCTCGACCCGCACGCCCTGCTCAATCGCCATAAGATACTGCCGGATGAGGTGCCTTGAACTTTTCCGGCGTTCGACGCCAATTCGCGCAACGACGCGATAGCGGGCAGTTATCCGCTATCGCGCTGATTGCGACCATCGGGTTGTTCTGGGGCGGCAACTGGCCGGCGGTACGTTTTATTCTGGCCGACATTCCCCCGTTCACACTGCGTTCCATTGGCTTCACCACTGGCGCGGTGCTGCTGCTCAGCTGGGCGTACTGGCGACGTTTACCGTTGAGGGTGTCGTCAAAAGAATGGCCGTGGCTGGCGGTAACGGGGCTGTTCACGATTCTAGGGTTCAACGTGGCGACGGCCTTCGGCCAGCTGCACATGCCGACCTCGCAAGCCGCCATTATCGCCTTCAGTATGCCCTGTTGGGCGTTATTGCTGGGCTGGTGGCTGCTGGGTCAGCGCATCACCAAACGCCAGTGGCTGGGGCTTGCCTGCGGGCAGGCTGGGCTTTTGGTGCTGTTGGGGCCTTCGGCCTTGCAAGGTGGCAGCCAGGGGTTGGTTGGCCCCCTGATCATGCTCGGTGCCGCCCTGTCATGGGCGCTAGGCACGGTATTGATCAAGCGGCGCGGCGGCTGGGAAAGCCATGCGGTGGTGATTACCGGCTGGCAATTTTTGTTGTGTGCCATCCCCATGATTATCATGATGGTCGCCCTAGAGCCCATGCCCAAACCCGCCACCTGGCAGACGTCCACCTGGCTGGCGCTAGGCTACCATCTGCTGTTTTCGATCACCCTGGCGCAGATGCTGTGGTTCATGAACGTTAACCGTCTGACCATTGCCCAGGCGACCATTTCGACCTTGATCATTCCCACCGTGGGGGTATCCAGCGCCATCGTGCTGCTGGGAGAACCGCTAAGCCCCAAGGTGTTTATCGCCCTGCTGCTGACGCTGGCTGCGGTGGCTATCGTCATGTTCAAGCGTGCGGGCCCTGCCACTGGCACCCCCTAACCCCCCATTAACCTGCCCATGCGATATATCTTTAAAATAGTGACCTTAAAAGGAAAATAGATTGCCGACGTTTCCCAATCGCCTGCGCGGCGAAGGCCCCGTCAATCCAGCTCCTTCCGTTGTTTTAGTTGAGGCGGGACAGGCTGAGACGATTAAAACGAAAGGACGAAGCAGGGGCAAAACGCGAGGCCTGACCCCGGCACCAATAAAGAGTGCATACACTATTTGATAGCGTTTATGCACGGCACTGTGGCCCGCTCCCAGGCCGGGAGGTCAGCCATGGCGTGTCGGTACGAAAAGCTGCGCGGGCTTGCGATCAAAACTCTGACGGCCGCCCTTGAACGCCATCAGCGGCTGCGCCAGACTAGCAATCACCGCCGCCGGTGAATCAGCATCCAGCACAATAAAATCAGCGTCACAACCTGGCGTCAGACCATAGTCCTGCAGGCGGATCAGCTTCGCCGACTCCTCCGAAATCCATGCCAGACAGCGCGTCAGCTCTGCCGACGTGCCCAGATGACAGACATTCGCCAGCAGATTGGCCTGGCGGATCAGCGAGACATCGCCGAACGGCGTGAAGGGGTTACCTACGTTATTGGAGGACAATGAACAGGTCACACCAAAGTCATGGAGCCTTGCCAGCGGCGCCACGCCCCGGGGCACATTGTGGGTAGCCTCCCGGCCGGTAAGGAACAGATCGGTGGACGGTAACGCAGTCACCTGGACTCCGGCTTCTGCCAGAGCCAAAGCGGTTTCCCGAAACTGGTCTGGCGCTAATGCCGACAGCTTGGTGGCATGGCCAATCGTAACTCGGTGCTGCCAGCCATAGGCTCGGGTGCACCGGATCACCTCCGGTATGGTCATGCCTTGGGGGTTAAGGTCGAAGTCCAAGTGCAGATCTAGATCACAGTTGTAACGCTCCGCTAATTTGAACAGTCGTCGGATCTGACCGGTAGGATCGTCGTCCATATAGGGACAGCCTCCAAGAACTGTGGCTCCATTTTCCAGAGCTTCGCACAGCAGCTCTTCAGTGCCTGGATTATTGAGCAGGCCCTCCTGGGGAAATACACAGATTTCCAGGCTGACACCCCAGGCATAGTCCTGTTGCAGTCGGCGGATTGCCCGGAAGCCGGTCAGGCCGATGCCGGGGTCCAGCTCCACGTGGGTGCGCATATGGGTGGTGCCCTGAGTGATGGCTTGTTTCAGGATGCGAGCTCCTCGCTGGTAGACATCCGCCTCAGTGAACTCCGACTTGGCGGCGCTGGTACTGGCCACTGCTTCCTCCAGGGTGCCTTCTTTTAGCTTGCAGCGGTCCATGATGCAGGCCTTGTCGAGGTGAATGTGGGTCTCAATAAGTCCAGGCAGAACCAGATTGCCCCCCAAATCGATCTCGGTTGAAGGTGACGCGTCGTCGGCAAAAGCCTCGATGAACCTACCATGTTCCACCCGTAATTCAGTGATCTGACTCGGTTGGTTCGGCAGCCTCAGGTTCTTGAATAGTATTGAATTCATGCAACATTCTCCCCCAAATAAGCGGCTTCCAGTTCCGGGTCGTTGAGGAGGGCTTCGGCATCGCCGGAGTGAACCACACGCCCGGTTTCCAATACATAGGCCCGGTCCGCCACCTGCAGGGCCAGATTAGCCATCTGATCCACCAACAGCAGGGTGACGCCCTCATCCCTCAGGGCGGCCAGAGCGTCATAAAGCTCGGCCACCATGGCCGGCGCCAACCCCAGAGAGGGTTCGTCCAACAGCAGAATCGAAGGTTTCGCCATTAGCCCACGACCGATAGCGACCATTTGCTGTTCGCCCCCAGAAAGCAGCCCGGCGGGGCTGTCAATGCGGTCTTGCAATCGGGGGAAGCGCACCAGAATATCGTCTACGTCTTGATCCAGATGAGCGCGATCGGTGCGGGTGTAGGCACCCATCAGCAGGTTGTCCCGCACACTCAGCTCCGGGAACACCTGGCGGCCCTCAGGCACCAAGGCTAGACCTTTGCCAGCAATCTGGCTGGAGTCCAGGGTTTCAATATTTTCGTTGTTGAGCACCACCGAACCATAAGAGGCGGAATGCAGTCCCGCAATGGCCTGGAGAATGCTGGATTTGCCGGCGCCATTAGCCCCAAGAATAGCAATCAGCTCGCCTGGATTTACCACTAGGCTCACCCCCTCGACCACCGGGGCGGCACCGTAGTCGATTACCAGATCTTTGACGAACAGAGTGGCGTCCCGACTGCCATTCCAGGGTTTGGGGCGTGGTGGTGCCTGGTAATCGGTGCTCCCGAGGTAAGCCCTCACCACCTCAGGATTGGAACGAACCTCTTCAGGCTCTCCCCAGGCGATTGGGCGTCCTGAATCCAGCACCAGGATGCGGTCCGAAACCGACATCACCATGGCCATATCATGCTCCACCAGGATCACGGCAATACCATAGCCGGCAATGGTCCGAAGCAATTCGGCGACCTGATCCGTATCGGCTCGACTCAGGCCGGCGGCTGGTTCGTCCAGCAACAACACCCTCGGCCGCAGTGCCAGAGCCCGGGCGATTTCCACCAGGCGACGATCGACATGAGGCAGGGCTTCGGCCAGGGTATGTACCGAGCCGCGGTAGCCAACCAAGGCCAGCAGATCCATGGCGACGTCAACCTGTTGGGGGTTTGGCCTGCGCCAACAATCCCCCAGGCGGCCACGTTGCATACCTGCCAGCAGGTTCTCAAGCACAGTTAGTCCCACAAACAGCTGGGTGGTCTGGTAGGTCCGGGCAATGCCGGCCCGGGCGATTTTCCAAGCAGGCAGGCCGGCCAGGTCACCGTCGAGGTCGATGCGGCCGCTGTCCGGTGCGTAGAAACCGCTGACTAGATTCAGTACCGTGGTCTTGCCGGCACCGTTGGGCCCGATGATACTGGTGACGGTGCCCGGTGTGGCATTGAAACTGACCCGTTCGGCCGCCTGTACGCCGCCGAACCGGATGCCGATGTCCTTCACTCGCAAGCCGTCAGGGGCGCCCGCATCGCAGGTCAGGAATCTCGCCAGCCGGTCGGCGTCCGGTTTTTGCCGGGGCACCAGACGCTCCGGTTTCGAAAACCGGGCCTGGAGCACGCCGAGCACGCCAGTGGGTGCGATCCAGAGCACCCCCAGCAGAACGCCAGCGAACAGCAGCAGTCGCATTTCCGCCATGCTTGACAGCAGTTCCGGCACCAACACGATGAGAACAGCGCCCAGCAAGGGCCCGAACACGGTTCCGGCACCGCCAACAATGACCGCCAGTACAAAGAGAATGGACTGGGTAAAGGGAAAGGAATCCGGGTTAATAAACATCATCAACGGCGACAGCAACGACCCCGCCAGCCCGGCGAAAAGCGCCGACAGGGCAAAGGCCAGGGTCTTGGTCTGCACCGGATTGAAGCCCAGCGAACGGGCCGCGATCTCGGTGGCTTTCACGGAGCGGATCGCCCGCCCACAGCTGCTGCCTGCCAGGCGGTGGAAAAACATCAACGAGGCGACCATCAGTGCCACCGCAATCAGGGCCAGCCCGGTGCTGGCCGGCAGGCTACCAGTATCCGGCATCGGCACCCCGACCAAACCGTTGGCGCCACCGGTAAGGGATCGCCACTCAATCAGGCCATGGTGCACGATAAAGCCGAAAGCGATGGTCACCATGGCCAAGTAGGGGCCGCTGACACGCACCGCCGGTATCGCCAGCAGGGCGCCGACACCTGCAGTGACTATGGCAGCGCTGGCCATACCCAATACCAGCGGGACCCCTGCCATGGTCATCAGCGCCGAGATATAGGCGCCAATGGCGTAGAACGCGACATGGCCAAACGATATCTGGCCACTGAGACCAACCAGAATATTGAGACCGCTACACACCACCGTTGTCAGGGCGATCAGGGTCATGACCAGCAGGCCATAGCCACCCAGGGTAAAGGACAGCACCGCACCCGTCAGTGCCAGCAGACCCAGTAGGTTCGGTACCAGCCATCGGTGCGAAATCAAAGCATTCGGGGATATCATACTTTCACCAGCGTTTTGGAACCGAACAGACCGTTGGGGCGTATCGCCAGGGCAACGATCACGAGGCTGAAGGTTAGGAGCTGGGAGAGAGTGGAGCCCAGGTAGACAATAATCAGCGCTTCCGCCAGGCCGAACAGAAGGCCAGCGAACACCACGCCATTGAGACTGCTTATGCCGCCAAGGATCGCTACGGCGAAGGCCTTGAGACCGAACAGCATACCCATTTCCGAATGCACGCTCACAAGGGGCGCGATCAGAAGTCCGGCAACGCCAGCAAACACGGTTGAGACAGCGAAGGAAATGGCTACCACCCGGGTTACGTGGATGCCCATCATCCGGGCCGCCGTGGGATTCTGGACGGTCGCACCCAGCACCTTGCCCAGGCGTGTGTATCGCCGAACCAGCACCAACGCCAGCACGATTGCCGCTACCACGGCGGGAATGATCAGCTGCATCAGGCCGATACCCGTGCCAAACAGTTCCAGGCGATGGTCGACACCTTCCAGCAGGAACCGGCGGGGCTCATTGCCGAAGGTGAACATTACCAGGTTGTCTATCAACAGGCCCCCGGCCACCGTGGCCAAAAGCCAGGCTTCCGAGCCCCGGCTGTGGAATGGGCGCACCAGGAAGCGCTCGATGGCTAGGCCATAGAGCGCGCAAACGGCCAGGGTCAGGAACGCGGCCACCAACCAGGGCAGACCCAGGGTGATACAAAAGGTGTAGCCCAGCACGGAGCCCACCATCATCGCGCTACCCTGGGCGAAATTGACCGTCTGGGAAACGATGAAGGTTATGTGAAACCCCAGTGCCAGCAGGGCATACATGCTGCCCATGCCCAGCCCACTGATAATACTGGCGGTGATCATGATGTGGTGTCCTCCTGCCGGTCGGACCCGAGATCCCAGCGGCTGTTACCAAATGCCTGAATGCGAGGTTCGAAAAGCCGTGACTTAGCGATCAATAGGAACGATGCGGCCATCAACAAAATGCGTGAACACATAGTCTTCCGGACCGACAGCGTCGTGCTGCTCTGGTGAGAAGGGCTTGCGGTAGTTCTTGATCAGGCCGTCGTACTCGGTAATGGCGTAGTAACCCTTGCGGATAGCCGGGCCATCGGTGCTGCCAGCATTCTCGATAGCCAGCGCAGTCAGGTGCATGGCGTCGTAGGCGTTTGCGATGCCGACTGCCGGAGTGACATCGGCAAGATCTTGAATTTCCGGGTAACGTTTTTTCAGTGCAGCCATTACGTCAGCACCCTTACCTTGCTGAGCTTCAACAAAGGTAAAGGTCTGGATAAAGTGGACCTTGGCGGCGTTTTCACCGGCAAGTTCACTGAAGCGACCACCCGCAGGGCCCCAATGGGAAATAATCGGCACATCCCAGCCCATCCGGTCGAGGGATTTCACCACCTGCGCAGACGGTGCGACATTGGCAACCATCAACAGGGAATCGGCCCCAGCATCTTTAAGGCGGCTCAGCTGTGGCACCATGTCGATAGCATTGCCCTCAACCCGTTCAATGCCGGCCCATTCCATATCCCGAGATTCCAGCGCTTTGCGGAAACCCTTTTCGTTGGACTCGCCCCAGGGGTTGTTAATCAGGATCATGCCCGGCTTTTCCATGCCAAACTCGTCGATGCCGTATTGCACCAAGGCTTCGTCCACCAATTCGTCCACAGCGGACACGCGAAAAACGTAGTTCTCGTCGGCGCCGTTCTGGGTGATCGGCGTACCGGCAGCCCACACGCCCATGAACGGAAATTTCATGCGGTTGGCCAGCGGCACGATGGCCAAGGAGACAGGCGTATCCAGGCCACCGAAGAGTACAGCCACCTCTTCTCGCTGAATCAGTTCACGGGCGGCAAGAAGCCCTTTATTGGGGTTGCTCTCGTCATCCCGACGCAGCAGCTCCACTTTACGGCCAAGAATGCCGCCTTTGGTGTTGATTTCGTCGATTGCGATGGTCAGTCCGCGGGTAATGGCCTCACCGGACTTGGCGGATTGGCCGGACAGGGCCGCCACCAAGCCGATCTTCAGGGGATCTTCCGCCTGAACCAGGCCGGTCAGGCAAAATAGCCCGGTCGCGGCCAAGAGCAGGAACCAGTGTTTTATCCGTGTTGTTAAGCGCATTGTATTTCTCCATATTCGCTTGCGTGTGTACAGTTATTGCTAGCAATATGGGTGCCAGCATAATGTGGCGTTTATTCAGTAAAGTTTTGTTCTTTTGCACTAAAAAAGCGTTTTATCGATATTTTTGCACCGAAATAGCGCGCATCTCGTTGTAATAATAATCATCAATCAGGAGAATTAACCATGTCAGGTAAAGATGAAGCAATAAATATTGTTAGCAATTTTCTTGAAGCGTCTATGGCGCCGGACCCAGAGCGCGCTGCCACCTATATGGCACCGGATGTGCGCATCACCTTCACCGGCGGGCGCGTCATGGCAAGTACCCAGGCCATTACTGAGTTCAACGGTGGCCGCTATGCCTGGGTAAAGAAGGAGCTCGGATCGTTCGACTGGACCGAACACAGCGATCACACGGTGGTTTATTCCAACGGCACGCTCTATGGAAAATGGCCTGACGGTCGCCCGTTTGCTGGCAACCGCTATGTGGACCGGTTCGAGGTTCGTGACGGCAGGATTACCCGCATGGACGTCTGGAATGACAGCGCCGAGTGGCTGCTGACGCCGGATTTGAACCGGCAGTTATAGAGCGCTTAGGCCGCACTCCTCGGAGACCGGAGCCTTCAATGACCGGTCTCCGGTCTCCGGTCTCCCAGTCGGGAGCTTCATTTGTTTTGGGTCGCTATGTAAAGAGAGCGGAGGTGCCCCCCAGACGTGGTGGGTGGGTATTTTTCCGTTGTGTTCGGTACCAGATTGCTGATGGCTGCGTCGTAATTGGGATTATGGAAAAACACCAGTGACTGACGGCGGGTTTCGGGGCCGGAATTGGCAGGCGGGTTCACCACGCGATGCAGGGTTGAAACCCAGGTATCGTTAGTCCAACGCGCTAGCAGATCGCCAATATTAATGATGAAACAGTCGGGGACAATGGGCACGTCGACCCACTCGCCTTCGGCGTTGCAGACCTGCAAACCTCCAGGCCGGTCCTCAGTGGCGAGAATAGTGAGACTGCCATAGTCAGAGTGGGCACCCGCACGGATCTGGCCCGGGGCCGGCTTCTTCAGCTGCGGTGGGTAGTTACGCACTCGCAGACGGCTGATGTGCCGGTCTATTCGGGCATCAAAGTGATCTTCCGGAAGCTTCAGCGCCATCGCAAAAACGCGCATTAACAGGGCGGCAAGCTGGCCCATTTCCCGGTAATAAAGAGTCCAGACCTGTCTTAGTTCGGCTGGCATCTCAGGCCAGATGTTGGGCGCAAAATGTTTACCGGCGGCTGGGGCGCTGGAGTAGTCCTGGTGCGGCGCGTCTACGGGCCCGACCATGAAACTTTCGTTCAGATCACTGCCGGTGGCTTGCGGGTCCCGGGAACGCGCAAGTGATTCCTCATCCACACCGATATAGCCCCTGGCGACGTCCATCGATGGCCTTGCGACCTTTTTTTTATCTGCAAGCGGAAGGTCAAAGAATTCACGGGATACCTCGCGGGCCCGGGCAATGAGTTCGGGGCTAATGCCATGCCCCCTGATGACAAGAAAACCGATGTCACGACAGGCCTGGTCGACGGCCTCTGCAACCTGTCTTTTATCGGCTTCGCTGCCAAGACGAAAGGGTTGTAGATCAATGACGGGCACATTTAACAGTTTCATGGAGTGGCTCCTACGGATAAATGGGGCACTAGACCAGTGCATCGCCACCATCCACCAGCACAATTGAGCCAGTGGCAGAGGGATTGGTCGCAACATACAAAATGGCGTGGGCGATATCGTCGGCAGCGGCCACCTGCGCAGTGAGCAGCCGCTGCCGCATAGAAGCGAACTTCGCTTCGCGGCCCTCTGGCCCCAGGCGGTCCCATAGCGGAGTTTCGGTGGTACTGGGTGATACTGCATTGACCCGGATTCCTGCTGGCGCAAGCTCAAGGGCAAGTCCTCGCATAAGGCCTTCAACCGCGGCATTGAGGGCGCCCTGAAGCACTGCATTAACGTTCGGCCGCTGGGCATAGATGCCGGAGACGAAAGTCAATGAGCCGCCTGCGCAAATGTGGGCACTGCGACCGACATGGTAGGCGCCCCAGAATTTGCTCTGCATGCTGTCCTGAGCCTGATCAAGAGGAAGCGACTGGATCGTGCCGACCCGAGTGGAAGATCCTGCCAGAATGACGTGGTTCCATGGCGCCTGACTGGCAAAGAAGTTTTCGACTGCGGACGCTGACCGAACGTCAAGCTCCCGCTCCAGCACGCCCGGCGGTAGTCGCTGCAAAGCGGCGTTAAGACGTTCAGGTGTGCGCGAGGCAATCGTTACCGTTGCACCTGCGTTGGCGGCACGCAGGGCGGTGGCCTCGCCAATACCCGAGCTGCCTCCGATGACCAGTACACGTTGGTTTTTGATGATGTAGCCCTCATTGTATCGTTAGCAAAGAGTTATATTGCTAGCAAATAGAGTGCCATGGCTGCGTCGTGATGACCGGGGAGGTCATACCGGTGTTTCTACATTTCCTTAGGCCAGAGCTTCACGGAGGTCTACAGCGGGCTTACTCTCGTCATTAAACTGAAGCTCGCTTTCCAGGTGGTTCAGGTGATCAAGCATCAGCGCGGCTGCCCTCCCGCTATCGCCCAACTCCAGAGCCGAGAGTATTTCCCTGTGTTCGCTGTGTTGACACGTAGGAATATCGTTGCGCTGATATAGAGCAACGATTAACGAACTTCGCAGCATCAGGTTCTCGAGGATGGTGAATAGCACCTTATTTTCGGAAACTTTCCCAAGTAATCGATGAAAATTACAAAGTTCACGAATGATCGCGCGCCGATCGTCGCCCGCCGTAGCCCCGTACTCCGCTTGCATGTGCGCCTTGATAGCTTTGATATGACGATTCATCTTGTCTTGCGAGATACTTTCCACAACGCCTTGTTCCACCGCCCTTCTGGCCGCGAAAACATCCCGCGCTTCCTGTGCCGAGGGTTCTGAGACATGAGCGCCGCAATTTGGCTCAATGGTAACGATGTTCTGAAGTACCAGTCGCTGAATGGCAGACTGAACGTGGTTCCGGTTGGCACTGAGTGCCTCAACAATCTGCGCTTCAACCAGGCGGGTGCCCGGGGGGAGCGAATGTCGAGCAATGGCGCTTGAAAGCACATCAAAAATCCGCTGAACTTCCTGCTGTTTGCCGCTATTTTTTTTTGAAGACATTCCCATTAACGTGTGATCACCATTGCTAGCTAATACTGAGGATACATTGCCAGCTTAATCCAAAAGATCCTGAACAAGGGGCTTAAAGACAGTGTGAATTGCTAGCGCTAAAATTATTTCGATCGCAATTCTAGCACTTGAATCGAGCAGCCTGTCTAATATCGGTGCGTTCTCAATCAATCTAATCGCCTCCACCCTCCAGATTCCCTTTTTCAATGTTTTTTGAAAGAGCGCAGAGATAGACGCTTGGCATGCGAATTGGAAAACACTTTCTGTGCAAAATTAATTGGGGGAGGGTAAGCGTTCATTCCATATCTTAGTTGACGTCTCCTCGGGGTCAGGTCTTGCGGTCTGCCTCTCGAATAATCCAGTCCTCGTGCAAAACGTAAGACCTGACCCCCGCACCTTTCCTTTACGATCCAGGTGAGTTCAAGTTTTGTTTTTTCATCACTTGTAGGTGCAAATTTATTCGCACATTAACCTTGGTATTGAATATCAACTTGTGCGAATAAATTCGCACCTACATTACATCCGGGCTGCCAGCCTAAGGGGGCGACAATCTTAACTCCCAGCACTTGGGATTTGAAACCGCGTTGCTTATTTCCAGCAAGTGTTGCGCAGGGCTGTGTCGCCGATTAAAACGCCGCGCACGCCGGTTGAGGTCAGGGTATAGGTTCCACAAGAATCCGCAGCCATAGATCCGCCGGTAATGGGAGTCATTCTGAGCTCATAACCTACAGCAGTCGCCGTTGGAATTGAAAGCGTATAGATTGCGCTACCGTCTGCAGGCGAATGCATCAGGTTGGCTGGAATTTTAGTGCTCACTGCGTTGCCACCGCGATCTTCTTTAAAACTGTCATTGGCGGCATAAAAACGCTGCATGAACTGGGCAACCTGCAACAACTGGGTTCGGGCGTCCGTCCGCTTTGCGCGCGCTATATGCTGGGTATAAGACGGCAGCGCTATGCTGGCTAAAATTGCGACAATTACCACCGCGATCATGAGCTCGATCAAAGTAAACCCGGAACTAAACCGCCACGGTGAGGGTTTGAGCGAGTGGAAATTAAACCGCATAAAACTTACTTCTGATTGAGTGCGAGGGAGGGTATTTTCCCCGCTAACGCATAAAAACTTGACGCCACTGGCGCGATATTATTCGTGGTAGTGAAGTGGGGGGGGTAACTACTTCGCAACTTGTGCTTATTCTCTCCCCGACTGTTGAATTAGCCCCAATTGTTAGCGCGCCAGCTTTATGAACAGTGGCCCCGCCCGTGACGTTAGCCAGAGCGCCAACAGTGATAGCGCCTGCCGTGGCGGTTTCAACATTGCCGCCAACGTTTGCGCTAGCACCGATGGTGATAGCGCCGGAGTTGCCGGAGCAGACACTTTTGCCAATATTTGCGCCAGCCCCAATTGAAAGGGCTCCATCGTTAGCGGTGACGTTGCCGTCAACTTTTGCATCAGTTCCAACTGTAATTGCACCGGTGTAAGTGCTTACCGAGCCAGCGACTTCAATACCGCTACCGATGGTGATAGCGCCGGCACCAATTTCGCTCCCTTCGTAGGTGGTAGCGATATCGCCCGTAACTATTGCGTCAGCTCCTACTGTGATAACACCCGCCAGACTCGAGAGAATCGAACCTGTGATCGTAACTCTATCGCCGACGTTGATAGCACCAGATTTGGTGGTGAGTTTGCCGACTATGGTGCTGTCAGCACCGATGTTGATGACGCCTGCTTCGGTGGTGGCCAGGTCACCTTCAACTTGACTGTTCGCACCGATGGTGATGGTGCCAGTTATGACGTTGTTGCCAATAATTTTTCCTTTAAAAATTGTGTTAGCGCCTAAATCGGTAATCCCGGTAACCGTAATAGTCAGGTCGGTGGGGTTTCCTGCTGCATTGATTTGTGTGGGGCTGACGGTAGTGAAGTCACCGATGACAGTGATCGCTATTGGCCCTGTGATGGTGATCGTGTCTGAGGCGGCAAGCGTTAGCGGAGTGCAGGTGTAAACATCACTCACAGGTCCTGCGCAGGCTGCCGGGATATTGCCAGGGAAGGTGTAATCTTCCGCTTGAGCCGGTAGCCAAACCAGGAACAATAATAATGGGACCAGCCGCAATATCCATTGACGTGCGTCGAAACCGAATAACCGGCTGTAACAAAATAGTGCCAGATACTGCCGTGAACACGGTCCCCGATTATTGGACCTTCTAACGGTGGATAAAACAGTGCACGAAAGCTTAATCATGGATGATTTTATCCTGTGTTTTAATATGTGAATTTAATCATCATCAACTTCATAAAAACGTATTTTAATCTGAGATTGCAGCCAGACTTCACTGCCAACAGGACGGCCGGCACCCTACTCCACTTCAGGACCAAATCCGCGAGCAGTGATCCGAAATGAGGAGTCCGGATCGACATCAGAATCCGGGTCTACAGCATACTGTGCTGGTACAGCCGGCACAGCCGATGGATCACCCCCCGGTCCAGCCGGTACAGCCTTCGCTACAGTCGTCGCTAAAGTCATACGCTCGACCATGCACTCGGGCGCTCGCTTGTAGGTGGTGACCATGCCAGTTTGGTTGACCATGATCAGAGGAAGCGGGTAAACCTTATTAGATGAGGTGTCGTCCCACATTGTCGGCTTTTGCCAATTCGGCGGTGTAGCCTCTGATAAAATATCATCATCAGTAAATGTGGTTACATAGTCGTCGGTGTTGCCAGCGTTATCTGTCAATATCTGCAAAACAGAACGCTCGCAATGCTGTAAAGCAATCTCCGCGGCTTGGGTAGCCAGTTCAGTGGTGCGTACATTACCGGACACACTGATTGTGGAGCTGGCATTGCGGATACTGGTGACGGCAAGCAGCGAGATTACGACTAATACAATTAACGCAATGATCAGTACTACGCCGTGCTGGGATTTCGCTAATCGAGAGTGCGGCAAGATTTTTCTCGACGTTGGGCTGAGTGCAGATTGGACGGATATTTTCATGATGAGGTGGCGCCAGCAATTTCTAGCCAATTTCGCAAGATTACTGTGGTGGAGTAAGTGCGCCGTAGCCGAAGGTCGTCTGAGGGAGCGTTTTCCAGAGTGCCGGCACAGTTGACGTAACGCGCTGAGGCCGGGTCTGACACCACCGCATCCTCGCTGCGCACCAGTAGACAAATGCGAACCGTGACGACTTTTCTCCAGCGTTCATGTGGAGTAAAAGCGGCCAAGACGTCGGGGTCGGGCTGAGCGAGGAGTTCATCGGCGCGCAAATAGCCGGCAACAGTTCGCGTTTGGTTGCTGGGAATCTCCACTCCATAGGTGATCTGCATGTCCTCAATGTTCTCGACTAAGGGTTGGGCTGTGCTGTCGATACCATTACCTTGGCAATACAGGCTGGGTGCGGCAGTAGCGGAGGATGAGTCAATATAAAACCGATTGTCTGCCACGAAATAGAACATATCGTTAAGCTCGGCAGAGAAAACGTCTGAACCGTAGCCAGCTGGAATTCCGGGGATTTCGGCCTTAATCTTATTCAACGCATACCCAAGGCAGTCGGTCGGGAGCGGTGGGGTGGCGGCGGCGGACACCGACGCGTGAAAGGTGAGGCCTCTCTGTACCGCGACGGTACTCAAAAGAACAACCGCTGCATTCCCGGCTTTTTTCATCCCCGGCAGGCAAGCCTGAATGGTATTTACGGCGCCCATCACGTTTACAGTAAAGTCCTCAAGAAAATCTTTGTTGCTCAGTCGGTGAAAGAGTTTCAGATTAATGCTTCCGCCCAAATACGCCACTCTGGGAAGCTATCCCCGCCTTGGTGAACAATCACCTCTACGAGATTAAGTCACCCCTGATCCTTCAACCCGGGCCAGCTGCGCTGACGGATGGGCTGGACGCGTTGTGTGAGATCATTGACCGGGTGTGAGGACCTGGCCATTCCCTGGCCCCCGAGCAACTGCGCGCTCTTCGAACCGACGCTGAGCCACAACTTGCGGATATCAGAAGCGTTGCGGTGGTCGCCATTGGTAAAGAGTTTGATGTTGAAATCTGTGTGCGGCGATTCGGGTTTTTCCTCTAAAATCGGGACTAATTCAACTTGGAGGATCCTCAGAAAATGAATCTGTCCCGGTTTCTCGTGGGTTACCTGGCGCCAAACCCACCCGAGATGTCATTTCAAAAAACATCTTCTTTACGCAATGAAACATATTTGCACTATCTAACCATGAATTCCCTGTAATAAAATAAACTCTTTAACGTAATGATGAACAAGCAAATTTTCGTCGTATCCCCAGACTGCCCACCTCACATAAAATAGGTTTTCGATGTTAGAAAGCAGTTACAACGAAGTGTTAGTTGCCTGTTCCATAATAGTTGCCATTCTCGCATCCTATACGGCCCTAAACATGGCCAGCCGCGTAACCAGCGCCTCAGGAAGAACGGCTGTACTGTGGCTTGTTGGCGGTTCCTTCGCCATGGGATTTGGCATCTGGTCGATGCATTTTGTCGGCATGCTAGCCTTTAGCCTTCCCATTGATCTGGGCTACAACGTTCCCCTGACTCTGCTTTCGTTGCTCATTGCCATCGCTTCCTCTGCGCTCGCACTTTATCTGGTCTGTCATGACAAGTTGCCTTGGGGTCGCCTGTTGTCCGGCGGCACTCTGATGGGGCTGGGCATCGCTTCTATGCATTATATCGGCATGGAAGCAATGCTCATGAATCCGCACATTTTTTATGTACCCTGGCTGGTAGGGCTATCCATCATTATCGCCATTATTGCCTCCGTGGGAGCCCTTTGGCTGGCTTTTCGCCTGCGCGAGGAAGCAAAGTGGGCCACTTTTAGCCGCATGGGTGCGGCTCTGGTTATGGGCTGCGCCATCATCGGAATGCACTACACGGGAATGGCCGCCTCCAGGTTTCCCCTCAATAGTTTCTGTGGTGCAGCTAACAGCGGTATCGATACAAAATGGTTGGCCGTGCTGGTCATCATTGTAAGCCTTGCGGTTTTCGCTATTGCTCTTATTGTGTCAATGCTCGATGTACGCACGAACCGCTTGTCCAATTCGCTCGATGACGCCAACAACGAACTGATCAAGCTGGCCCTGCATGACAACCTGACCGGCTTACCAAATCGTGTCCTGCTGGGCGATCGGCTGGAACAGGCGATACATCGAGCCGAGCGAAACGAAAGTGAGTTTGCCGTGCTCTTTCTGGACCTGGACGGCTTTAAGACTATCAACGACATGCACGGGCACCATGTGGGCGATCTTTTGCTAAAAGAAGTTGCGCACCGCCTTCTGGTGAACAAACGTGAAGGGGACACGGCTGCAAGGCTTGGAGGAGACGAATTCGTTCTGTTGCTGGAGCCCAGCACACCGGGAATTTCCGCCGCTTTTGCACAGCGATTGATTGAGGCAATAGAACAGCCTTATGAGGCCTCGAATAATCTCCTTCAAATATCAACCAGTATCGGTATCGCCATTTACCCCCAGGACGGTCAGACCGAACATGACGTGATGGTCAACGCCGACGCCGCCATGTACCACGCTAAAAAACAGGGTCGCAACGGTTTCCGTTTCTTTGAGCACGGCATGAACGCCGATGTGCACCTGCAAATGCAGATGCAGCAGAACCTGCGACAAGCAGTCGATCGCAACGAGCTGGTTTTGCACTACCAACCCAAAGTGATCGCACCGAACGGCCCTATGACCGGACTGGAAGCATTACTGCGGTGGCAAAGCCCTGATTACGGTTTTCTGTCGCCAGACCGCTTTTTGCCGTTGGCCGAGAGCTCAGGGCTGATTGTTCCCATTGGCAATTGGGTCATCAACGAGGCCTGCCGACAAATGAAAATCTGGTACGATCAGGGGCATCGGGACTGGAGTATCGCGGTAAATCTCTCCGCTGTTCAGCTGGAACACGACAGCTTGCTGGACGTCGTTCGTTTGGCGTTAACACAACACTCCTTGGCACCCTCACACCTGGTACTTGAAATCACCGAGTCGACTGCCATGCGCGATGCTGAGACCAGCCTCAAAGTGTTGAATGAACTGTCTGCTCTTGGTGTGTCTATTTCCATCGATGATTTTGGCACGGGTTACTCAAGCTTGCTCTATCTGAAACGCCTGCCAGCCAACGAGCTGAAAATCGACCGCGGCTTTATTACCGAGTTGGCCCAGGGCAACGATGATGAAGCGATCATAAAGGCAATCATTGCGCTGGGTAAGACACTGGGAATGACGATTGTCGCAGAAGGTGTCGAAACATCAGACCAGCAGCAGCTGCTCACGCAGCTGGGCTGCAATACCTTGCAAGGCTACCTGTTAGCCAGGCCCGCCGCGCCCGATAAACTGCTCGAAACAATTACGCACCTGTCCAAGCGCGCCAAGCCAACTCCCGTTACTACTTAACGGTTGGCGGATTAACAACCCATTCCGGATCTTCAAACTCACCAAGGGGCCGGATTTCACAGAAAGGCGCCGCACTGCGGATAATCTCAGCCACGTTGGAATTGTCTTGTGATTCCATCGCATCTCGGCTGGCTTTACTCTCCCAGTGCGCAATGGCTATAAGTGTATCCGGATCACCAATTTTGCGGTGCAACTCCGTTCCCCGCGCGCCCGGGGCACGCTGAATCAACTCACTTGCGCGCACCCAGGCATCCGCATAATCCTCGGCGGTATAGCCCTCCCTGATCTGCACTTCGAAGATGTACTTCATGCATGCCTCCTCTATCGGTAGGGGTAATCCACAAACGGAAGCCATTTCAAAGACCTCAAGGCTGACGCTACTCCACGGTTTGACCTTTATCAAGCAGCCCGCCTTGACTAGAGCTCTCATCACCCTATAGCATTTAACATTCATTTTACATACTCGTTAAAAGGCGACCTCATGCTCTCTGAACATACCATTGCTATCGTTAAATCGACGGTGCCTCTACTGGCCGAAAATGGCCAGGCCATTTCCCAGGATTTTTATAAAAGGCTGTTCGCCAACAACCCCGACCTGCAGCACATATTCAACATGGCCAATCAACGCAGCGGCGGCGGTGGCCAATCATCCGCTTTGGCAGATGCCGTTTTTGCCTATGCCAAAAACATTGACCAGATTGACGTGCTGGTACCCGCCGTAAAGCGGATCGCCAGCAAGCATGCCAGCATTGGCATTGAGCCCAAGCATTACCCGATTGTAGGGGAAAACCTGATCGCGGCTATTCAGGATGTGCTGCAGTTGCCAGACAATCACGAAGCACTCATCGCATGGGAAGAGGCTTACGGCGCGCTCGCACAGATTTTTACCGACACTGAAGAAAGCATGTACAGCGAGAAGGCCACCCAACCGGGTGGCTGGCGCGGATTTCGTCCCTTTACCATTGAGCGGATTGTTGAAGAAACACCAGAAGTTAAATCGTTTTACTTCAAACCAACCGATGGCGGCGCTATTTGCTCGTATTCCGGCGGTCAGTATCTTGGCATCAAGCTGGCCGGCACCGGTGACAGCTATGACGAGATCCGCCAGTACTCACTGTCGTCGTGGGGTGCAGGGGATTACTACCGCATTTCGGTCAAAGCCGAAACTCACGGGGCTGCATCGCAACAACTCCACCAATGTGTTGTCGGTGATACGGTTGAACTGAGCGCGCCCAATGGGCAGTTCCTGCTGAATAAAAACGCTCCGAAGCAGGTCTTTATTTCCGGCGGCGTTGGCATCACGCCGCTGTACAGCATGTTGAAAGAGGCACTGGCCTCCGGTATTCAGGCTGAAAACGTCCAGTTCGTTGAATGCTGCCGCAGTGCCGAACACCAAATCTTCCACGAAGAGCTAACAGAGCTGGAAAAGACAACCGGGCTGAATCTCAAGCGCGCATTTGAGTTTGGCGAAGGTGCGGACTGGGTTGGATACTTATCCGCTGATATTCTCGATAAATGGCTGACCGACAAAACCGCCCACGTTTACTTCTGCGGCCCCTTGCCCTTTATGGCGGCCCTAAAGGGCATACTCAAACGCATAGGATTCACCGACGATCAGTTGCACTACGAAGTGTTTGGGCCAACAACCGAATTGCCTACAACACACTGACGTTTTAAAGCCATTACCGGCGCGGCTCAGACTTCAATAATTCTGTCTGCAACGAACAGTGGTGGCTCATATTCTTTCGGATAGGCACCCGGGTTGGCAAAGACACGGGTGCCATCAACCTGCAGATCCACCGGCTCGTGAACGTGGCCGTGAACCCACAGATCCATTTTCCCCATCAGTGCCCGCAAATCCGAAGCAAAAGCCGGCGACAACGAGTCACCCTGATATTTTGGCGGAATACACTCCGGTAACGGCGCATGGTGGCTAATCACCACTCGCGGGCCCGAGCAGGGTTCGCTTAGCGCCGCCTTAAGCCAGGCCATGGCTTCTGCATGCAACCTCTGGCTTTCTACAATAGAGAACACCTCGCCCACCGGTTGCTCGATAATGCGGAAATCAGGCATAAACGCGAGCGCGCGTTGTTCAGTCTGCAACGGATTATAGTCAGGTTGACCGGTATACAGACCAAAATCTGTCCATAATGTGGTGCCATGAAAGCGCACGCCGTCAATGTTCACCGTGTCATTATCAAGCAGGTGAATTCCCAGGCGCTTAGCGTCGGCACGCAATGCTCTACGCACGTCGGGCATGCTTGTTCCATAGAATTCATGATTGCCCGGAACGTAGATGATTTTCTGCCCGGCAAACCGCTCCGCCGCCCATACGAGGCCTTCCGTTGTACGATGAATGTCCCCAGCAAGAATAACCACATCTGCGGCCACATCAGGCAGGTCGCGACCTTCCTGAAAACACTCAATGTGCAAATCTGACAGTATTCGCAAGCGCACAATCTTATCTCCCCGGAA
>Ga0314855_100098_pt1 | contig 25801 bp, 35 predicted proteins | sample 2018CB1WmetaG_FD_203636 | JGI IMG/M metagenome (GOLD analysis project Ga0314855, IMG submission 203636) | Cryopeg brine viral communities from Beaufort Sea near Barrow, Alaska, United States - 2018 CB1W | ecosystem: Environmental > Aquatic > Marine > Coastal | place: USA: Alaska | collected... | reverse complement strand
TCGTCATGCGGAACAACACCGGCGGCGCCGAGATGACGACGCCAGCGAGCGAGGAGTTTCGGACGATCACGACGGCCGGGCACCAGTCGCTTTTGGTGCCGTACTACGGGACGAGCATCCCGGCGCCGACGAGTGACCCGCATCGCACGCTGACGACCGTCGACAGGTATTCGCTGCTGACGGGGTCCGTCGATGTTGAGGACTGTGTCTTCCGCATGCTGACGCCTGACGAGATCAAGCGGGGCATGGGGTTCGCCGGTGATTACAAGCTGCTCGGCACGAAGCGGGAGCAGGTGAAGCAATCAGGGAATGCCGTGACGCCGCCGAATTCGCGGGACCTGGGCGCGGCCGTTGCTGAGTCGCTCGGCGCATTGTTTGGCCTCGCAGCGTGACACTCAAGGGCGCGTTCAATGCGCCGCAGCCGACGCCGGGCCGGTCGTGGGATTCACCGCCGGAGCATATCTGTTCGGCGTGCCGGACGCCGTTTGGGAAGAGCGCCATCAGATGCAAGAACGAACCGAAAGAGGAGGCAGAGCAATGAGCACTGAGCGAATCACGAAGCGGGATTTCAGTGAGGTGATCCGGTTGGAGGTGACCCTGTCGAACGGGCACGAGATCACGCTGCGGTCAAAGCCGCATCGGCCCGACTACTTCACCCCGCGGGACCGGCGCGAGTTCGTCGAGCGGCAGCAGTGGGAGCAGCGAAACAACGCGCGGGAGTTCGGTCTGACGGTCGCGAGCATCGAGGTGTTCACCGACCTGACCGAGGTCGCAACTATCGAGCGCACGTACACGAAGACCGTATTGACCGAAACGAGGGGCGAGAAGTGAAGAAGTCAGATGAGGCATGGGCGGCGCGGAAGGTTGAGCGTGGCGATGGTCGGGCGTGTAACCCGGAGACGGAGTTTCGCCTGGGGTTCGCGGCTGGCACGGTGGATCCGTTTCGCTGGCGGGGCTTGTATGCGATCGCGGCGAAGCGGGCGGCGCAATACGAACTGGTGTTGCGTGAGGCTGGCCTGCCGGTGGGGGATGCGTTGGAGCGGGATGTGTTCTCGGCTGAGGACGTGGCCGCGGCGAAAGCGGAGGCGCTGGAAGAGATAGCCGACGAGGTCCGGCTGATCCCGTTCTGGGGCGCTGAGGGTGCCACGTACTTCGACGCTGACATTAGCCGCGATTACGTTCTCGACAAGATCGCGAAGGCCACCCAGTGACCCGACGCATCAGGACCACGAGGCAGGCACAACGACTCCGACACCGAGCCGAACTCATCCTCGCCAAGCGCCGAGTAGATGCCGTTCGCGCCGAGCAAGTGTGGGCAGTCGCTCACGCATTCGCGGCGCAGGCCGATCGGTGGGCGCTGGGTAGGGCTGAGCAGATAAGGACCGAACGCGCGCAGGCATGGCTCGATAAGCGGGCAGAGATCAAGGGAGAGCAGGGAAGCAATGAGAATCAAGATTGAGTTCAAGGATATGACTGAACCTGATGAGCGTTTCGGCACCTACGACACGGATTACAACGTGAACCTCAATGACCTACTGAGGACTGTCAACGCGAACGCGTTTATCAAGGTCACGTGGCGCAAGCCGACCGGTGAACGCACCTACGCGGACACGCCTGTCCTCTTGGCGACCGACACCATCGCGACGATCGTGGAGGCGTCAGATGGGCGTAAATGACGCAGGCGAAATGTTGGAAGTCGCCAAGGAAGAATGCGGGCGACTTGAACGGGAGGTGGCAAATCTCAGGGCGGCTGAGGATTTGGTGAATTCTGAGCATGCCGACGTAGTAGCGCAACTCAAGCTGACGGCCGCCGAGGATCTGGTCTACGTGCGGAGGATCGAGGCCGAGCGGGATGCAGCGTATGCGGCAATCGAGCGGGTGCAGAATCTCACCGGCGACATTGGCCCGGAGGCGCGGCGCATCCTCTCGCAGTTGCCCACCGACGCCCTGGCTCAGGTCAAGGCTGATGCGTGGACCGAGGGCTACGAAGCGGGCAGGGACGACGAATCGTTCTGTGCGCGTGGTTTGTCGAGCGACCCCGATGCCGCTGAACACCCGCACGACAACCCGTACGCCACCGACGCCCTGGCGGCCGCTCACACGGCCGACCTGCAGCGGCAGAACGAGGTCTATGCGGCGACCCCGATGAATGAGGGGCTGGGCGAGTGAGCGCCGACGAGTGCCGACCGGTTGAGGTTGACGGCGAGATCATCAGCGTGCGCGGCTCAGAGCCGATGGATGCCGAGGAGCGCGTGATGTTCGGCGGAGTCGTGCGGGCCGCGAGAGCGAAGGTCGCCGCAGATCGGGCCGCACATGATGCCGAGGTATGGGACAAGGGCTATGCGCAAGCACTGATCGATGATGGCTATGTCCTCGAAGGATCGGGCTACCACCTGCGCGTGAACCCGTACGCTGCGGCCCCTGAGTCACCCCGTACCCCCTCAACACCCCAACCAGTAGCAGTAACCCACACCAGCGCAGACAGCGCACGAGAGGACGAATCATGAGCAATTCGATGAGCTTTGGGATCAAGGTCAAGAGTGCCGAGATGAAGCGGGCTGTCTGGGTGTCGCCGAGAGGCACGACCGCGCTCAAGATGCACGCGAGCGGATGGGATACGAAACCCGAAGCCGAGACTGCTGCCACCGGTTTGCAAGAGCTGAATCCGACGCTGGCATTCAGCGTCGCCCGCCTGATGGAGGAAAAGAAATGAGCAACAAGGAACTGATCGAGAACGCCAAGATATTGGCTGATCCAAAATCCAGCTTCGACATTCCGCGTGTCGCGAAGGTAACGCTTCAGCGCATGCTCGTAGCCCTCGAAGCCGCTGAGTCGCCGACTACTCCCGAGCCAGTCGACGAGCGGATCGAAGCGTGGGACAGGATTGCCAGACACCCGTTCTTTCGGGAGTGCTACGACTCGGAGGCCCCGCTGACTGACGCGATGCTGGTGAAGTTGTCCCAGTCGCCGACCACTGGCACAGTTCACGACCTCGATCAGATCGTTGACAAGGCCGCGGATAATGGCGAATCCGTGCAGATCCGTGACGCATCCCACCGTCCGTGGATCATCTACAGCGATGAAGAGGGCGACTACTGGGCGACCTCATACACGCACGAGGACGACGACGCGCCGATGCCGTGCCGGTTCGAAAGCGCCTCGATCCGCTACCCCGTGGAGGTGTTGTCATGAGTGATGTCTCGGACAAGCTCAAAGAGATCCTTATCGACAAGTCGCCGAATGTAGGCAAGCAGGAGTTCATGGCATGGCTGACTGCCCGCAAATCTAGCGACCCCGTCGAGTCCCTGGCCCAAGTAATCGCGACGGCTGTCGAGGTGCAGTGCGGGTGTCATTCTGTTGGGCTCGCTGAGGTGAGGCCGCTAGATCGGCACATTGCTGAAGCGGTGATTGCTGCAGGGTGGACGCCACCGCGCACGGAGAGAGTGATCGAGTGCAAGATCCCAACTTTCGACTGGGCACCTTGCTCAAAGCCAGGGACGTGCACATACCCGAAGCGCGAAGTCATTCAGGCGGTGCAGTCATGACCCACGCACTCATCGCCGCGGTCGCCATCCTCATTGGGGCGCCCCGTGGATGAGCGCGTGCACCTCGCGAAGAAGCCCGGCGGCGCCGTCGAGTTCCGCATCAAGGCGGCCGACGCCGAGGCGATGGGCATGGAGCGCGTCGCCTCTGAGATCCATTCCCGCGGTGTCGCTCCCGAAGACCTGGGCGAACCCGTATTCAGCAAGTACACCCGACTGTGGACGATCCCAGTCAGAAAGCAGGAGACCGAATGATGAACGACACGGAGGGCAAGGTGAGGGCGCGCGTCTGGTCAACAGGGCGCGGCAAACACCGCACATGGCATTACGTCGTCAAGCGCGGCGACGGAAAGCCGGTGCTGTACGACAACACCGGGCAATTCGCGCCGATGCTCGCCAGCGCACTCATGCGGGTTGAGGTGCTGCGCCACATGGTCACTGCGGGCCACAAGCTCAAGGCGTATCGAGGATGACCGCTGAGCATGCGCCCCAGCCGCCGGCGCCGCGCATCGCCGGGGTGGAGTGCCCGACACGGGATCTCCGCGCCGCCCTCACTGATGACGAGTTCTGGCAGGACGTCGCCGACGCCCAGCACCCCCTCGGCATCTGGAACCCCGAGCCGACCGACCTCGACGAAACGGCAACGTTTCAGAACGAGCCGTGCAGTGAGTGCGGCGAACACGGCGCGTGCGCCACCGACGCCGAGGGCCGGGCCCTGATCCACATCCAAACGAACGGAGAAGACGAATGAGCATGGACAACAACACGGCGATCGTGATCGTCGCTGCGGTGATCGCCATAACAGTGATCATCCGCGATATCTGGGGGCACCACGAATGAGCTACCTGCCCTGCGTCACCGTGACGATGGAAGACATCAGATCGTGTGTCATCCGTGACCAGCACGCCAGCAACTGCGACGGCATGGAATGGCAGTACGACCGAGAGGCCGAATGCTCCTACCCGTCGAACCTCGAATGCAAGGGATGCTTGCCGGCGCCTGCCGAGCACGGCGCCCTCTGCTACTCGTGCTTCGAGAAGACGCGCGAGGCCCTGAAAATCGCCCTCGATATGATCACCCACCTATGTTCAATCGAACGGGCGCAGCAACTCGACAAGAACGGCATCCGAACCTCGGCGACATGGATCCTGCCAATCCCGAATACGTGGCGCACAGCCGACGAGCTGATCATGCTCCTCGGCCACCCGGCGCCAGGGTTCCCGTCCGATGCGAGCGTGTTCGAGGTCGACGCCATCACCGAGCGTTACCTCGACCTGATCGACGCCGACGAGTGGGTGTCACGGGGCGATGGCGCTGAGGCTGCCGTTCGCTTCTTCCGCCTGATGCAGAACGCACTCGCGCAGCACCCGTTCGAGGACGTCGAACACCAGGTGAAGAACGTGAGGTGCTGGGAATGCCGTCAGCTCACTCTCCTATGGAAACCGCCGCTCGACTTCGACGGCGCGATCAGTATCGAGTGCTCGACGCTGGATTGCGGGTTCGTGGTGGATGACACGCTGTATGCGATCCTCGCAGCCTCGCAGCTCGACAAGGTCACGTCGGCCATTCGCGAGCGGAAAGCCGCTGAGCTTGCCGAGACGCGCGCGGTAAGGGCAATCGAGAAGCGGCGAGTCAAGGCCGAGCGGGTGGCAGCGGAACGCGCATTCCTCGCCGCGCACACGTCCAAGAGGTGGGCAGCGTGACCGACTCGGCAGCCTGGATGAGCATCAGGGAAGCCACGGCAGTCACGAAGCGCCACCGCCAAACCATCTGGCGGTGGATTCAAGCCGAGTACGTGAGAACGCTCACCACGCCGGGCAGCCACCGCGTGCTCGTGCGCAGGTCCGACATCACCGAGACGGAGAGGGCCACATTTGACGGGAGGACGCCCAAGAAACGGACCTGATCGAAACCCAACCGGCGTGTTTGCTTGTCGATAGGTGTAAATGTTTCACTTGATGTTACAATCGGTAACAGCAGCATAGCTGTCTCAACTGTTCAAAAAGCCCTTGTCTTTCCCGCCGATTGGCGGATGTGACCGGGGCTTTACCTGTCCCACCGGGACACCCAGGCATGTCCCGTAGGTGTCCCGGTGGGACACACTCCAACCCCTAGTAGCCACACCCGCTCACCAAACTGCAGGCCAGCAGGCGCAATCTCCACTCGATGCCGTGCGCTGAGCCATGAAAACAGGCGGACGACGACTCACAGGGGACCACTTGCCGGGGCCGGGAAGTCCCAGACGTAGCGGTGTAGCTCTCCGCGGGAGCAGGAAAAAACGAGCTGGTGGGCGACTCACAAGGTCGCCCGCCCCCAAAACTTGCCAGTGTTCCCACAGGGCGCACCCGTTCACCCCAAGCTCAGGGGCGGCAGATAACGAGCAGGGCAACGGAAAGCCCACGTCCCGAGCGAGAGCACGGACGATCAAACCGGAGCGCGTAGGTCAACAGGGCCGATCGGGCGCAGACATGAGCCGAAACACGAGCTGGTTCGCCGCAGACGCATACGGCCCCCACATTCTCCCGCCCCAGCTACTCCCTGGGGCGGTCATCCTTTCCGGCCGCTGCGTCAACGCTGTCCCGCATTGCAGTGAAGGACCCCTGAAGGCGCTAACCCTTTTATGTCGCTGGTCATCCTGCGCGGCAGCCGGAACCCCCATCGAGTAGACGGGAACCCATGATCTCCCGATTCCGCGTGGCGACTCGCTCCTCGCATGATGGATCAGGCATCCGCCGTCAGATCTACGTCCACATCTACGACGACAAGGTTGAGATGCAGAAGGCCCACGCGAAAGCACGCGGCCGCACATGGGAGCCCGGCCAGGACGTCGCCGGCGGCATGGCTGTTCAGACACGTGCAGGATTCGAGTGGCCAAGCCCCGACCCTGGCCCTGTACTCGTCATTCGCCTGTGGACCGGGCAGATCACTACTCGCACGATCGCGCACGAAGCAACTCACGCAGCGGCCGTGATCTTCTTCATGGATCACGTACCTGGGTGGGAAAGCAGAGCGCGCGGCATCTTTTTAGGCAACAACGAACCCCTCGCCTATGCCGTCGGTGACATCACGGCAGAGATCGTCAGCGGACTGTACCGGCTGAAGCTCCTGCCCTGATCACATCACCCGGTAGACAGCGTGATTCTTACCCCAAACACGGGGGTTTGACTCCGCGCCACAAGCAAGAACCGCATAAACACGCGGAATTCTCCGAAACCCCGACCGGTAAGGACATCGCATGGACCCCTCCCACTTCCTCGTCATCACCGATGAGTCCTACGACTGTTCCATGGTCCACGGCATCTACGACACGTTCGACGCCGCCCGCGACGACATTGAGCGCCGCACCAGTGCAGACCGATACTTCGCCACCGCCCAGATTCAGGAATGGACGGGCAGCACCTCCGGCCGAACATGGGAACGCGAAGGCGCAGCCCTCAACTGGGCCGAACGGTAACCGAACACAGCAACACCCCGAAGCCCTCACCTCACCGGTGGGGGCTTTTTGCATGCCCAAAGCATCCCCACAGCGTCCAGGCGTCGCCGTGCAGCCCAACATTCCAATCGAGGTGATCTTGTGGCACGTGCAACATTCCTCACGGAAAAGGGCGCGAAGGCTCGGGAGCTGTTCGATCAGGGTCTCTCGTGCAATGCGATAGCGAAGATGCTCGGTGTTTCGCCGGCGACCGTGAGTCGCTGGGCGGCGAAGGCGAAGCTCTCGTTTGATCGGGAGCGAACGTCGCTCGCTGTCCGTGCTCACACTGTCGACCTGGCGGAGTCGCGTCACCTGCTCGTGCAGAAGATGATGACCGTCACGCACGACATGCTCGACTCAATCAACAAGCCGTTCAAGGTGTACAACTTTGGCGGCAAGGACAACACCTTCGCTGAGGCAGTTCTCGATATCGCCCCTGTGGATGCTCAGCGCACAATCATGGTCGCTGCGGGCATCGCGTTCGATAAGTCCACGCGCATCCTCGAGAAGGACAATGGCGGGCTCGACGAAGCTGTGGGCACGCTGGACACTCTGGCAGCTGGATTCGCGGCTGCTGCGGAGGCGTTGCGCGCTCAGGACGAGACACCAGCCGATGGGGCTTGAGGGTCTACTCGGTCAGGTGTCAAAGGCTCAGCTGCTCTCCATCGTCGACAGCGCCAAACGGACTATCTCACTCTGGTCCGGTGCGGTGTCGGCGGGCAAGACTGTTGCGCAGGTGATCGCGTTCCTGATCGCTGTTCGGATGGCGCCGCGCAAGGGCCTGATCATCGTCGTCGGTAAGACGCTGGCGACGATCTACGCCAACATCTTCGTACTGTTGCAGGACCGGGACATCTTCGGTGCGACGATCTGCAACCAGGTCGCGTACACACCGGGTGCGACGTCGGCGGTCATCCTTGGCCGCGAGGTGCTACTGATCGGTGCGAACAACGCCGAGTCCGTCGCCAAGATTCAGGGAAAAACTGTTGTGCTCGCCCTCGTGGATGAAGCGACACTGCTGCCTGAGGCGTTCTGGAACATGCTCGTCACCCGGCTCCGCGTCGACGGTGCCCGCATCCTCGCCACCATGAACCCCGCATCCATGAACCACTGGATGCGCAAAGAGTGGATCCTCAAGGCCGACGAGAAAGACGTCATCCACTTCCACCTCACGATGGCCGACAACCCGAAGCTGCCCGAGGGCTACGAAGCGCGCATGAAGCGCTCGTTCTCGGGTGTGTTCTACGACCGCATGATCCTCGGCCAGTGGACGAACGCCGCCGGCGCTGTGTACCCGATGTGGGACCCGGCACGGCATGTGATCGAGTTCGACAAGATGCCACGCATCGCACGGGTCCTCTCGGACGGCATCGACTTCGCCGTCTCGCACGCCTCCGCTGCTCTTCGTGTCGGCATCACCGCTGAGAAGAAGCCGCGCCTGGTCCTCATGGATGAGTGGCGTTATGACCCACGGGACCACTACGGCGCCACACTCGCCCCGTCCGATCAAGCCGTGCTCTACCGCACGTGGACTCGGGAGAAGCACTCCCCGCACGAAGCAGAGTTCGCCCCGGAATACACAATCGTCGACCCGGCTGCCGCGCACTTCTCTGCCGAGCTGCGGAAGTTCGATGAGATGTCCCTGCAGACCGCGCACAACGACGTTCTCAAGGGCGTCGGCGCGATCTCCCGACTGCTGTCCAACAACCAACTGCTCGTCACCGACCGCTGCAAGGGCTGGAACGCGGAGATCACCGAGTACCGGTGGGACCCGAAAGCGACAGCCAAGGGTGAAGACGAAGTCGTGAAGGACGAAGACGACTCCCTCGACGCGGGCCGCTACGGCATCTATACACCCCGCTCGAACTGGCAGTTCCAACTCGACGCCGCCTAATCCCTTCGGGGCTCATAACCCCTTGGAGGTCTCATGGCTGACACTTTCCCCCCGGCGCCGTACGACGAGGCGTTCAAGCAGCTGCTCATCTACGATGCCCTGTACGCCAACGACGTCAACGCGATCCCTGACCAGCAGGGCCAGCCAGCCACGCACATGCACAACGGTCAGCCGTACTCCGGCGGCATCGTCGGCGCCGTATCCAAGGGCATCATCGGAACGCCGGTGGGCGAGAACCGTTCGTCCCTGTCGATCCCCGTCGCCGGTGACCTCGCGCAGCTGTCCGCGGACCTGCTGTTCGCTGAGGCGCCGAGCATTGTCCTGCCTGACTCTGTCGACACCGCGGATGCGAATGCGACACCGGAGCGGGTGCAGGCGCAGGAGCGCCTCGACGTCATCATGTCGTCGGATGCCGCGCATGCTGAACTGCTGCGCGCTGGTGAGTATCAGGCCGCGCACGGGTGGACGTACCTCGCGGTGGTGTGGGACAAGAGCTTCCGCGACAACGTCTGGTTTCGTGCGTACCGCGCCGACTGCGCCATCCCCGAGTGGCGCCACGGTGCCCTGTCCGCGGTCACGTTGTGGTCGGAGTACCAGCGCAAGGATGACACCTACCGCCTCATGGAGCGGCACACGCCCGGGCAGATCACCTTCAGCCTGTGGAAGGGCGACAAGGGCGAGAAGGGCCGGCAGGTCCCCCTCGACACGATCACGGAGACCGAGCACTATCTCAAGCTGATGCCCGTCGTCGATGGCGAGTCACTGCCCATGGCCGACACGATGGACATCGTCCTGACCACGGGCGTGCCGTACCTCACCGTCGAGCACATGCCGAACATGCTGCCGCACCCGATCTGGGACCGCAAGGGCGACCTCGCGAACCTTGGCCGGTCGGACTACTTCGGCATCGAGCCGATGTTCGCTCGCATCAATGCGCTGTGGTCGTCGCTGATGCGCGACTTCGACAACGGCATGGGCCGCCTCTCGGTCCCCGAGTCGTACCTGCAGCTCAACGGCCGCGGGCAGGGCGCGTCATTCGACATGAACCGTCAGGTGTACTCGCCGCTTGGTGGGCTCGTCGACGACGGCAAGGGCGGACAGATCACCATCAGCCAGTTCGCAATCCGGGTGCAGGAGCACCTCGACACCATCGTCGCGCTCAAGCGGGAGATCGCCCAGAGCGCCGGGTACTCCGTCTCGCACTTCGGTATCCACGAGGGCGGTACGAAGACCGCCACTGAGGTCACCGACGACAAGGCCGACTCGGAGCGCACCCGCGACAAGAAGGCGCTGTACGTCCGCCCTGCTCTCGCCCGCCTCGCCCGCACCGCACTGGCCATCGACGGCCTCGTGTTCCCCGGCAAGGGTGGCGCGCTGATCGAGGAGCTCCCGAAGATCACCTTCGCCGAGGTGTCGCAGGTGAACCCACTCATCCGGGCGCAGACGACGCAGGCGGAGATGCTCGCCCGGGTTCGCTCGATCATCTCGGGCGTGCGCGCCGTACAGCCGAACCTCAACGCTACGGAAGCGGCGGCCGAGGCTGCGCTGATCAAGGCCGAGAACGGGATGGAACCCGAGGCCGACCCGACAACGGTCACCGACTAACCCACGTTCTACACGTTCTACACGTTCACCGCAGGGGTGAGCGTTCACCAATGCGGCCAGGCGCCGCGAAGGAGCACCATGTTCATCCGCAATCACACGTTCGGCCCGATCCGCCCGTCGAAGCTCGCCCTGATGGGTATCCGCTTCATCAACGGGGAAGGCGGCGCGGCTCCGGTCGAGCCCGTCACTCCCCCGGTGCCGGCCGTTGAACCGGTCGCACCCGTCGCCCCAGTGGAGCCCGTCACCCCGAAGCCGACGCCGCCGCCTGCTGAGCCGGTCACGCCGCCCGTCGAGACGTTCGATGCCGCGTACGTGAAGAAGCTCCGCGAGGAAGCTGCAGCCGCCCGAGTCAACGGCAAGACCGAGGCCGAGACCGCAGCGAAGGCCGCTAGTGAGGCGATCTACAAGGAGTTCGGGCAGAAGCTCGGACTCGTCGAAGCGGATGACGAGACGACCGTCGAGACTCTCTCCGCGAAGATCCAGGAGAAAGACACCACCATCACCACGCAGGCCGCGGACATCAAGGCTGCACGCCTCGACAACGCCCTGCTCAAGGTCGTCGGCACCCACGGGGCTGACTACGACCTCCTCACAGACTCCGCAAGCTTCCAGGCGAAGCTCGCGGCCATCGACACGACCGATGCCGAGTACCGCTCCCTGGTGGACGAACTCGTCAAGACGTCGGTCACATCAAACCCGAAACTGCGGAGCGTCCAGGTGGCCCCGTCCAGCGGAGGAGCACCACCCAGCGGCACACCCACCCCGGGCCCGCTCTCAATCGACGACCGCCGCAAGGCGATTCGCGACCAGCGCGCTTCCAAATAGCGCAGAAGGGCCACCACCATGGCTAACACGTTTCTGACCATGCAGGAGATCGCCGAAGAGGCGCTCGCTACCCTGTACGAATCCACCCCGATGCACGGCCTCGTGCACACTGACCTCACGTCGCAGTTCACGACCAAGGCCAAGGGCAACACGATCGACATTCGCGTGCCGGCCGTGTTCACGTCCAACCGGTTCGTCCGTGCGAACGGCATCACGCTGCAGGACGCGACCGAGACCGCGATCCCCGTCGTCGTCAGCGACATCGCGGACGTGTCCGTTGGCGTCACCGACGAGGACATGACCCTCAACATCAAGGATTTCAGCACTCAGCTGCTGAACCCGATGATGGAGGCCATCGCCCAGGACATCGACCAGTCGCTCCTCAAGATGCGCGACAACGTGACGCAGGTCGCCGGGTTCGGCGCCGCTGCGGACGCGAACCTCGAGACGTGGGACAAGCCCGAGGTCCTCATCGAGGCTGGGCGTCAGCTCGACCTCGCGTCGGTGCCGCTGCAGGACCGGTTCGCGGTCGTCGGCCCGACCACGAAGGCGCGCTGGCTGAACAGCGACATCATCAAGCACGCGGAGAAGTCCGGCTCGACTGCGGCTCTGCGCGAAGGCTCGATCGGTAAGAATCTCTTCGGGTTCGACGCCTTCCAGACCGGCAACGTCGGCCAGCCTGCCGCCGCCCCGGCCATCGGCCAGCCCACGACCGAGATCGGCCTCGCGTTCCACAAGACCGCGTTCGCTTTCGGTTCCGCCCCGCTGCAGATGCCCGCCGGCGCGAACGTCGGCCAGGTCGCCGTGGTCAGCTACAAGGGCCTGTCCATCCGGATCTCCTACGGCTGGGACATCAACAAGAAGCAGACGGTCCTCTCGGCCGACATGCTGTTCGGTACGAAGCTGCTCGACGCAAACCGTGCCGTGCTGCTCAAGGGCGCTAACGCGTAGCTCCCCCTCGCGGGCGGTCGTTCACGCGGCCGCCCGCACCCCCCTCAACTTTCCCTCCCGAATAGGAGAACAGCATCATGGCTCACGCATACCAGTCGCTCGAACCGGGCGAACAGATCATCATCTCGGACGAACCCCGCGAAGACCTCGAAGCCCTAGCACGCTGGGTGAGCGTCGACGTACCCGACGTACCCGACGTACCCGATGGACCGACCGACGAAGAGAAGGCCGCCGCCGAACTCGAAGCAGCAGGCATCGCCGCCGCTGAGGTAGAGGCCGCAGCCAAGGCCGCCGTAGACCTCGCTGGTACTGCCGCACCCACCGAGGTCGCAACCGACGCGCGCGACATCGAGGACGACACCGCGAAGACCACCAAGGGCCGCGGCAAGTAGCCCAGCGCTCCTGAGGCCGCGGCGAACACCGTCGCGGCCTCCCCGTACACTTCACAACCCTTGCAGGAGGAACGCATCATGGCCGCATCAATCGGAAGCATTACCGTCAAGCTCAAACTCGACTCGGAGGAATTCGAACGGGATGTGCGAGCGCTCGTGCAGACGCCGAGCATCGGCCGCACCGTCCACTACCGCTCGTACGGAACACCGGGCGGCGAGTACCTGCCCGAGCCGCGCGCCGCGATCATCACCTGCGTGTACGACGATGTCGCTCCCGATCTGGCCGACGAGGCCGAGACCTACGCCGGCCTCTGCGTGCTGAACCCCACGGGCATGTTCTTCAATCAGCTCGTGCCGTTCTCCGAGGAACCGAAGCCCGGCCATTGGTCCTGGCCGCCGCGCGTCTGATCCAGTAGCAGGGAGGCCAACCGGGCAGCGACGATGAGTGTCGATGCCCGGCGGCAACCGATAGAATGAGAGCGGCCCCAAACCGAGTGCTTCAACACTCGCCGGGGCCTAACCAACCATCAAGGTCTAGTTGATAGGAGGGCTGCTGTGCAGTCTATCGAATGGCGTCAAATCCCTGGGCTCAAGAGCTGGTACGAGGTGAGCAATGATGGCCGGATGCGGTCCGTCGACCACGTAACGATCGACTTCGGCGGGAACGGCCACAGCAGGCGCGTCCGCCACATCAAGGGTCGGATACTCAAGACGCTGCTGAACAAAGAGGGCTACCTGCAGGTAGGTCTTGAGGGCAGGACCATCGGGATACACAGGGCTGTGGCGCTGGCGTTCCTTGGGGACAGTAATGGACGTGAATCCTGCCACAACAATGGCAACTCACTCGACAATCGCTTGTCGAATATTCGGTGGGGTACTCGCTCTGAGAATGCTCTCGATGCGGTACAGCACGGAACGCACCCACTGGCCCGGATGACGGAATGCGGCAAGGGCCATCCGTTCGATGCCGGTAACACCTACTTCACGAAGCAAGGCACCCGACGGTGCCGCACGTGCGATGCCGCACGGGAACTAATCCGCACTCGACGGCGGCTGCAGGAAAGAATCGCGGCTCGACTGACTTAGTTCACTGGGGGTGAATGCATCCCATGGCTAAATACATCCCCGACTCTGCTGGACTTCCAGCCTGGGATTTGATCGAAGAGTTGGGCGTGAACCTCGCCGCCCGGTACGCCGACGCTGAGGACGCTCTCATTCGCGCCGTCGCCGTGCGCGCGTACCGCGACCTCGAGCTGCAGGAGATCGTCCGACAGACGACGATGACGCCGCACATGACCGACCTCTTCGACCGGGCCATTGCCCGCAACCGTGCGCTCGCCGAGCTGCAAGCCACCCGCGCACAGTCGCTGCGGGAGCTGCAGTACCTGGCCACGGAGATGTCGGGGAAGCTCGGTAGCCGTGAGGCCGCACTCGATGTGATCACGACGGCGTGGAAGCACGGCGAGGCTGCGGCCGCTGACCGGCTCGGCATGGCCGCGCGCCTCCCCCAGACGACAACGTTGACGGGCACCTCATCGCAGGCCGCGACGATGCTGACCCTCGACCTCACCTCGCGCCTCGAAACGATGGCGCTGCGCATCGCCCGCTACCCGCAGGACGCTTTCCAACGCGTCATCAGCTTCACCGCCTCGAACACGATCCTCGGCGCGTCCACGAACCTCGCCTCGCAGCAGTTGGCCGTTCAACGGTTCCTCGGGCAGGGCATCACCGGGTTCGTGGATAAAGCTGACCGGAACTGGCGCATCGGCTCGTACGCCGAAATGGCCGGGCGCACCGCAGTGAACCGGGCGTTCAACGATGCGGGCGTGTGGCGGATGCAGCAGGTCGGCGTGAACCTCGTCACCCCGGTCGGTGCCGGTGACTCGTGCTCACTGTGTGCGCCGTGGGTCGGCAAGATCCTCTCCACGGATGGGACGACGGGGACGGTGCAGCTGCAGCATGCGACGAGCGACGAGATAGTCACGGTGCAGATCCACGCGACGCTCGACGCTGCTCGTGCCGCTGGCCTTCATCACCCCAACTGCTTCCCGGGATTCGTGCCGGTGTCAGCCCCGACCGGCATCGCTGCGGCTGATTCGCGTTGGTTTGAGGGAGAGGTCATCATCATCCACACATCCGCTGGACACGAAGTCACCGTCACCCCAAACCATCCGATATTGACGACGGAAGGATGGGTCGACGCGGGTGCGCTCGTGGAAGGTCAGGATCTCCTGAGCTATCGCGGGAATGTCGAGCATCCATTGCCGGGCGGACCAGATCATGAGGGTGTTGAAACCCCCATCGGCGAGGTCTACGAGACGCTGCGGAAGTCGCGCCATGTGACGACCCGAAGCGTGCCAGGATCCTCCGAAGATTTCCACGGCGACGGTATCGCCCACGCCCAGGTCGAGGTTGTATTTGCTGACCGACTGCTGCGGGCGGACGGTGAGGCCGAGAGCTTCAATGGAGCGGCCGAGGGCGAGTTCCTCGGCTGTGGCGTGGGACTGGCCCCGTTCCTTTCCGAAGGCTCGTTTGTTGAGGTCATCCTGAGTGCGCTTCATGCCACGGACGGCGTCATGGGCGGCGCGACTCAGGTCCTGCCGCTCGGCGGGGCTCGCCGCGGCGAGGCGGCGGCGCATGGCCTCACTGGCCGTGATCTGCTCTCCGGCCTTGCTGATCCAGAACTGGACGACCTGAGGGCTGACGCCAACTCGATCTGCGACTTCCACCTGAGGGAGGCCCTCGGATCGGTAGAGGCGGATAGCTTCCGGCAGCCAAGTCGGATCGACGCCGGGCGACTTGATCGTGCAGCCTCTGGACCGCAGCCGGCGACGGAGGGTATCTCCGCTGATTCCAATGGTGGCCGCGATCTTCGGGATGCTCTCTCCGGCCTGGTATCGGAGGATTGCATCGTCAATATCGAACGGCGCGGCTACTCGGGGCATGTGTACAACCTGCAGTCTGGCGGGGGTTGGTATACCGCTGATTCCATTGTAGTGCACAACTGCCGCCACAAAGAGGTGGCATACCTTCCGGGCCTCACGATCCCCCAGGCAGGCCAAGAGTACGACCCACAGGCTGAGGCTGCCCGGGAGAAGCAGCGGTCCATTGAGCGCGACATTCGCAAGTACAAGCGGCGCGAGGCCGTTGCTGGGACACCGGCGGATGAGAAGCGCGCTGCGCTGAAGGTCCGGGCGAAACAAGCCCAAATGAGGGAGCACATCGACCTCACCGGCCGGAAGCGTGCCAGCGCACGCGAGCAACTCAGCTTCGCCGACGGCAAGCCGTAACCCACATTCCCCACCCTGCTCTGCCTGTACAGGGCAGGGTGGCCAACCCTCACGGAGGCACACCATGGCTCACGTCTTTCACCCGACTCGCCCCGCTGGCAAGCACCACGACACTCTCGGCATCATCTTCATCGACGGTGTGGCCGAGGTCGATCTCACCGACGCACCGAACCTGCGCGGCGCTCTTCATCAGAACGGCTATCGCGTCACGGAGCCGCTGCCCCGGGGCCGCTTCACCGGCCTCGAAAACGACTTCCCCGTGACGCTCGCCGCTGACCTCGACGGCACCAGTGACGAGCTCCCGGACGCCGCGAACGTCGAACGCCAGGCGCCCGCACGGCGACGCACCCGCGGGAAGGGGGCCTGACATGGCCCTGCGCGTCTACGCCACCCCCACGGATTACACCGCTCACGCCGAGGAAGCCTTCGACGGAGACAACGCGAAGCTGCTCAAGCGGCTGCGCGCTGCATCCCTCGAGGTCGAATCGCTCACCACTCGCTCGATCTTCGCTACCGACGCCGATGGATACCCCACCGACATCGACGAGGCGGAAGCGTTCACCGAAGCTACGTGCGCGATCGTCGAGCACTGGGAGATCACAGGCGACCCGACCGGGGCTGAGGCAGGGCAGGGCGCGGTGAAGATCGGTTCCGTGTCTTTGGGGACCACCTCATCGGCCCAAAGCGCTGACGAGGCCATAGCGGCCCGCATCGGCGCTCGTGCCATCGCGATCCTCGCCAACGTTGGCTTGCGCGGCTCGACGGTCTGGCACCGGTAATGGCTCGCCTGCGCAAGGGCCACCTGCCGCACACGGTCAGCATCGTGCGGCTCACCGGCGAAGGGTCCGAGGGCACGACCTGGGCCGACCCCGTGACGGCGCCCGCGTACGTCGAGCAGAAGTCCCGCCTCGTCGTCGACCGCCGCTCTACGTCACCGACCGCCGGGCAAGAGATCACGTCGACCGCGTTCGTCGTCCTGCTCGTCGCCGACGACACCCTGCCGCGCTCCCGCGTCACCGTGTGGGCTGGCACTCCCCGCGAGCACGAAGCGGAAGTGCTCAACTCCGCACTGTTCGACTACAAGGGCACCCCGAACCACGTGGAACTCTACATTTGACCCGGTAAGATGGAGACACGAAAGACCCCGGCGAGCTGGCAGGCTCCCGGGGCATGACCAACCGGATAAGGGTTGATATGACAGATTCTACCTGTTCAGTCGATGGCTGTGAAAGCCCGACCAACGCTCGCGGCATGTGCAAGCCGCACTATCGCAGGGACTACTACTCGCGGAACAAGGCGCGAGAGAACGCCACGAACAAGGCGTACCTCGATGCCCGGCCCGACTACCAGCGCGAGCGGCACGCAGCATGGGGCGAATCAAAGTACGGCGCAGAACGTCAGGCGCGGGCAGCCGCCGCGGCCCGCCGCCTTGCCAGCACCCACAAGACATGCACGGCCTGTCTCGTGCACATGCCGAAGACAGAGTTCTTCACGGACCCACGGCGGATCGACGGGCTCTACTCGCACTGCCGCGAGTGCTTCAAGGGTCACTGCCGTGCCGCCTATGACCCAGTGAAGACCGCGCGGCACGGCCTGCTGTACCGGAATGCGCCGGGCCAGAAGGAGGCCGCAGCGGACCGTCAGCGCCGCTGGTATGCGGCCAACCCTGAGAAGGCACGCGAGCAGACCCGTCGCTACCAGGCACGCAAGATGTCCGCGACGATCGGCGACGTCGACTACTCGGCGATCCTCATCCGCGACGGCATGACCTGCCACATCTGCTCGGTCGACATCCTGACGATGAGCGACCTCCACTTCGACCACGTGCACCCGCTGTCCAAGGGCGGCGCACACAGCATGGAAAACATCAAACCGTCCCACGCGTTCTGCAACCTGAGCAAGGGCGCGACGATCATCACCTAACAAGCGGAGGTCACCATGGCTGCCATTCGAGCCGCTGTCACCGTCACCAACAACCTCGACGGCACGGTCGCGAGCATCCTGCTCGGCGCAGTGAAGGGGCAGAACCTCGCTACTGAACGACTGCTCGCACTGTCGTCCGTGGAAGCTCCGCTGGACTCCGGCGGCGGTGGGACCCTCGTGGCCTCCGGCGATACGGTTCCGGCCAAAGCCCTCGGCGACGAGAGCCTCGTCACTTACTCTGCGCCCTACTCTGCCCGATGGCATGAGGACGGCGAACTCGTCGACAACCTCGGCCGCCATTACAAGGGTAATTCCAACTTCCAGAACGGCCGCAAGTCGCACTACCTGTCAGACCCCGCGCTGCAGAACGCCGACGAGTTGCGCAAGATCGCAGAGACAGAGGTCAACCGTGGCGGATCCTGACGCTTACCCGATCCTCTTCCGCCGGGCCGTCGCCCAGCACCTCGCCGACCAGGGCGCCGGCGTGTACTCGGCCGGGGCGTACGCATCCACGGATCGCGGCATCTACACCAACGGGCCCGCGCTGCCGACGACGCTGGACAACTGCATCGTGCTCTCGTGGCTGTCCCCGATCGCCACGGGCCGCGCGGGCATGCTGTATCGCCTGCAGGTCACGTCCCGCATCAAGGGCTCGGTGATCGCCGCGGAGAACTTCGCCGCGCTGATCGAGGCAGCGATGGACCAGAAGCAGAACGTCCCGCCGGGCCTGTTCGTGTCGTGGTGCGAGTTGTTCTCATCGCTGGCGCTATCCGCTGACTCATCCGGGCGCTGCGCGACGATCCAGACGTTCCACTTCACTGGGCGCCGGCCGCTCGCGTAATACCCCCACAATCCAGCGTCACCAACCGGTGACGCCTACTGGTGACCCCGCCAGACCCACGGCCCACACGGGCCTCAGCCAACACGTTTAGGAGACCCACGTGGCCGATCTCAGCTTGTACGAAAGCACGCAGCAGACCGAGGGCACCCTCGCCCTCGCACACGAGAAAATCATCCGCATCAAGCGGACCGGTGCCTGGGAGAACATCACCGGCGACGTCAACGCGCTCGCCGCAGTCCCCACCAAGATCGTCGTCACCCGCGAGAACTACGGCAACAAGGGCCGCACCTCGGAGTCCAAGCTCGGCGACAACTACGTGGTCAGCTTCGCCGCAGAAGCGGTTCGCGACAACACGGGCGCCATCGCGCAGACGTGGCTCGTCGCCCTGCTCGGAATCGCCAAGGCCACCGGCGCCGCGAACGCCGTCGACGTGCAGGTGTTCGACGCGAAGGACCCCGCGCTCGGTGCGATCGAAGGCAACTTCACCGTCACCGTCGCCGACCTCACCACCGGCTACGCAGACAAGGGCGGGTACACCTTCACGCTCACGTCGAACGGTGTCGTGCGCGACGTCGCCTCTCCGATCGCTGGCACCGGCGTTCCCGTCCTCGAGTCGGCACTTCCGACGGGCGCTGCGGCGTCGGAGAACGTGTACGTGCGCGGTTACAAGGTCGACGCAATCACCGCGGCGACCATCGGCGGCACGGCAGTCACGTCGATCGAGCAGATCCCGGGCGAGCCGAACATCGTCGTGCTCGAAGTGCCCACCGGCACCGCCGGGTCCGCACCGATCGTCCTCACCAACGCCATCGGCGTCAGCGACGCACTGCCCTACACCCGGGCGTAGCACCCCTGCCGGGCGGTCATCACTGGCCGCCCGGCCCCCACACCATCCGCACCAACAAAACGACCTCGCGAAAGAGCTGACGGACGAAATGAAAAACACCAAAGAGACTTGGCGGCCCACACCTGGGCACGAGACACAGCATCAAATATCCGATCTGGGCAGAGTCCGGTCAGTTGCCACTGGGAGGCTCCGCAAGCTCGGCTATGCAGGATCGGGGTACCTAACGGTTGGCCTACGCCTGAACGGCAGCGCCAAAGCGTACAAGATTCATCATCTTGTCGCAGCGGCTTTCATCGGGCCGCGACCTGATCGGTTGATCGTCTGCCACAACAACGGCATCAAGACTGACAACCGCGCGAGCAACCTCCGATATGGCTCGTACGTCGGAAACAATCGCGACACCGTGCGACATGGGAACAACCACCATGCGACTCAAACCCACTGCGTTCATGGTCACGAGTTCACCCCAGAAAATACGAAAACATGCACGCGCGTAGCTGTCGACGGAGACATTCGCGCTTACCGAGCTTGCCGCGAGTGCGCACGATCGCGCAACGCGAAGCATGCAGCCAAGAGACGTTCCGTTCGCCAACAATCAGCTGACTCTATACAGGGAGAATCATGACCACCACCGCCACACTCCAAGGCCGCAACCTCGCCATCCACATCGACGGCATCGAAGAGCCCTTCATCATTCCCCCGCTCGGCGGCCGACGCGGCCAGGCACTCACGAACCTCTTCATCGAGATCGTCGCCAGTCAACGGCCCGGCTCCGAGATGGAGGCTGTGCTCGAAGAGGCCGTCGGCGCCGCCGTGTACGAGCGGGTGCAGGACGAACTCAGCCTCAGCGAGGGTCAGAGCGTTCTGCTGCCCGCGTTCTACTGGCAGACCGTCCTCGGCCTCGACGGTGTCGACGCCTACCTGAGCGGCGGTGAAGGCATGGCTGGCGCAAAAAAAGCGCTCCTGCTCCTGACCATGAGTTTGGGGATCTCACTAACGCAGACCGCGCCAAGTACGGCATTGGAAAGCCTGATCCGGTCACAGGCACGTACCCAGCGTACCGAAGCGAGTACTACAGCCTCCGAGCGGCTGCCGGCCAACAAGCGGTCGCGCAAACCGAAGCAGTCGACCACGACGCCCGGAGCATCACCGCAGTAGAGCTGTACGGCCTCGCGCTCCCGCAGCTCTTCGGCGAGGTCGAGCTGGACCTCGCCCAGCACGGCCTCATCCCGGACCTTGACCGGGCGCTCGACACCCGCACATGGCATTTCGTGCGGTCCGCCATTCACCGCCTCATCGACGACCCCGAGCCGTCCTGGCTACAGAAAGAGGTGATGGCCGGTGTTCAACGCAGGCGCAATCAGCTTCGCCCTCCAAATGATGGGAGCGGAGGTATTCCAACGGGACGCGAAAGCCGCCGATAAGGCCATCGACGACCTCGGCAAGTCCGCCGAAACGTCGTCGAAGAAGGTCGCACCGCTCGGCACCGAGGTCGACAAGACCGGCAAGGCCAGCAAGGATGCCAAGGCACCCGTCGAGGGCGCGGGCACGGCGACGAAGAAGCTCGGCGACGAGGCAGCCACCGCCACCCCCAAGGTGAAGCAGACCGCCGCCGAGGTCGCAGAGCTCAAGAAGAAATCGGAGGATGCCGCCAAGACTGTCGGCGTCGCTGCGGTCGGCATCGGCGCGGCCCTTCTCACGATGGCCGCGCTCACCGTGGGCACGTACGCGAAGTTCGACGAGGCCAGCTCGAAGACGGTGGCCGCGACGCAAGCGAACATCGAGCAGCAGAAGCTCCTCAAAGAGTCCGCGATCGAGCAGGGCGCCGCGTCGATCTACTCGGCGAAAGAAGCCGCAGACGCACAGACCGAGCTTGCGAAGGCCGGCGTCGCTGTCAGCGACATCCTCGGCGGCGGGCTGAAAGGATCCCTGGCACTCGCAGCCGCGGGTGAACTCGAAGTCGCGCGGGCCGCTGAAATTGCTGCCACGACTCTGTCTGTCTTCGGGCTCAAGGGTGACCAGGCCGGGCACGTCGCCGACCTGCTCGCCGCCGGCGCTGGCAAGGCTCAAGGCTCGGTCGAAGACCTCTCTCTCGGCCTCGGGTACGTCGGTGTCACGTTCGCCCGCCTCAACATCCCGCTCGAGGAAACCGTGGGCACGCTGGCACTGCTGGCTGCGAACGGTCTGCTCGGCGAGAAGGCCGGTACCGGCCTGCGCAGCGTGATCTCTTCCCTCACCGCCCCGGTCGCCAAGGGCGCCGAGGAGATGAAGAAGTACGGCATCGAGGTGTTCGACGCGCAGGGCAACTTTATCGGCATGCAGGGCGCGGCTGAGCAGCTGCAGAACGGCCTCGGAGACCTCGACGAAGAAACCCGATCCGCCGCCCTCGGCGCGATCTTCGGCGCGGAAGCGGCAAGCGCTGCCGGCATCCTCTACAAGTCAGGCGCGGAAGGCGTCAAAGAGTGGACCGACAACGTCGACGACCAGGGATTCGCCGCGAAGCAGGCCGCGGATAAGACGAACAACCTCCTCGGAGACCTCGAACTGCTCGGCGGGTCCATGGACTCGATCCTCATCAAGACCGGCGGCCAGGCCAATGGGACTCTGCGCGAAATGGTGCAGATCCTCATCGGCGTCACGGATTGGTACGGGTCCCTCGACGAGGGCGTGCAGGGCACAGTACAGACCATCGGCATCGCTACCGGCGCCGCTCTGCTCCTCGGCGGCACGTTCCTGCTGGCCGTCCCGAAGATCGTCGCATTCCGTGCGGCACTGACCACACTGAACACCACCATGCGGGGCACCGCTGCCGCCGGCGGCGCTGTCGGCATCGTGCTCACCGCTGCGGCCGTCGTGCTCGGCGCATTCGCGAAGAAGCAGGCCGACAGCAAAGCGACCATGGATTCGTACACCGCATCCCTGGACGAGAACACCGGCGCGTTCACGAAGAACACTCGCGAGGCCATCATCAACGAGCTGGAGTCGTCGGGCGTCGCGAAGGCTGCGAAGCTCAGCGGGATCGACCTGGGCACGATGACGGACGCAATCCTAGGCGAAGGCGACGCTCTCAAGATCGTCAACGAGAAACTCGCCGAGCATAAGGCCGAAGTCGAGTCGTCCGGCAATTCCAGCGCCATTATCAGCAAGTCGTTTCAGGAAGTCGAGGGGGCGATCACCGGAACGCAGGGCAAGCTCACCGAGGCGAAGCGTGCGTGGCAGGAACACAAGGACGCCATGGAGTCGTCGACGGGAACCGCCGATGACGCTGTGCCCGCTTACGAGGCCGTCACCGAGGCCGTCGACGGGGTTACTACTTCCGTCCTCGACCTCGCCAACGAGCTCGATGCACTCAACGGGAAGAACCTCGACGCACGGGAGTCCGCCCGCAACCTCGAATCGTCGTACCGGGACTTCGACGCGGCACTGAAGGAGAACGGCGCCCACCTCAATCAAGCGGGCACGGACCTCGACATCACGACCGAGAAGGGAGCAACCCTTCAGTCCGCCCTCGACGACATCGCGTCGGCTGCTGGCGGCGCCGGGCAGGCCATCGTGGACTCTGGCGGATCGTACGAGGACTACCAGGCTTCGCTCGAGGCCAGCAAAGGGCAGATCGACGCCCGCATCGCCGCGCTCGGCATCACTGGACAAGCCGCGAAGGACCTCAGCGACAAGATCCTGCACATCCCCACCAAGGCCGACTTCACCGCGTACGCGGATACACAGGCAGCGCAAGAGCGGTTGCAGAAGATTCAGGACCTCATCAACGGCATCGGCTCGACGATGTCCATGCACGTGTCCACGGGCCCCGGCGGGTCCGGCGGTATCACGCAGGCAGACGGCGCCGTGGTCAGCTACCACGCCAACGGCAGCGTGTCAGAGAACCACGTCGCCCAGATCGCGAAGGCAGGCAGTATGCGCGTGTGGGCTGAACCGGAGACGGAAGGTGAGGGGTACATCCCCCTGGCCCAGTCCAAGCGAGTGCGCTCTACGGCGATCCTCGCTGACATCGCTGACCGGTTCGGGTATCAGCTGGTATCCGGTGGGGCAAAGTCGTTTGCGAACGGGTCGGCCGGCGGCGCGCCCACGGCCTCCAGCCGATCCATGACGGGCATGAAGCTCACCGGCACCCTCGACCTCGGCAACGGGCTCAAGGGCGTCATGCGCGCCGTCGTCGCATCAGTGCTCGACGAAGAAGAAGACACCCGCAAAGCCGGCTACAGGGAAGGTATCTAATGCCTCGCATTCGCGACATCATCACGAACCCGTCCCTGCGCATCAACTCCACAGGGTGGAGCGCAGAGGCAGACGGCGCCGCTGACTTTTCGGCGGCAACGACAGGGTTCGACACTGCGGGCCTTGTGCAGCTCACCTTCACGGCGGCGTCCACACCGGGCGCCGTCGCGAAGATCCTGCAGGCCGTCACCCCTGGCGATACTGTCTCGCTGGGAATCCACGTGCGGGCGTCACGCGATCAGGTGATGAAGCTCGTGGCGACGTTCCTGACTGCGGATGGCACACCGATCAGCACCACGTACGGGGAAAACAAGTACGTGCCGGCCGGAGTGGTCACGCGCATCACCTTCGCCGGGGCCATCGTCGGCGAAGTTCCCCCGAACGCCGCGACGGTAAGCATCGCGGCGTCCGTGGATCTCGCCGCCGGATCAGCGTGGAGTGCGGCCGACACCCTGCAGGCGTCGAAGGCATCGGCCACGCAAACCCCGGGCGTGATCGAGTGGTTCGACGGAGCGTCGGCGTCATCGGAATGGGTAGGCGCATCAAACGCGTCGGCATCGGACCGGCTCTTCACCTATCCGATCCTCACCCCCCACGGCGACCGAGACCCGGGGCCGCGCGTGAACATCTTCTTCGACACACTGCACACGGCCGCCGTCGAGGTCACCGTCATTGCCATATCGGAGGACGGCACGATCCCAGTGCGCAACGCCACCAAGGAATTCGCAGTCGGTGGGTTCTCCATCGTCGACTACGCCCCACCGATCGGCGTCCCGGTCACGTACAAGGCGGAGCAGTTCGACACTGACGGCGTGAGCGTGGGGTTCACGGAATCGGCGGACACGATCATCGACGGGGACCCGCTCACGGTGTGGATCAGCGACCCGCTGGACCCGCTCTCACAGGTCCCCGTGCATGCCGATGCTGAGTTCGGCGCGAAACTGTCGCGCACACGGCAGATGCGTCTCGTCAACCTCGGGGACACGACCATCGCCCTGATGGGGTCCATGGGCCTGCTCGAGGATGTGTCGCTGCGATGCAGCACGGAGAGCCTCACCGACGCGGCGATGCTCGACCGGATTCTGATGCGCACCATCGTCCTAGTCCGCTCAGCGCCACCGCACCGGATCCCCCGACTCTTGAACGTTGCGATCGGCCAGCCCAACCGCTCGGTATGGGAAGCGCAGTACGGGTCGCTGTTCACCGGGTGGGACCTCTCAGGCGCCGAAGTCACCCGCACCGACTTCGACATCATCGTGCCCGTCGTCACATGGCAGGCGTACATCGACGCTTTCCCCACGTGGGCGCTTTTCAACGCCGCGTATGCGAACTGGCTCGACGCCATAGATAACCCACCCCGGGAGGCCTAGATGCTGCAAGTCAGCGAGGAGGTGCGCCGCGCCCTCAAGACGAACCAGCGCGGCGACGTGCGATGCAGCGCCTTCTACCTCGGCGCGGTAACGGCCGCGGGCGTGCGCCTCGACACGTCCGGGTCAATAAAGTTCGACGGGTCCGGCGAGATCCAGGCGCAAGGCACGGTCCGCGCGCTGGGCTCGTCAGGGTCCCTCGTGCCCCGCTCCATGACTGCCCCGCTCGCCACCTACGGGCAGGAACTAGCGATCTGGCGAACGGTTATCATCGGTGAGCAGTCGTGGGACATTCCCCTCGGCCGGTATCCGATCCAGCGCGCGTACGACTCCGCTGAGCACCACGAGGTGTACGGCACGCGGTCGATCGTCACCAGCTGGGAAGTGAACCTGAAGCTCGCGGATCGCTTCGAGTCGATGCGCGCCGATGACTTCCAAAACGTCGAGTCGCCTGTTCCTGGGGCGTCTGCGTATCAGGAGCTGCGGCGACTGTGCCCCGTGCCCGTGCAGGAGTCACTACTTGACCGGGCTGTGCCGCTCGGGACAGCTTACGGCTCGCGAATCGACGCGATCACGACGCTCTGCGCGATCCTCGGCGGCGTCCCGCACCTCACCC
>Ga0314855_100097_pt1 | contig 25856 bp, 22 predicted proteins | sample 2018CB1WmetaG_FD_203636 | JGI IMG/M metagenome (GOLD analysis project Ga0314855, IMG submission 203636) | Cryopeg brine viral communities from Beaufort Sea near Barrow, Alaska, United States - 2018 CB1W | ecosystem: Environmental > Aquatic > Marine > Coastal | place: USA: Alaska | collected... | reverse complement strand
GTTGAAGCTTACTACCTTTAATCGGTCCCCGGTTTTCCCAGTCTGATGGTTTGCCAGTTCCAAGACCTGCGTTCTACGCATACACTGAAATACCAAAGAACAAAGAGAACACTATGGAACTCGGATCTGCATCACTGACCATGACCGTTTTAATGACGCCGGATATGGCCAACTTTTCCGGCAATGTGCACGGTGGTGCTTTGCTGAAGCACCTTGATGAAGTGGCCTATGCTTGCGCCAGCCGGTATGCAGGTGCTTATGTCGTTACCTTGTCGGTTGATCAGGTTATGTTTCTTCAACCCGTTCATGTGGGTGAGCTGGTGACCTTTCTGGCCAGCGTTAACTACACCGGGCGCACATCGATGGAGGTGGGGATTAAGGTGATCACGGAAAACATCCGTGAAAAGCTGGTCAGACACACCAACAGCTGCTTTTTCACCATGGTGGCGGTTGATGAGAGTGGAAAAGCCGTTGAAGTGCCCAAGCTGGGACCACGTACGGGTGATCAAATCAGGCGATTTGCGAACGGCCAGGAACGCCGTGCGATTCGTGTTGAGCTAGAGGAGCGGTACAAGGCGCTTCATCGTCCGGGGGCATAGCAGGAATTGCAAAGCTGAAACATTGGGACAAATTTACTTTCATGTTTTCAGCGTGAGGCTAAGGTTTAATGGCTTAAATCTCGAAGAGGTGCCTCCAAGGTTCCATTCGCTGATGTAGGATTCTGATCACAAAAATATCGTGTTCGCGTTGGCGATAAAAGATGGCATGGTTTTGGTGATCATGGCGGCGTATCGCATCTGCAATTTCCGGGAATTCATGTCCCATCAGAGGCGAACTGGACAGAAGTTTCAAGACTCTGTCCAGTTCGTCGGTATAGGCGTCAGCCTGAAGAACTCCAAAATGCAGCAAGGTGCACTCGTAGATAGCTGCAAAATCTTCTGCCGCCAGGTTTGAGAGCCTATACATTGTTCTGCTGTTTTACCCGAGCGGCAATGTCATGCAAAGACAGGTCGCTTTCCCCGCTTTGCTCGCCAGCGTTCACGGCACTCCTTAGCGCTGCCAGTTGATTTTCCTGGCGCTCAAGCAACCTCAACGCTGAGCGAACAACTTCACTGGTTGAGCCGTACCGACCGCATTCAATCATTTTTCCCACGAAGTCGTCTAACTGGGCGCCAATAGTGACACTTGTCGTTCTGGCCATGGAAGCAACCCCTTTGCTGTGTTAATAGTTAACACAAGTGTAGCGCTCCAACGATGGTGCAACAAGCCGCGGATAAAACCAGTAGCCTGGCAGCCACCGCAAAACCCGAAAACCGGGGCAGGTTTGATTCTGAAGATTAGGCCTGCTCCGGCTTTCGTTCGTTCAATAATGCGAGCGGGTGTCGCCTTCTGTGCTTTCGGTAGGCACCAGAGCCTTGAACAGGTCTTGGACTTCCAGAACCCCGACCTGCTTACCTTTGCGAACCACGCGATAGACGAGGCTGGTGTCGCCTCCAGACAGCGCAATCACCGATTCCAGGTTGTCCCTTTCACCGATATCGCCGGCCACGTTGTCGGGCGCTTCCGTGGTTTTCTTCATGATGGACCGAACCCGCAGTACCCGGGCGCGATTGATGTCGCTGATAAAGTTGACGATGTAAGGATCGTTCGGGTGCATCAGTATTTCTTGCGGTTCACCCTGTTGAACAATATAGCCTTCCTTGAGTATCACCAGGTGATCTGCCAGTTTCAGTGACTCATCCAAATCGTGGGTGATGAAAACGATGGTCTTGTGCAGCTCGTCCTGCAGCTCCAGCAGCAGGTCTTGCATGTCTGACCGAATCAGCGGGTCCAGCGCCGAGAAGGCCTCGTCCATCAGCATGATCGGTGAGTTAGAGGCCAGTGCCCGGGCGATACCGACGCGCTGTTGCATACCACCAGACAACTGGTGCGGGTACTGGTATTCGTTGCCTTCCAAGCCCACACGGGCGATCCATTTTTTGGCTTCCGCTTCGAATTCTTCAATTTTATGGCCGCGCACGGAAAGCGCCATTCCGGCGTTTTCAAGAACGGTTTTGTGCGGCAGCAGCGCGAATTTTTGGAACACCATCGACATGTGTTCCCGACGCAGCTTGCGCAACTGGTCTTCATCAAAGGTCAGCACGTTCTCGCCATCCACTTCGATCTCACCGGCGGTGGGTTCGATCAGCCGGTTGAGATGTCGGATGAGCGTGGATTTTCCGGAGCCCGACAGGCCCATGATGACGGTGACATGGCCCTCGCGTATATCTACGTTGATATCCTGAAGGCCCAGCACGTGCTGGTGCTTTTCGAGCAGTTCGGCCTTTCCCATGCCTTGCTTTACGTACTCAAGGGCAACATCGGGAGTAGGGCCGAAAATCTTGTACAGGTTTCGGATTGAAATCTTGATGTCCCGATCCACAATGCTCTTCCTTACTGTTTTTGCGAGGCGTTAATACGCGCCAGCGATGCTTTGGTTACCCGGTCCAGAATGACCGCCAGAATAACAATGCCAAGTCCCGCTACCAGGCCAACGCCGAGTTCCAGGTTGCGTATGCCCTGCAGTACCAACACGCCAAGGCCGGGCGCCGACACCAAAGAGGCAATAACAACCATGGCCAGGCTCATCATGATGGTCTGATTTACCCCTGCCATAATGTTAGGAAGCGCCAGCGGAATCTGTACTTTGTACAGCTTTTGCCGGCTGGTCATGCCGAAGGCATTCGCCGCTTCAATTACGTCTGGGTCTACCAGCCGGATACCAAGGTTGGTCATGCGTATAACGGGCACGATGGCGTAAAGAATGATGGCAATGCCGTACAGCTTGGACTCGGTCACGCTGAACAGAAAAATCAGCGGGATCAGATACACAAAAGGAGGCAGGGTCTGCAGCATGTCGAGTACCGGGACCGTCAGCCTCTGCATCATGTCATTCCGGGACATGGCGATACCAATAGGTACGCCCAGCAGAACGCAGATGAACGCGCAGACAAATATAATCGCCAGCGTTTGCATGGCGTATTCGTAGTAGTCGATGAAGGCGAGCAGGCACAGGCTGCCAGCCACGAAGCCGACCAGCTTCCAGGATTTGGTGACAAACAGAACAACCGCCAGCAGAATCGGAATAACGATCCACCATGGCGTCGTGATCATGCCGTAAAGCGTGCCATCAAGGGCCCAGCTCAGGGGCTGGGTAATGGGGTCCAGCACAATGCTGAGATTGTCTTTGATGGCCAGAAAACCTTGCTCCAGCCCTTGGGTTAATTCCCGGGACTGGGGGAAGGCTGCGCAGGAGTCATTGAGTGCATCCATGGATGGAAACGGCACGTCCCAGAGGGATTGCTCGGCTTCCGTACCTTTTGATTTGTTGAGCAACTCGGCCATCGACATGGGCGCGTTGCTCTTGCCTTCAGCGCACCACTCTGTGAGTCCGAGCGATGAAAATAGGAAATCGTAGGTTGCCATGAGCGTTCAATATTCCTTGCGCATTCAGAATGAGGTATTGGGTGTGACTTTCATTGGCCAGATAAAATAAGAGCCGGTGAACCGGCTCTTATTAAGAACGTCTACTGGCCAAGCACGTTGGCAAGTCTTTGAGTGGCTGACTCGTTCAGCCAGCTAGACCATTCATCGCTATTGTTGCTCAGGAAGTAAACGGCAGCCTCTTCGGCGGACGCGTTATTTTCATCCATCCAGGCCAGCAGGCTACTCATAGTGCTGGTCTTGAAGGTCATCTTGCTCAGCATCTCGACCACTTCCGGCTCGCGATCACCAAAGCTGGTTGTGACTGCGGTCAGAATGGTGGCAGCAGGGAACTCGGAAACGCCGGGGTTTTCGGCTTCTTGGGTCTGGTTACGGGTATGAACGTCTGGCTTGTACTCGCCAATTTTAACGCGGGTCATGTCGTACTTGCCGAGTGGAACAGTGGGGCCCCAGTAGTAACCGAACCAGGGCTCTTCACTTTGAACCGCGGATGCCATAGAGGTCGCCAGGGTTTCACCGGAACCGTGGTCGAATACCTTGATGCCTGAGGCTTCCAGATCGAGAGCGCGAATCAGGTTGTCACTGACAACACGGCAGCCCCAACCGCTCGGGCAGTTGTTAAAGCGGCTGTCCACCAGTTCCGGATTCGCCATGATGCCTTCAATGGTTTTCAGTTCCGGGTGTTTCTCGGCCAGATACGTGGGAATCCACCAGCCTTCAATACCACCCGGGTCCAGTACTTCGGCCACGCGCTTGATTTTGCCTTGCTCTTCCAGCCGCAGGTATGCCTCGCCGGCAGAGTTCAGCCACAGCTCGGTCACGATGTCCGGTTCGCCATTTTCAGCGACCGATGTAACGGCAGGAACGGTGTCAGAAGGAATCACGGTTACGTCACAGCCGTAGCCTTGCTCCATAATAAATGTGGCGACGCCTGTCACTACGGCGTTCGAGGCCCAGCTCATCTGGGTGATGGATACGTCACCGCATTCGGCGACAGCGAGCGAGGGTGCAGACAGGGCGCACAAAAGCGCCACGGGCGTTAGTTTACGCATGGTTGGTACTCCATTTGAGTTTAAACGTGCACGGCACAGGGGCCGCTGAGGGAGTCCGGAAGACTTCTCGGGAAATGATTTCGCGCTTCGTAAGCGTATTTGAAAGGCAATGCAAACGTTATGACCTCGGTTATTACTTAGTCACCAGAGTAATGATTTGAGTAGGAGTTACAAGTGATTAATTTTAAATGTCGCTAAAGATTCCACATTTCGGTCGTATTTTTCCGACGGGATTGTTAACGGAAAATCTGTCCCCGGTTTTTGGCCGGTTTTCCGCGACCGTTAAGCTGTAACGACTTCTTTCTCATCAATCACGGCGGCGCCGATGATGTCACCGACTACGTTGGACGCGGTACCGCCCATTCCGATCAAAGCATCTACGCCGGCAATCAGGGCGACTATTTCCAGCGGTAAACCAAACATGCTTAGAACGGCTGATAAGGTAACCAGGCCGGCGGCGGGCACTCCGGCCGTGCCAATAGACAGCACTGTTCCGATCAACACGATGGTTACCAGGTCAACCAATGCCAAATCCAACCCCATGATGTTAGCGGCGAACACCAAAGATACGCCCATGCGCAATGCGCCACCGTCGGAGTTAAAAATGGCGCCTAGTGGCAGGGCGAAGTTGGCGGTTTTGGCCGATACGCCTGCTTTTTTTGCGGCAGAGATAGCGACTGGTAATGTCGCAAGGCTGCTTGAGGTAAAAAATGCGGTGGCATAAGCCTCTTTAATGTCGCCAAAAAAGCGCAGCGCAGCGTAGCCGTAGAACTTTAAAAATCCGGTGTATACCAGCGACCATAAAATGGCCAGGCTCAGGTAAAACGTGGCGGTGAATACCAATAATGATTTAAGAGTGGCCCATCCTTGAGTACCGAAAGTGGAAGCACTGATCGCCATTACGCCAATGGGTGCATAGAGTAAAATGCCGCCCAGTATTTTATAAAATAATTCGTTAAAAGCGTTGAAAAAACGCTCCAGCAACAGACCTTGCTCTTTTGTCTGCTCGTCGGGTGAAAAGGTCATGGTTGAAATGGCAATACCGATAATAATGGCAACAAATAGAATGGCCATTAAATCACCCGCTGCAAAGGCTCCAAACAGGTTGTTGGGCACAATTTTCAACAGCATGGCAGACGCGCCCGGTATCTCAGGTTGCTGGACAACCACATCGGGCAGGCTTAAATTATTTCCCGGATTAAAAAGTAGAGCCAGTGACACGCCAATACACACGGCCATGGCGGTAGTGGCAGCGTAATAGAGTATGAGCTTGCCGCTTAATCTGCCCATTTGCCTGACATTCATTTGGCCAATTGCCAGCGCGACCGTCAAAAAAATCACCGGTGTGGCAATTAAGCTGAGTAGGCGGATAAAAATTGTGCCCAAGGGGCTGAGGATAGCAGCTTGTTCACGGAAAATGATGGCGATAGCAATGCCCAGAAAAAACCCCGCTGACATTTTAATCACTAGCGAGGTTTCTTTATACGTTTTCCATATACTCATGTGTTTCGTTTTGCCTTGTAGAGCTAGGTATTAACCGCAGGCGGGAATTATTATGATTCAAGCCGCCTCAATTATCAGTGCAACGTGCTGGGAACGGCATGGTACCTGAATCCAGCAGTGGGACGTAAAACCGACCTCGATATACGCTCGTTGACGGTCACTGGATGATGTAGTGCCTGTCTATAGCGTATATTGGTCTATCATATTGTCCACTTATATAAGGAGCAACCTCATGCTTGTACAGGAAGAACCCATCAACGTTATTGGTGAGCCATTAGAGGCCTGCGGTAAAGACCCAGTGACTGGATTTTTCCGGGATGGTTGCTGCAATACCGGTTCTGATGACATGGGCAGCCACACGGTGTGTGCCGTGGTGACCGATGAGTTTCTGGATTTCTCCCGCAGCCGGGGCAACGATTTGACCGAGGCCCGCCCGGAGTTTGGCTTTCCGGGTTTAAAGGTCGGCGATGGCTGGTGCCTATGTGCAGGCCGCTGGCGCGAAGCTTTGGAAGCAGGCTGCGCACCCCGGGTTCGGCTGAAGGCTACTCACCGCGCCGCACTGGAGGTGTGTGACCTGGCGGATCTGAAGAAGCATTCTGTGGATCTGAGTTAGTGGCACAAAGCGGGGAGGGCGCCTGAGCGCACTCCACCGTCTGCTCAGGCAAAATCGTATTCCCCGCCTTTTTCAAGGGCGATTTGGTAAGCCGGTCTGGCGTGCACACGTTTCACCCAGTCTGTAATATGAGGTCGGTTCTTGCCGATGATGCCCCGGGCCACTGAGGCCTCTAATGGAAAGCTTATCTGAATATCCGCAGCGCTCAGTTTATCCCCAAGAAACCAGGTGTTTTTCGCCAGATGAGATTCGACAAAATCCAGGTGGGTTTTGATCATCGGGCCGATGAAAACTTCATTGGTTTTGTTCACGATGCCTTTTGCCACTGGTTTGACAAAAAACGGCATCGGACTGGTTTTTACCTTTTCAAACACCAGGCGCATCACCAGCGGCGGCATCAAAGAGCCTTCGGCGTAATGCAGCCAGTATGTGTAATCAAGCCAAGCCTGGCCGCCGCTTTCCGGCAACATAGTATCTTTGCCATAGGTGTGGGCAAGGTATTCGATAATGGCGCCAGACTCCGCGATGACCAAGTTGCCGTCGGTGATTACCGGCGATTTACCCAGCGGGTGTATTTTTTTGAGGCTTTCAGGCGCTAGCATGGTTTTGGCATCACGCTCGTAGCGCTTAATCTCGTAGGGCGCTCCCAGCTCTTCCAGCATCCAGAGAATGCGTTGTGAGCGGGAGTTATTGAGGTGGTGGACGGTAATCATGCAGAAATCCTGTTCGAGTCAAAAGAATGAGCAATCCTGTAAAATAGGCTCGAAATGACTTTTTGGTTCACCACTATCGCGCTTTGAGTTGCCCCGTGGAAAAGCCGCAGGGCAGAGCTCTTTTAAGCTTGCTCCCGCTCAATCCGTACCGGAACGGACTTCGACCCTGGAGTTTTCGACAGCTGATCATGATGGCTGACCGGCACTAGAACATTGCACTCCGGGTAGTAAGACGCCACGGTGCCTGCCGGAATCCGGTAAGGCGTTAGCACCAGGCCACCAAGGCGGCGATCAACGCCGTCATCCAGGTCTGTAATCATCAGCACTCGATCTCCGCCCGACAGCCCGGCACGTTTAATATCATCCGGGTTCATCAGCAGCACATCCCGCGTGCCTTCAATGCCATGAAAGCGATCCGAATAGCCATAAATGGTGGTGTTGAACTGATCGTTTGAACGCATGGTAAGCAAACTGTAACGGCCGGGTTTTGCATCGAATCCCAGCGATGTCAGCCGCTCTGGCGTGGTGAAGAGTGCTTTTTTCTCCGGTGTTTTCCAGATTCGTTCATGTGCAGCAATGCCTCGATAAAAGCCACCGGGCTCGAACATCCGTGCGTTGAAATCGCCAAAGTCGTCGGGGTATGTTTGCTCGATCAGATCCCGCACCAGCGAATAATCTGCGGTCCACGCCTCCCACTTCACCTTCGGATTCTCTGGCAACAGCGCCTTGGCGATACCGGTGATGATAGCGAGTTCGCTTTTCAAGTGTTCGGATATGGGCGACCGATGGCCGGTAGAACCGCTAATCATCGAAAAGCTGTCTTCGGTGGAAACGGCCTGCGGCCCGCTGGCCTGCTCGTCCACTTCAGCACGGCCGAGGCAGGGCAATATATAGGCCGACTTGCCAGGAAAAATATGACTGCGATTAAGCTTGGTAGAAATCATCACCGTTAGGTCCTGCTCGGCCCAGCTCTTTTCCATACGTTGCTGGTCCGGCACGGCGCGCAGCAGATTGCCACCCAGACAAATACTCGCTTTAACCGATCCGGCGATCAAACCCTCGACCATCTCGACAATGTTCACGCCGTCTTTTAAGGGCGGATTAAAGTCGAAAAGCTCGCGCAGCTTGTCCATGGGAATAAGGCCGGCTTTCTCCGCGATGCCTACGGTTCGCTGGCCCTGAACGTTGGAGTGCCCGCGCACCGGGCAAATACCCGCGCCAAGGCGACCCATGTTGCCTCTGAGCATCAGCAAATTGACCAGCATGCCCACATTCACCGAGCCGTGGGTGTGCTGGGTGAGCCCCATGCCATAAACGCCAATGACGCGTTCTGCCTTTATATACACGTTGGCGGCTTCTTGCAGTGCTTGCTTGGTGAGCCCGCTACCGACTTCGATATCGCCCCAGTCGGCGGCTTCAATCGAGCTCAGAAAGCTGTCGAACCCCTGGGTGTGCTCCTCAATGAAGGCCACATCGATGATACGTTTTTTGCCATTGCGTTGAGCGGTCTTGTCCGCTTCGATGACGTGCTTGCAAATACCCATGATGGCCGCCACATCGCCGCCGGAGTTCAACTGGTGATATTGGTCGGAGATTTTGGTTTGGCGCCCCGTGGTCATATCAACTGCATTCTGAGGATCTACAAACGCCACCAACCCTTGCTCGATGATGGGGTTGAAGGTGACAATTTTAGCACCGCGTTTTTTTGCATCTTTCAGGGGGTGAAGAAAGCGGGGGCTGTTGGTGCCGGGGTTCTGACCGAAGAAGAAAAATGCATCGGCCTGTTCCAGGTCTTCCCAGACGATGGTGCCAACGGGAGATCCAATCACCTTGCTAAGGCCAACTGAGGTGGTCTCGTGGCACATATTCGAGCTTTGCGGCAGATTGTTATTGCCGTGCAGCCGCGCCATCAGTGCGTAGAGATAGGCGGCCTCAAGCCCGGCATGACCGGAGGCATAGAAAACCGCGCTTTCGGGATGGAGTGCATTGAGGTTATGCGCGATGTCTTTGAACGCCGATTCCCAGTCGGTTTCTTCATAGCGATCGCTTTGTGGGTTATAACGCAGGGGGTGGGTCAGCCTGCCGGTTTTTTCCAGTTCATGGTCGGTCCAGGTGCGGAGCTGTTGCACCGTATGTGTTTCCCAGAATTTGGGTGTGCAGCGGTCTGTTGTCAATTCCCACATGACCGCTTTTGCGCCGTTTTCGCAGAACTCAAACGCGCTGTAGTTCTTGGGCTTGGGCCAGGCGCAGGAAGGACACATAAGGCCACCAGGTTTGTTCATCCTGCGCAGTGTGTCCGCTGCGGAAAGTGAGGCCGACGATTCAATAGAGATACTGGCGATTCCTTTCAACGACCCCCAGCCACCAGCCGGTCCCTTACCGGTGACGATGTCATCTTTATTGCTCATGTGCTTCCCCGATCAAGTTTGTTCGTTTTCAGTGTCCCAATCACTATTCCTATCACTACCCTCGGGGCCCGAACAGTAACCAGATGATGAAGCCGACCAAGGGAAACGCAAGCAGCACGATAATCCAGATCACTTTGGCGATGGTGCTGGCCCGGCTCTTTGCTACTTTAACAATGGCCATGATAACGATGACCAGCCAAACCAGGCTCAGTAAACCACCGAAGGCATTACCAACACTACTAAACAGGCTGTCCATAAACTTCTCCTTGGTTGTTGATTGGCGTATCCATAAGCAGCATAACTCTAACTACAAAATATAGCCGAATAATGAAAAAACGGGGCCGGCTGTTTGTACAACCCGGCCCCGTAGAGAGAGTGGCAATTCTAAGTGGGTGGTTAACCCGACAGGCTAATTACCAGTCGGTAACAGATTTAACTTCCAGAAACTCTTCCAGCCCCCACACGCCGCCTTCCCGGCTGCCGTTGCCCGACTGTTTCATGCCGCCGAACGGGAAGCCTGACGATCCGGATTTGCCGTTAATTTCGATCATGCCCGACCGCAGTTGCCGCGCCAATCGGTGAGCTTTTTCTTTATCGGATGTCTGGATGTAGTTGGTTAGCCCGTAGTGGGTATCGTTCGCCAGCTTTACCGCTTCTTCTTCTGTTTCAAACGGTGTGATGGCAAGAACAGGGCCGAAAATTTCTTCGCTCCAGATGGTCATCTCAGGTGTAACGTCCGCGAAAACCGTTGGCCTTACAAAGTAGCCCTTGTTCAGCCCTTCTGGCCGACCTTCGCCACCGGAGACCAGCGTCGCGCCTTCCGCAATACCTTTTTTTATCAGTGCCTGAATTTTCTGAAACTGCTGGTCAGAGACTACCGGGCCAATTTGGCGGCCGTCTACGTCGGCGGGGCCAACATCTGTCTGACTGGCAATCAATGCGGCGGTTTCAACAGCCTGCTTGTAAAGTGACTTCTCCACAAGCATCCGTGTGGGCGCGTTGCAGGATTGGCCTGAGTTCGCAAAACAATGGCGTACACCACGCGTTATGGCTTTGTCATCGGCGTCGGCAAAGATGATGTTAGCGCCTTTGCCGCCTAGCTCCAGGCCAACTCGCTTCACGGTGTCTGCTGCGGCAATGGTGATGGCTTTGCCGGCACGGGTTGAACCGGTAAAGCTGACCAGATCAATATCCGGGTGCTTTGAAAGTTGCGAGCCAACGCCTTCGCCATCGCCATTAACCAGGTTGAACACGCCTTCCGGAAAGCCCGTGCTGTCGATCATTTCTGCCAGCAGCATTGCGGACAAAGGTGAAATCTCTGACGGTTTGAGAACCACTGTGCAGCCAGCCGCAATGGCAGCCGGCACTTTCAGCATGATCTGGTTCATCGGCCAGTTCCAGGGGGTTATCAGAGCGCAAACGCCCACCGGTTCATGCATGATTCTGTTTTCTGGCGCGTGGTCACCCAGGGCGTGTTCAAAGTTGAAGGCTTTCAAAGCACGAATGGTGTTTTTCAGATGCGTAGCACCGGCACCCACCTGGGCTGTTCTCGCCAAGTTAATGGGCGCTCCCATTTCTTTACTGATGGTTTGTGCCATCTCTTCAGCACGCGCGCTGTAGGTTTCCAACAAGCGCTCCAGCAGGTCAATACGTTGTTCTCTGGTCGACATCGACCAAGCCGGAAATGCGCTTTTTGCAGCGCTGACGGCCATATTCGTATCGGCCTCGGAACCCAGAGTAATCTTGGCAAATCCGGTTTCATCAGAGGGGTTGATAACGTCTATCGCTTGGGTGCCCTGAGGCGTTACCCATTTTCCGTTAATGTAGAACTTGGTTGTATCCATAATGCGTCTGCTCTTTTGTGGGAGTTGACTCATGGTAGCAGACTCGTGAACTTTGACTTTCCTATTACCTCTTTTAACACTTTTTTTTGCTAGCATTCGCGGCATGCGCTAATTTGACGACTTCAGAGTTATTGTGGCGGGAGTACGGAATGTTGGAGTCGATCGAGGCCGGTCTAAACGCGTGGCTGGTGCCGGGGGCCTCTGCGTTACTGGCGCTGGTAGCGACCTACGCCGCCTACCGGATTGCGTTGGGAGTGACACGTCGGGTTACCCGTTCCAAGGCCGTTCCCCGGATCTTTCTGGACGCCGCGGCCCGCGCCCTGGGCGTATTTTTATGTTTGCTGGTGCTGAACGGGGTTCTGGAAACCGCACCTGAAGGTCTTCTCCTGCTGGCGGAACTGCAGCATTTCGCCACGCTGCTGCTGATCTTGTCGATGACCTGGGCGGCGGTGCGTTGCACCTCGGCCATCGGGGATGTGATTGTTACGCTCAACCCGGCGCTTGAGCACCAATGGAAACGTGCCCGAAAAGTTGAAACACAGACCCGGTTTTTGGTTCGCGGCCTCAATATCCTGATCGTGATTATAGGGTTGGGGGGCGCCCTGATGACCTTTGACGGCGTGCGCCACGTTGGTGGCAGCCTGCTGGCTTCCGCAGGCATTGGCGGCATTGTTCTGGGTTTCGCGGCCCGCCCGGTGCTGGGTAACTTGCTGGCAGGCATGCAGATTGCTTTGACCCAGCCGTTCCGTATAGACGATGTACTCCATGTTCAGGATGAGTGGTGCTGGGTTGAGGAAGTAACCGCGACTTACGTAGTGTTGCGGATCTGGGATCTGCGCCGGATGATCGTACCGTTGCAATGGTTCATCGAGAACCCGTTTGAGAACTGGTCGCGCAATAGCGCTGACCTGATGGGTACGGTTTTTCTCTCACTGGATTACGCCATGCCGGTGGAACAATTGCGCGAGGAGTTCGCGCGGCTGCTCAGGAAATCCTCCCTGTGGGACGGAAAAACGGAGACAGTGCAGGTAACCGAATCGAACGAGCGGGCGCTGCAGGTGCGCTTCCTGATGAGTGCCTCGAATTCCAGCAAGGCTTGGGATTTACGGTGCGCAGTGCGGGAGGGGTTGGTGACCTTTGTACAGAACAACTATCCGGAGTATCTGCCACGGGTTCGGGCGCGGCTGGTGGATGAACCAGACGCTACCATTGATTCGTAAATTGCTTTCAAAACCACACAACAAGGTGCTTTCACTATGACGGAACTCAAACAGGTTGCTGGCCTTTCAGCAGACCAGCTTCGCAATATTGAACGTCATCTTGATCGTCGCTATATCCAGCCTGGAAAATTACCCGGCACGCTGACACTGGTCGCCCGGCGAGGAGAAATCGCCTATGTGAAAGCCCAGGGGTTGATGGATGCGGAGCGCAACAAACCTGTCTGCCGGGATACGATTTTTCGCATTTACTCGATGACCAAGCCGATCACGTCTATCGCCATGATGCAGCTTTACGAGCAGGGGCGGTTTTTGCTGGATGACCCGGTACATAAGTACATTCCGGCGTGGAAAAACCTACGGGTTTATAAAAGCGGTGTTTATCCCAATTTTCTGACCACGCCTGCCACCAGCATCATGACCATCCGCGACCTGTTCACCCATATGTCGGGCCTGACTTACGGATTCATGAACCGCACCAATGTTGACGCGGCCTACCGCGAGTTAGGGCTTGATGGCAGCCGGAACCTGACGCTGGAAGCACTGGTGAACCAACTTGGGGCACTGCCGCTCGAGTTTTCACCGGGTACGGCCTGGAACTATTCCGTCAGCACGGATGTGCTGGGGTATTTGGTGCAGTTGCTGGCGGGTCAGCCTTTAGACGAGTATCTGCGCGACAATATCTTTGCTCCATTAGACATGCCAGACACCGGCTTCCAGGTTCGTGACGATCAGCTTGACCGCTTCGCCGCCTGCTATCAGTACCAGTCGGGCGATCAGCTTAAGCTGCAGGACGATCCGGAGACGTCACATTTCCGGCAAAAAAATAAGTTTGTGTCAGGCGGCGGCGGACTGGTTTCCACCATTGACGATTATTTTCATTTTGCCCAGGCACTTTGCCAGGGCGGTGAGTTTAGGGGGCGGCGGATTATTGGTCGAAAAACCCTGGAGTTCATGCGTTGCAATCACTTGCCGGGTAATCAGGATCTGCCGGGTCTTGCGGTTGGAGCCTTCAGCGAAACATCTTATGCCGGAACCGGCTTTGGCCTGGGTTTCTCGGTTAAGACAGACGTTGCCAAATCCCAGACCAACGGGTCGGCGGGCGAATACGGTTGGGGCGGCCTGGCGAGCACCAACTTTTTTGTCGATCCGGTGGAGGAGCTGGTCATGATCTTCATGACGCAACTGATTCCCTCGTCGTCTTACCCTATCCGGCAGGAGTTGCGGGCCATTGTGAATGGCGCTTTGGTGTGACCCAAAGAGCTCTGTAAGTTATGAGAAAGGAGCGGGACGTGCGAAGTAGTATCCCTGCTGGAAAAACACGCCCGCTTCGTGCAGCCAGTTCCGGTCCTCTTCCGTCTCAACGCATTCCGCAATCAGCGTCATTCCAAGGGTTTTTATTAGTGGCACAAGACCGGTTACCAGATCCTGGGCGCGCTGATCCAGCGCCGCTGCGCGGACAAAAGAGCCATCGAGCTTGAGCTTATCCAGCGGATATTGCCAAAGGTACGACAACGACGAATAGCCCACGCCGAAGTCGTCGGCAGCAATCTGAACCCCGCGCTCGTGTACGGCCTTTAACGGCTCCAGCACCAGTTCCGGTGAGCTGAATACCCGCTCTGTGAGTTCCAGAGTCAACCAGCTTGGTGGCAGCTTGCTCTGGGTCAGGGCGCTGTCCAGTCTTTTCAAAAAGTCCGGGGCGGTAATGGTATTGGCTGTAATGTTGACCGCTACCGGCTTGCCCATGGACATCGCTTCATGACACGCACGCTCAAGCACCCAAAGATCGAGATTAACGATGAGCTGCATTTCTTCAATCACTGGAATAAAGTGCCCGGGCAGAATCATCCCCCGCCACGGGTGTTGCCAGCGGATCAGGGCCTCCATAGACACCGTTTCCCCGGTACGTGTGTCAACCAAAGGCTGGTAATAGAGTTGAAACTCAGATTCACGAAGGGCGCGCTTGGCTTCAGCCGGTACCCAGCTGTGGGCTAATACGTGGTCCTCGAGAGCCAAGCTGAAAAATGAGTGGTTGACGCCGGAACGCCGGGTCCGTTCAAGGGCGATGGTGGCCCGCCGTTCCAGATCTTTTGCCGTTGAGCCGTCCTGAGGAGATCGGGCGATGCCCACATTTATGCGAAGCATGAACTGAAGCAGGCCAACCTTCAGGGGTTCATCAAACAACAGGTCCATGGCCTGAATGCGCTCAACGGTATGGTTGTCACTTTTATGCTGGATGAGCAGAATAAACTCGTTGCCGGCTACCCGGCCAACGCACTCATCCTCGGCTAGCGAACGCACGATACGTCCGACAGCCTGATGGAACGCGTGATCACCCAGATCCTGGCCCAAGGCCTGGTTAATACGCCTCATGCCTTCGATTTTAAGCCGAAGGACGGCCCATTGAGTGTTGGGATGGCGGTTGAACGCTTCTTCAGCTTGTGCCATGACCACCCGCCGGGTTGGAGTGCCCGTGGTAGGGTCCATCTTCTGGAGTTCGTGAGGGTTATCCTCCAGAGGTTGGTTGTCGGTCAGTACAATGGCCAACGCGAGCACTTCCTGGCCTCTTTTTGTATCCACAGGAATGAGTTCCCAGGCTACATCCATGCCACCAACTCGCTGGCGACAGTTCTGTAGGTCGCCTCCCATAGCCTTGGAGTGGGCCTCTCGTAGTCCCCGGTTTCCCGCCGTTTCGGGGAATAAGGTGTCGATGTATTCCCCGAGCGAATGTTGATCTGTATTAAGAATCTTGTCGATACTTTCGCCACGGCCGGCCACAAGAACGCCAGCACCGTTAAGCAAAAGCTTTATACCGGGGGTATCTTCGACTGGAAAATCATCGAGGAAGCTGTGCGGATCCCAATTCCATGTGCCATTCGCCATATATCCGATTCCTTATCTGCGGCACCAGTGCGTGCATGCGCGCAGTATGACACTCATCCCCGCGATTGTGTAAACGTCGCTAAATCGACATATTTACTCTCGGTTTAACTCGGGCAGGCTAGTCTCTGAAAACTAAATCTGCCCCGGTGTATCGGTTAAGCAAGCCCCAGCACTTTCTTACGCTGCTCTGCCCAGGTATGAATCAAGTGGTCTACGGCCAGACCAATAAAGGCAACGCACAAACCGAGCACGATGCCTTGGCCCATACCGTTGGCTTCAGATAAAGACTGCATGATGAGCTGACCTAAGTCATCGGTACCGATAAAGGCGCCGATGATAATCATAAACAAAGAGAATATGACGGTTTGGTTGATGCCCAGCATGATGTGCGGAAACGCCAGAGGCAGTTCAATTTTTAGTAACCGCTGCGTGCGGTTAACCCCTGACATAGAACCGGCTTCTTGCAAGCTTTTCGGCACGTTACTCAACCCTTCCACGGTGTAACGTGTGGCAGGAATAGTGGCGTATACGATCACCGCAATAAGCACTGATAAATCGCTCACACCAAACAACATGATGACCGGGATTAGGTAAACGAACGACGGAAACGTCTGAAACGTGTCACACACCAGCAATATAAACTTGGTTGCCTTGGGGCTTCGCGAACACAAAATGCCGACGCTACAGCCAATAGTGACGGAAATGATGACGGCAAAGGTGGCCATGTAGGCTGTAATGAGGGCGCGATCCCACCAAGGCGTCAAGGCAATAAAAGCGATAAAACCCGTTACAACCATAGCAGAGCGAAGGCCGCCAACGATGTAACCGGTACCTGCAACCAGGAGCAAAGTGGCCGCGACGGGCATCGCTAAGTAGGCTTCTTTCATGGGCATCAGAATCGAGATGATCATAAAGGCATTGAAGCTTTGTACGCTGTCGTAAGTGTTGGTTATGATCCAGTCAACAATAGAATCCCAGAATTTTTCAGTGGTAAGCCCTTGTGATTCATGAATAAAGTAGAAGTAATTGGCTTTGTCTGGAAAAGCCACGGATGCCACATAGGCAGCAACGGAGGTGAAGATCAGAATGCCCACGAAGGCGAGTGAATACTTGTGACGCAAATGAAAGGGTACGTCAGCGAAGTAATCCACCTGCTTTTTCGCCCAGGCCAAGGATAACCTGTCCAGAACCACCGCAATCAAGACAATGGATATACCCAATTCGAGGGCCTGGCCTATCTTGAGCATATTCAACGAAACAAGTAAGTCGTAGCCTAAGCCCTTTGCGCCAATAAACGATGCAATAACGGCCATCGCCAAACACTGCATGATAACCTGGTTCACCCCGATTAAAATGTCATGGCGTGCGGTAGGGATGAGTACTTTAAACATCAGTTGGCGTGAGTTGCAGCCACTCATCATGCCGGCTTCCACCACTTCTGGAGAAACCTTTTTAAGGCCCAGAATGGTGAGGCGAATCATTGGGGGAGTGGCAAAAATAACCGTTGAAATAGCACCCGCGTGGTCACCAATGCCGAAGAACACCACTACCGGGATCAGGTACGAGAAGTGGGGCATGGTTTGAGCCACGTTCAACAGGGGCGCCAGGATGGATTCGAAGGTTTTGCTCCTGAAGGCGATGATGCCCAAGGTTAACCCCAGAAAAACCGATAAAGGTACGGCCACCAACACAAATGATAAGGTTTGCATGGCAGGTGTCCACTGACCAAATACCGCAATGTAAATGGTGCTGATGCCGGCCAAAAGTGACAGGTTGCGGCCACCAAGATACTGCCCTGTTAAAAAGGCACCCGCAGCAACAGCGGGCCACGGCAGTGCCGGGATTCGAGCCCACTCGTTTTCGCTAATAAAATCCCAGCTGGTGAAGGCGACAACGGTTTTGACGCCCCCTAACAGGAGCTCACGAATCAGGTTGATGCTGAACAGAACCACGCCAGACACGTCGCGGGTAAACTCTTTCATCATGGTCGACTGTTCGGTGATGTCTAACTCGGCATCGTAAGTCTCGACCACCCAAAAATCATTGATTAAGAACTTAAGGCCGTCGTTAACAACGTCGGGAAGCAACCAAAATCGGGTTTCTTGCAGGCGCCATAGGTTACCACCTGTGGCTGGGTCGATAGCCATCACAAGGCCAAAGAACACCACCAATAGGGCGACAAACTGCGTCCATTTATGTTCGGTAAAATATTGCATTAGGCTTTGCTCATAACTTAGTTATTAACTGGCATGCTGTTAGTTTCACCAAACAAGACGTCTATCATAATGTTGCGGTTTAAAACGCCAACAATATTGCCCTCGGCATCAATCACAGCCACTGGGTTTTGCTCGGTTAGAACAGATCCAGCTACAGTTTCGATAATGGCATTGGCAGAGACAGTGACGTCGCTCATCTTGGCGGTTGCGTCGTAATCTTCCATGATAGTTTTGCAAGAAAGTACGCGCTCACGAGGTACGCCACGGGTGAACTTGGCGACGTATTCCGTGGCTGGCTTGAGTACGATGTTGGCCGGGGTGTCAATTTGTTCGATGACGCCGTCTTTCATAATGGCAATGCGGTCGGCTAGGCGTAGCGCTTCATCGAAGTCGTGGGTAACGAATAAAATGGTTTTGTGCAATACACTTTGCAAGCGCAGAAACTCGTCTTGCATTTCCCTGCGAATCAACGGGTCCAGGGCCGAGAAGGGCTCATCGAGGAACCAGATTTCAGGTTCTACGGCCAATGAGCGGGCAATGCCGACACGCTGTTGCTGACCACCGGAGAGTTGGCGCGGAAAGTCGTTTTCGCAACCTGTGAGCTCTACCAGATTCACCATGTCCATCGCACGGGCCATGCTGTCGCGGGTGCTTATGCCTTTTGCCTGCAAGGGTAAGGCAATGTTTTCCAGAACGGTTTTGTGAGGCAGAAGGGCAAAACTTTGGAATACCATGCCCATTTTATTACGGCGAATGTTGATGAGTTCCTTTGCATTCATCGCAAGCAGGTCTTCACCATCAATAAAAATATCGCCTGCCGTGGTGTTTATCAGGCGTGAAATACAGCGTAAAAGGGTCGATTTGCCAGAGCCTGACAGGCCCATGATGACGAGCATTTCACCTTTGTGCACTTCAAAAGAAGCGTTGTTAACACCAATGACACAGCCGGCTTTGAGTAATGATGCTGTATCTACTTTTCCGCCGGATTGTTCCAGAATTTTTACAGCGTTATCGCCAAAAATTTTATAGACAGACTCGCACTTGATGACCGGCTGAGCTGACGTTGACATAATCAAATTCCTGTAAAAAAAGAAGTGCTAAAAGATAGGGTTGATGGCAATAATTCAGTGAGTATATCGGACTAACAAGCGCAATAGAGTATTGTTGCACCGCGTCAAGAGCACTGCTGTCACTGAAAAAAACAAATAAATAGAGATTCTTAATATAAAAGCTAACCTGAATGCAGCGCACTCAGGTTAGCTTATTTAGCTTACAACCAGGCTTTCCAAGTTGCTTCGTTATCAGCCAGCCATTTAGTAGCGGCTGCTTCGTGGGACATACCATCGATGTCTACCAATGCTGCCATATTGCCGATATCGCTTTTGGTAAAGGATACGTTGTTAAAGATCTTATAAGCGGTTGGCCATTTTGCGGGCATTTGATAATAAGCGGCTTTCTTCAACCAACCTGCTGGGGGCGAACCACACTTGCCATCGCCGCCGTCTGATTTCTTGCAGCCCTCTGTATACGCGGGAAATTCAACGAAGCTGCCACCGTCACCGGCATCGGTGAAGTTGGGTGACCAGTTAAATACAACCACGGCACGGTTGTCTTTGGCTGCAGACTCCAGTTCAGCCCAAAGTGCACCGGATGACCCGGCAAACTTGGCTGTAAAGTTCATATCAAGAGCTTCAATGCGGTCCAGGGTTTCCTGGCCATGCCAGTCCATAGGGCCGTCAAGATAACGCCCTTTGCCACCACTGCCTGGTGTTGCAAACAGTTCGGCACAATCGTTCAGCGCTTCCCAAGAGGGTAGGCCCGGGCATAAGTCGCCTACATAAGCGGGGTACCACCACTCTTCTTGGGTAACAGAGGCGTGGGTGCCCACATCAATAATGCCGCCAGCGTCTAAAGCGTTGTTGAAAGACTTGCCAAAAGTAGACTGCCAGACTTCATGGGCAATAGTAACGTCGCCGTTACGAACAGATTCGTAAACCGCTTGGCTATCGGCAGGTACGTAAGAAACGTTATCGCCGATGCTTTCAAAAATACCGCCAATAACGTAAGCCATAGTAATTTGGCTGGTCCAGTTATGGGTGGCAATGACAATAGGCTCTTTTGAATCTGCCTGGGCTACCGTCGCGCCAAGCACTAGTGAGCTAACTGCAGCGGCAGTAGCAAGTTTGTTTACAAATCTCATACACATCTCCGAAAAAGTATTGTTATCGGTAATTGATCGTCTCTCTCTTTCTTACTTTCTTTGATTACAGGCAAAGTCCTGTTTCGTTTTTAGCTAAAAATTATATCTGGGCAAAAAAATAGACGGCAACGACGGCATCGCGAGCTTTTTTAAAAGCACGACATTGGGCCGGCGCCTAAAATGGCACGTCTAAAAGTCACAACGACTTCGGTTTTTAGGTCATGCGCGCCAGGGTTAAATGTGTCAATGGCGCAATGCTATGAAGGCTGTATCTGTCTTTGAAAAGGCTGCATCTGTCGGTGAAACAGAGGGCCGAGGGCGGTCAGGCCGCCGATGAAACGCGAGATCTCGAGAAAACGCCGGAAGAAAGCGCTCGAACTGGTCAAGCAGGAAAAATACTTGATAACTCGTATGCCAGGACCAGCAGGCTAACACATCTTAGGTGTCGACGTTTTTTTCACTCGAGGAAAGCCGGATATGCTGGGCTCTGAAAAATAATTTTGCCCCGGTTTATCGCGTTGCAGGTATTGATACAGCGCCGGCCGCTGTGCGTATATTCAAAGGTGGTCGTTCAACTCGGACCAGTGTTTTTAGTGCAAAAGGAAATGTATGAATAATTCCAAAGAATTGCTGCAATCCCCACTTTTTCAGTCTGTTGCGGGTCTGGCTTTCGAGTCCGTGATGGTGACAGACGTGACCGATGATCATAAAAACTCAGTGATCATTTATGTCAACCAGGCCTTCACCGATCTGGGTAGCCGCAACAGCGGATGTTTTGCCCAGAACGAGGAAGAACATTGAAAAAAATCATAGCGATTTTTCTTGCCGTTTTTGTCGTCGGTTGTGCAACACAGGAAGAGGTTACTACTCTGGATGACCTGAAATCTGCTGTGACGGGCGAAAAGCCGGCGGGGTATCCGAAAACATACATAAAGTCTCTTCCGGACCGCCCCGGGTTTTGCATAAAAGTAACAGAAAATTGGAAGCCGCAAGATTATCAGGGGCAAACGGTCTGGTTGAGGGAAAAAAAGATAGAAAGTCTGAATTGCCCTTGGTATGACATGCAGTGGCAAGACCGATCTGCCATTCGGCGTGACTCATAGGCGAACGCAGAAAGCCGCTAGGTTAAACTCGTTGACGTGGCGATCGTTGCCGCAACTGTTACCATCGGGATTCTACTTGGCAAGAGCGCGCGCTTATGATTCCCAATACTATGAAAGCCATGGTTTTAACCGGCCATGGTGGTATCGACACGCTTGAATACCAGACGGTATCGACACCTGAGCCGGCGCCCGGGCAGGTGCTGGTGTTGGTAACAGCCACAGCCAAAAACAACACGGATCGCAAGGCTCGCGAAGGACTTTACCCTACTAAAAAAGGAGAGATGACGTCTTTCCAAATGGGTGGCAAGCCGACGCTGATATTTCCACGCATTCAGGGTGCCGACATAGCCGGTCGCGTTGTGGCCGTGGGTAAGGGTGTTGATGAAAGCCGCGTAGGCGAGCGTGGTTTGCTGGATTTCAATATTTACGCCGATGCCCGCACAGATATTAACCTGACCCCTGATTACTATGGCCACGGCGCGGATGGTGGCTATGCAGAGTATGTCGCGCTGCCTTCGGACCAGTTTCATCACATTCCCAACCCAGAATTGTCCGACGCTGAACTGGCCTCAATGGGCATGTGCTCCTACCAAACGGCCTATCATATGGTCACATCGGCTAACCTTCAGGCTGGCGAGCGGGTGCTTGTCACGGGTGCCAGCGGCGGTGTGGGTACTGCGTTGATTCAACTGTGCCGCATTGTGGGCGCTATCCCCTTCGCTCTGAGCAAAGACGATAAAGCCGATGCGCTGCTTAAGCTGGGGGCCGAGGCCGTGCTGGATCGTTCTGATATGAACAGCTTTGTTGACCGGGTAAAGACGGCAACGGGCGGCAAACCGTTTGACGCGGTGATGGATCTGGTGGGCGGAGAGATGACCGACACATTCATCGATACGATGATCTTTGATATGAAGGCCCGCAGCACCTACCCGCGGCTGAGCATCGCTGGTGCAAGTGGTGGCAACATCAGCGAGATTCTCTGGACCCGCATCTACCTTTATCAGGTACAAATTTTTGGGGTCTCACACGGTACCCGTGACGAAGCCGACCAACTCATGGCCTGGATTCGTGAGGGGAAATTGAAGCCGGTACTGCACGGCGCGTTCAAACTGTCGGATTTGCACCATGCCGAGGTCTATTTTGAAAATCGGGGCAGCAATTATCTCGGCAAGATCGTGATTGTTCCCGACGCGCAATGGGACGAGCATGGTAAGCCTTTCACTCTGGAGAACGTGTGATGAAACCGGAACTGACCATTCAGTTGATGGATACCCATGCCGGTGGCGACGTTAGCAGGATTGTTACCGGCGGCATTGATCCGCTGCCGGGGGGCACCGTGCGGGCCCAGATGGAATACCTGCGGGACAATGCCGATGGCTTGCGCCGTTTGTTGCTGGAAGAGCCCCACGGTATTCCCGAGATGTCTGTAGACCTGCTGGTGCCGCCGACAGACCCGCGAGCAGCGGCCGGGTATATCATCATGGAAGTGATGGGGTATCCGATTTACTCCGGTTCCAACACTATCTGCACGGCCACCGCTGTTCTGGAAGCGGGCATTGTGCCCAAGCAGGAAGGCCGGCAACAGTTCCTATTGGAATCGCCGGCCGGGCTGGTGCAAATAGACGCAACGGTGCGTGACGGGGTGGTGGAATCCATCACCTGTGAAGGCCTGCCCAGCTACATTCACACCTACAGGGCTACCGTTGAGGTGCCGTCTTTGGGGAGGGTGACCTACAGCGTTGCTTATAGTGGCGGTTTCTATGCTCTGGTCGATGCGAAAGAGCTGGGGTTCGACCTTACTCTGGATGAAGAGCGCAGGCTTGCCGAGGCGGCTCATGCCATTGTTGAGGCGGTGCAGGCGGAACGAAGTTTTTCCCATCACACGTTGGGCGATGTGGGGCCCTTGCCGTTTCTCCACTTTATGGGCCCCGTAGAGCATGTGGGCGAAGGCTATTACCGTTCCCGTTCCGCGACTTATGTGCATCCCGGCGTCATCTGCCGCAGCACCACTGGCACCGGAACCTCGGCGCGGCTGGCATTGATGAATTACGAAGGTACCATCAAACCCGGTGACCGGCTGCAAACTGTTTCTCTGCGGGAAACCAGCTTCATCGGCGAGTTCAGTGCCGTAGAGCAGAACGGCGAGGTCCAGATGGTGAAGAACCAGATTACCGGCAAGAGTTATGTAATTGCCCGTTCCGATATTGTCGTCAACTGTGACGACCCCATGGTTGAGTGCCGCAGCTTGCACCACATTTTGTCCGGTCAACAATCAGGCACTACAGACCCGCTGTGAACACGATTGTATTGGCTAATTAAAGGGCATTTTTCTGCGGACTATGCGGACAAATAGTGGGTATCTGGTTGATGCTCGTTCCCCGACTTACCAGACTCTGATCTGGTTATTTTTTGTACTTCTGCAGGTTGCAGCTCCGTTGTAGTTTCTGTAGCCTTAAAGTTAATTGAACGTTCAATTAATAAATTCAGGGCGATAAAGTAGCGAATAATCATGGCAAAAATTGGAGTGAAGGACACCCGAAAACAGCAGCTGATCAAAGCAACGATGGAGTCGATTGCGGAACTGGGGATGCAGAATACCACCATCATCAGCATCAGCAAACGCGCGGGAATGTCCTCGGGCATCATCAGCCACTATTTCGGTGGTAAGCAGGGCCTGATTGAAGCAGCGCTTCGATATTTACTGGACCAGCTGGGAAAAGAGCTTCGTGAGCGTATGGCGAAGACCGACGGGTCGCCGGAACAGCGCCTGGACTGCATCGTTGATTCCAACTTTTCCAACTTCCAGCGCTCGGCACTGGCGGCAAAAACCTGGCTGAGTTTCTGGTCGCGGTCCATGCATGAGCCCGGTCTGCAACGTTTGCAGCAGATCAACAATGCGCGTCTTTATAGCAACCTGCGTTATTCCTTCGCCCAGGTAATGGAGCCTACAGCTGCGACCGAGGTGGCGCGGCAAACGGCGGCGATGATAGACGGGTTCTGGCTGCGTAGTGCGTTGAGCCTGGACCCACAGGAAAGTTTCGAAGCGGGTGAGCGGCTGTGTAAGCGCTTTATACGGGACACGCTGGCCCGGCCCCAGACAACATTTAGTAGCCGCATCGTTTAAGCAGAATCACTCATTATTCACGTTAAGGTTTGACGCTTTTATGTCCCATTCAGTACCTCGTTTACAGAACTTTATTCACGGTCGCTTCTTTGCCAACAATACCGGTGAGGTGTTTCCAGTTGTCAATCCGGCCACGGGCAAAGTGATCTACGAAGTAGAAATAGCGGATGAATCTGTGCAGCAGGCCGCCATTGAGAGCGCCCGGGCTGGATTTACAGAATGGGCTGCCATGCCTGCCGTGCAGCGCAGTCGCATTCTTCTGAAAGCCGTCGCATTACTGCGTGAACGTAACGACGAGCTGGCCGTTATTGAGGTTCTGGATACCGGCAAACCGTTGCAGGAAGCCCAAGCAGTTGACATCGTAACGGGCGCAGACTCTATTGAATTTTTTGCCGGTCTGGCGCCGTCGATTGAAGGTAACCAACAGGATCTTGGGGGTGACTTTTATTACACCCGCCGGGAACCGCTGGGCATATGCGCCGGTATCGGCGCCTGGAACTACCCGCTACAGATCGCCTGTTGGAAGTCTGCGCCGGCACTGGCGTGTGGCAACGCGATGATCTTCAAACCTTCTGAAGAAACGCCAATGGGCGCCACCAAACTTGCCCAGATTTATATTGAAGCAGGTGTTCCTGCCGGTGTGTTTAACGTCGTGCAGGGCGCAGCAGAGATCGGCTCCTGGCTGACTCACCATCCCGAAATCGCCAAAGTGTCGTTTACCGGCGAAGTAGGTACCGGCAAGAAAGTCATGGCTGCTGCGGCTACTACGTTGAAAAGTGTCACCATGGAGCTGGGTGGTAAATCCCCGCTCATTATTTTTGACGATGCTGATCTGGAGAATGCCATCTCGGCCGCCATGGTGGGCAATTTTTATACCCAGGGCGAAGTCTGCACCAACGGCACCCGAGTGTTCGTGCATGAGGATATCTACCCGAAATTCATGGCGCGTTTGCTGGAGCGTACCCGCAACAACATCCTGCCGGGCGATCCGATGAACCCGCAAACCAACTTTGGTGCGCTTATTTCTGAAAAGCACCGCGAGCTGGTTTTGAGCTATATCGTTAAAGGTGTGGCAGAAGGCGCAACACTCCGTCACGGAGGTCACGGATTTGAGCCGGAAGATTCCAAGGGCGGCTATTTTGTTGAGCCGACCATTTTCACCGACTGCACTGACGATATGGCGATCGTGCGGGAAGAAATTTTCGGGCCGGTGATGTCTGTGCTCACATTCGCCACTGAAAATGAAGTGATTGATCGCGCGAATTCGACTGAAACCGGACTGGCGGCGGGCGTGTTTACCAATGACATTCGCCGTGCCCACCGGGTTGTTCATCAGATGCAGGCAGGTATTTGCTGGATTAACAGCTACGGAGCTTCCCCGGCAGAAATGCCCGTGGGCGGCTACAAACTCTCTGGTATTGGCCGCGAAAATGGCCGCGAGACGATCTCTCACTACACCCAGCTCAAGGCGGTGTATGTGGGCATGGAAGACATCGA
>Ga0314855_100096_pt1 | contig 25921 bp, 50 predicted proteins | sample 2018CB1WmetaG_FD_203636 | JGI IMG/M metagenome (GOLD analysis project Ga0314855, IMG submission 203636) | Cryopeg brine viral communities from Beaufort Sea near Barrow, Alaska, United States - 2018 CB1W | ecosystem: Environmental > Aquatic > Marine > Coastal | place: USA: Alaska | collected... | reverse complement strand
TCGTGGCCGGCCCCCGACCCATCGCTGGATTTTATGGCGGTTCCCCCATTCAGGGGGCATTTCCCGGTCAGTATCGGTGGTTCTCGATGTGCTGCCCGTTGATGCTGTGCTCAATAGTGATCGAGGCGTCCATTACTCCGAGCTCAGCACCACAGGTCGGGCAGATAGCGATGGTCTCGGCTACTGCCGTCGGGAGGGTGGCGAGGATCTGGTCTGCCGTGGACCTGAGCGCTTCGGCCATCGCGGTGATGATCGCCTCGTCGGTTGCGGCGGCGAGGTGGTGTATGCCGGTCGCGGCGTCGATGCTCGCGGTGACTGGGATGCTGAACGTTCCGAGAGCTGTCGCTTCGCACCCGTCGAAGGTGACGCTCACAGTTCCAGTAATGGGTAGCAGTGCGGCCATGGTCGGTTCTCCTGTCATTATGTTCACCACCAGTCGGCAACTGCAGCGCCCAGGCCGAGGGCTGGCGTGTTGGCCCCGCGCCCTTGGTTGCATGCTCGATGAGCATGCCGAAAGTTGCTCGGGTCTTCCTGCAACTCTGGGAAGTCGCGGACTACCTTGTAGTGGTCGAGGTTGTGACTGTCTGGCGTGGTGTGTGGGTCGGCGACGTAGTCGATCGGCATCTTGCAAAGCCAGCAGTCGGACAGCGCCCGCACATCTGGATCGGACGACTGCGACTGTGCGCGGGCTGTCTCGAAGAACTCGTCACGCAGGAGGTTCATCCGGCGGGTGTTCGTCCTGGCCATGGCGTCGCCCCTATGTGTGTCGTAGACTCTGAACGTTGACGGGCGCGCAAGCGAGTCGCCTAGCTGTATGCGGCGAAGTGGCTATCTCCCGAGATGTCGAACGAGTTGAGCGGTTGATCACCGTAAGGTTCGCGGCTGACTCTCGGGAGAGGCCCCGATACGAATCAGCGGCCATGTGCACCTCCAACGTAAGAAGCCCCACCGCAACGGCAAGCTCTTACGCTTTCGGTGCGGGGCAGGTGAAGAAGATGTGGCCTTCAGGTACCCATACGGTTGTTCCGTGTAGGGTTTCTTGCTCGTTGTGGGTGATGGTGCGGTTAGCGGCTTCTTGCACAGCACGGGTGAAGTTGATGCGTATTGACCCGGTAGAGAACTCTTCACCATTAGGGCCAACGAAGTCAGTCATTGGTCGTCCTTTGGGCAACGAAACTCATCCGGAACATCGCTGATATAATGACTGCCACATACGCAGCGACGGTTATAGCCGCCGAGAATGCCCCGGAAACCACCTGTGCTGTTGTGCTCTTCACGGTGATCTCCACACTTGTGAATGTCTAGGTCGTGCTCCGCGTATACCTCACGAGGGTTTGGGCTAGATTTCCATCCGCATGAATCGCATACTGCTGTGTAGCGCTTGACCGTCGTTTCGAGGATCATCGGTTGCGCCTTTCACAGTCCCGGGCAATTGATGGAACCACATAACGGTGCCCACAATGAGAACAGATATATGGGTCAGACACGTGCACCTCTCCCTTGAGGTTGCCGACGACAGGATGCCCACGAAGGCAGGCAGACACCCCATCGTCGTCTATGGCAGCGCTCGGCTGCGTTTGTATCCAGCGGTGATGCTGGCCATCCTTCGGGTAGCGACCGAAGAAGGATCCACGCAGGTACGCCAACCGGGAAGTCAGGAACCGGATTGAGGTAGCGCCCTTCACCGAAGTGTTGACGTGGAAGATGAACGGCACATGCGCGAAGCCCGCTGCTATCAGAGAAAGGGTCGGGAGCGAGTGCCGAAGACTAGAAATGCGAAAGCGCCGGTCCCGTCAGAAGAGACGGTGAACCAGCGCACCCACATTCTATTGCCTGTCAGCCGACCTCAGCAACTACATTCGTTGCGGCGTGTCGCCCTCAACCACGGTGTGCCTTCCTAGCTTTCTTTTGAGCTTTTCGCTTGGCCTGGTGTTGAGCACGAACGGCCGCCGAGATTCGGCTCACCGCATCTGGCGTTCCAACTATCTCGACAGGTTCTTCGACCCCCTCAGCACGAGCATGCTCGACAGATGGGTAGAGCCTTCCGTTATTCGGATCCATCGACTTCATCCTTTCTTAGTTGACGACTCGTCGCGGACTCCCGCGAGCGCCGGGGTTGTTGTTGTTTCGGGTTGTGGGGTGAGTGCTGCCCGCAGCCGTTCTTGGATTTGCCCATAGGTGTAGGCCGTTCCGTTAGCGCGGGCTTTGTCCAGGTTGTCGATTTCGGCTTGAGCTGCAGCGAATACTCGATCGCGTGCAGCGAGCGCCTCCTGCAGCTGCTCAGGCACTCTGCTCACCCGTCTCTTCCATGCCCAGGTGGTAATCACCAGTCACATAGCAATACGCGGGCAACGGACCCTTCAGGCTTCGATCACAATCCAGACACGCAATGCGGCGGAAGTTGCGGTGAATGATCTCGTCACCGTGCACGCAACGCGTGTGACGGTGCTTACAAAAAGCCGGAAAGTACCTCATGCGCTATCCCCCTTCCCATCGGCGCTCGCTTCAGGCAGTCGCCAGCCGGGCGATACGAGGACGTCGCGAGCTTTGGCCGGCTGGGTCTCCGGCGCCAATACCCCGAGACGCTCCAACTCGTCCATGATCCGACCCGCCTTCGCAAACCCAACACGAAGCCGACGCTGGATCATCGACCTCGAACCGAACTGAGTCGTCGTGACGAGCTCCACCGCCATAGCGAGCTGCTCACGATCGAATCCGTAAAACCGCGCGAGATGAGGCGGCAATGCAGGCTCCAAGAGACGCTCCACCATCTGATCCTGCTCCCTCAACGCCGCCCGATGCGCTATCCCCTGATCAATGATGAACTTCGCCAAATCATCCGCCGCCAGCGTGTCCAACGTCGACGACATCGCAACACCATTGATCCGAACCGACACCTCCACACTGCCATCACGCTTACCCTCAGCCAACACATTCTCCGACCGCCACTGAAACCCATTCAGCCTCACGAGCGCTCTCCCTTCTCAGGCTGCTGCGAGCGCGGATTGATCCACCCCTGCGGCGGGTTCGGTGGCCACGGCTTATCCGATGGCCAATACACTTCCTCAGCGAAGTCCAACCGATCCCTGTAGGCGATCGCCTCTTCCGTCGACACGAAACACGGACCAGCGGCATACACATGCCACCCCTCACTCTGCAGGCACTTGCCAACGCCCCGGATGTCAACATGTCGTCTACCTCGAGCGACGAATTGCGCACTCACGCGACCCCACCACCCTCGGCGCTCGCAGACTCCCGATCATCCATTGCGATTCTGAGCGCCCGCATCTGACCAACGCCCCGCCACACCCGATTACACGACTTACACATCGCAAACGAATCATCCATGTTCTCCCGCTCAACAGCCGCGAGAACACGGAGCCGCTCAACATCATTCGGATCATCACTGCCGTCCGGAAGCTTCAAACCAACATTCAGCCACTCCACCCCACACACAGGACACGGAGCCGTAATCTCAATCTGCGCCGGCGGATCCAACTTGTCCTTGATCTGCTGAGCCCACCCCTCCAACATGTCCGTGTACCGCTCCACCAACAGCGACCTATGCGGCCCCGCAGACCACAACACGTACCACGCCCGCAACACCGCCTCCGTAGTCAAATCCTTCCCCACACGACCACCCAAATCAGACAACCACGAACGCACCCGCCCATCAATATCCTCAAACAACGCAAACGCCCCCACATCCAACGGAGTCCGCTCACGAGCCTGCTTCCCCCCACCAGACCCACCAATATTGTTATGAATCGCCAACCGCAACTGCACCAACAACGGCTCATCAGTCCGCTTGAAAATAGTGCGCTCACCCACCTCGCCCTGCCACTGCGCCACCACCACAGGCCTCGTCAACGCATCAACCGCCAAAAGAAGCTCACTCAACTCAGAATTCATCACTCCACACCCTTCACATCATGTTCCTGAACACCTTGTATGCCCTGATCCGCCGACACGCGATCCAACCACCTATCGAACGTCGCCCACTGAAACACTGACGGCACGAGCGAATGCATGAACGCTTCATACGCCGCCTGCAGCCCCAGCAAATCTCTGCGCTGAGAATCAGCCTCGACCTGCCACCGACGACGAGCACCACGGACCTTCATCCTCGGGAAATAACGTCGAGTACGCGGCCGGGTGGTCATGAGGTGCCTCTCAAGGTTTTGCTGTTGACGAGACGTGAGAGCAAGCGCCTCCAACGACGGTTCATTTTTCGTTCATGCTTTCGCGCATAATCGGAATGTGACTTCCCTGTGAGGTCTCGGCCATGCGCGAAATAGAGGTTCGAATGCGGACCCTCCCACCCACAACCCTCCGTGACGCAATACGCGAAGGCATGCCAGTCGCCGTAATAGACACGGGCTTCATGCTTGACGACGTGGTTCACTGGGTATCACCCTCACCGTCAACAGGCGACCCCTCAGGCACCACCGGCGGATTGTGATCCCTCACCACATTCAGCACCCGAACAGTGCGACACGGGAACCTCTGCCCATCCTCCACGCAGTCACCAAACAACTCCATCACGTGAATCCCACGCAACACAGCATCCGTCGACTGCATGCGCGCCAACTCACCTGAAAACAGAGTCTCCATCGCTGCGAGCGCCCGCTCTGTCCGAATACAATCCTCAATCGCAACCGTGAGCTGCTCAGCAACATCGTTATTACCCATCAGCTCGTACCCTCCAACTCGTCGGATGCCACAGGTTGCCACTCGCCAGCAGGGACACCCTTCGTACGGCGGACAATGTCAAGCGTTCTCTCAAACCACTTAGATCCCGTGTGCTCAGCCGCCTCGGCAGTCTCAAACGGGATAATCCCGAACGCACGATCAACCACCATCCCACCATCAGCACTAAAGCCGTACTCCCATTCAGGCTCTACCGGGACAGGGAGACGGAAACCAGAAGCAATGATCGACCGTGCTCCGCCTTGAATGTCATAAACCCAACCATTTGAATCAGGATCGCGTGACCAGTTCTCTTCCCGGTCAAGAGCGTCCAATGCAGCCTTTAGTGGCCATTCGTCGTTCTCGGTCGGTACGGCCTGAATCGCAGCCCACTTAGCCTTTGCAGAATCCGTCATACCTATACGGCCATCTGGCTTCGATTCCCAAACATCAGTCTCGGTCGGTACGGTGACAGCCTCCAAAGCGGAAATCTTCGCCTCTAAGCGCTTGATGTAGTCGCGGTCATAATTCAAAGTGTTCTGGTTGTTCTCCAAAGCATCCGCCGCCGTGCTCATCACCACTTCGAGCGAGGCATTGGCAAACAAATTCGACGGCTCGAAATCATGCCGCATCCGCGCAATCAGGTCGGTGATAGAAACATCTTTCGACATCGCATTCTCCCTAGAAAGGTGTTTCGTCGGAGTAGTTGCTTGGGGTGTTCCATACGTCGCCAGAGGCTGTGGGAGCGCTAGCCGCCCACGGCTCTTCGTTTGGCTGTCCGCCACCGTTCTGCTGGGCGCCACGAGGGGCCGAGCTATCACGGGGTGCACGGGTTACCTGCGCCGTTGCATAACGGAGGCTGGGACCGACTTCGTCGATCTCCAGTTCCATGCTCGTGCGCTTCTCCCCCTCCTTGGTTTCGTAGGAACGCTGACGAAGACGACCCTGCGCAACAACACGGGTTCCCTTAGTCAGCGAGCTCGCAACATGCTCCGCGAACTCACGCCAACAAGACGCACGCAAGAACAGAGCCTCACCGTCCTTCCACTCACTCGATGCCCGGTCGAAGTTTCGAGGCGTAGATGCGATCGTGAAGTTCGCCACCGCCAAACCACCCTGCGTATACCGCAACTCAGGATCCGCCGTCAGATTCCCCACAACACAGATCACGGTTTCGCCGGCCATCAGATGCCCTCTTCCTTCTTGTGAGCAAAGTCCGGATGCTGCCCAGACATATGCTTCTCAACGTTCTGGAACGACCGGTTACAGCATGGGCATACGCCGGCCGCGATCCGGTTCTTGATCCGCGTCTTGGCAGCCTTATGGCCAACCAAACTCCGCTCAGTAGCGCCGAGCTGATCGCGCACCGCTGTGAGCGATGCCTCCGACCACCCACGAAGCCGCTTCTCACGCTCAAGCTGCTCGGCTAACCGCTCCGCCTTTGACCTGCCGCCAAAGCAGAGATCGTGCCCTTGAGGGCAATAGAAGTTCTTGTGGTCGTCACGACGCTGCTGCACGAACTCCGGTTTCATCCCGAAGTCCATATGACAGCTCGCGCACTCGATGATCGTGAGCGTTCCCGTGTACTGATGTGTCAATGTCGAACTCATCGCTCTGTCTCCTTGATTGATTCCGCGAGCGCCGCGGGTTTTGTTGTTTGGTTTGGGGTGAGGTTGAAGAGGGCATCAGGTTGATGCAGCTGTACTGAGGTTGGGGTTTCGTTGATTGGTGGATCCGGGACGGTGACACCTGCACGGAATAGCCACGCGCGAGCCGCTACACCATGCACCACATCGTTGGTCATCTCAGTAGCCCACCCCTGGTAGTCGTCACGACTGATGCCCTCATCCGGATCGACCACCCAGTCGAAGACCACAGACGCCAAGCCCTTACACGCCAGGCACGACACCCAGTCGTAAACCGAACCATCAAAGAGATACGTCGAGCGGTCATACCGCTCACCAGGACGAACAGCAACTGCCCCACACGAACCACACAGATGAGGCTTACGTGCCACAGGCGTCAAATGCTTCAACAACTGAGGCATCAGGCACCGCCCGACTCAGAACCGTGCGATTCCATACGGGTAGGTGCTTCACCATTGAGCCGGCCCGGAACCCATCCGTACAACTGACAATCGGGACAACGCTTGTTCACCCACCCGCGGCGTAGGCGAGATCCTGCTGCTTGAGCTGCATCTGTATACCCAGCAGGCAGGGGCCAGTCGTGCAGCGTGTTCGGGCAAGTGTCACGGGGACCAGGACGATCGTCGCCGCCACAGATATAGACCGCATTCTTCCGACTAACCACGCTCGGCCTCCCCAGAATCATGCTGTTTTAGGTAGCCAACTTCGGTTAACCAAGCGTCGCCGTTCCAATCAACGTGCAGCGAGTACACTCCACACGCAGGGGCATCGCCAGCATTGGATGCAAGATCATAGGCGAATTGGAGGCCACACTCGTTGGTCTCGACCATCCATTCACCATCGATGCGCTGGTGCTCAACACCGTGACGATGACGCTCATCGAACGGCGCATAGTCAGGATTCATCCGCTGGCACGCCTGGCGCCCGCAACCACGCCACACCTTGCAACTTTGGTCGCACGTGCCTGATATCTCGTACTCCACGTCATCGCTAGTCTCATCGGCAAGCCGAGTGATCTCTATCGTGTGGCTCATGCGCTCTGTCCTGTCTCTGAATCGTGCGGTTGTGGGTTCGTGTCGTGACGCGGGCACAGGTGGCCTTTGCCGTGCTTCTTCCAACCGTCTTCGCGGGCCTGCCGCCACGCATCCTTGGCGGTGCCGGAGTGGGTCTCAAAAGAAGCGATGCAGATACCTCCGCTATCACCTCGACCGTCGCAGTAGTACGTCTGCACCAAGCTCCTGTAGTGCGTCATTTCTGCACCTCTGAACCGTGCGATTGCGGGACGGTGGGTCGTGCCCACAAGATCGACAGCATCCGGTGCCCGTAGGCGGGCGCTCGGCGCGACCACAGGCGCACGGCAACACCGATCACCTGCGACTCGTAGTAGACGTTTGCGGTCAGTAAGCGTGGGGCGCGCTCGACGGCAGTCACCAAGACCACTTTCGGGATGCGTAGCTTCATGCGCTCTGTCCTGTCCCGGACTCCCGCAACCTACGCTCGATCGCCTCAACCCACGCCACCGCAACCGCAGCAACCTGAGTCAGCTCCTGCACCAACTTCACCGGATCTTCCTCAGCCATCGCCTCGAAAACCTCCTCAAGCAAGATGTCTGCCCACGACACCATCCCTTCCTTTGCGGCGCGGTCTGTCGCCTGCTTCGCCATGAGTGACAGTCCAAACGCAAAGTGATTCGATCCGCTGCGTTCCGAAATTGGGCCATTGTGGACAATTCGATTCAGCGGAACAGATTTCTTACCAGTGCCGTCAGGGTGGTCCTGCATGCCCCAGCGGGCATCCTGACGCGAGCGCTCCTGCGCGACTTCCATCAACGCCTCGAAGACCGACTGCGGAGCTGTAATCAGCCACTGCTCCACAACAGGAACATCCGGGGCAGGGTCTAACGGCCGCTTTGAAGCACCACAAGCGCACTCCAATGTGCCCCCAGGGTTTCTCCAATAGTCATGCTCATGAACGTCCACTGCGAGCGCCTTCTTTCTCTCTAATCGGTTCTTGATCTGCAACGAACTGCACCAAATCATCGGCAGACATTCGCGCTAATGTGCGCTGCGGCGCCAAATAGCGGAATGCTTGGTCGACGGTGGTGAAGTTGAAGCCGGCGACACGAAGGTCAGCCAATGTGCGACGCTCCCACGCAGCATGAGTTTCAAGAATTGAGGTCAACCGTTGAGCCCTAGCCCGCGAGCTGCGGGGAGGTTTCGTGAAGTGTGAGAGCGTCATGCTGTGGCCTCCGCGAGCGCGCCGGCTTCGATCTGCTCGAGGACGTAAGCGAGCGCTGCCGGCTGATCGCGGAACAGGAACTCACCGATGAACAGCTGCGAGATGATGTTGATTGACGGGCTGATTGCTCGCCATACCCACTGCCGTTGGCCGTCGATGGTGACTGGTGAGGACTTGATCCTCCACTTGGCACCCATCAGAGCACCCCCGCGCTGAAGATAGCTAACGATCGTGGTTGGCTGCGTCCTCGGCTAGATCCGCTTTCGCTCGAACGCGACGCTGCCTCTCTACGAGCTTTAGACGAAGGCGGGCGGTGCCACAGTTTCTGCAATCTTCCGTAGTTCCCAGAGGATGCTCTGAACAGAATGGGGACGGGAATAGATCTGGATCGATACCGGAAGGCCCCACACCCACACCCTCGCCCTCGCCCGCACTCCCGCTCGCACTCTCCCCCTCTCTCTCCACAGCCGGAAATCTGTCCAGAGCAAATCTGGAAATATTCTGGAACGCTTCCGGAGGAGGCGGCGGATAGTACGACGGATCCGCGTGAGAAACCTTCCCCCAACGTGCGAGAGCGAACAGCGTCTCCCCCGCCGCGTCGTAAATTACGACATACCCCACCGCGTCCAGCTCCAAGACGTGATCCTCCACCATTGACGTCGTGATGTGTGGATCGCCTGGCCAAATCGCTGACCGCAACAGATGTGGGTCGAGAACCTCCCGACCGTGATCGTCTGCGTACATCCGCAACCCGATCGCGGTCCAACGCACTTCCACAGGCAACGTGCTCAGACGCCGCTCGATCAGAATGTCCGGCGGCAGAGGCCGCATTGAGTTGGTAATCATGACGTGCTATTCCTCTAAAGATTGTCTTAACGGCGTGTTCTAGGTCCGCCACCGCAACCCGGAAACATTCCGTGAAACCGCGACCCCGCGGAAGAATCGAGGACCCTTCCTGCTCCGTGGCAAATGCGCGCACGAACGTCAAGCGCAACTCGGAGAGCGCGGCCTGTTCTTCCCAGAGCGGACAATCTCGCATCAGCAACAACACACGCCCGCCCGTCTCCATCAGGCCACGCAAGCGAGACATCTTCCACGCACGACCGACCTTCAGCACATTGCGCTCAGGCCAATACACGGCGTAGATCATCGTCGTCCCCGGCAAACTCACGACCGCTCCTCCAACTCATTCGACAAAGCCCCAATCAGAAACATGAACTCCTCTGCGTCCAACCGGTGCAACGGCACACGCTGGTCACCCTCAAGACGAAACCAACCATCCGCGTACTGCACCGGCACCAGGCGAGGATCCCGCTTCGCATTCCGCGAGCGCACCAACCCTCTTCCAGTGCAGAAGCGGGCAAAGTCTGCATTCGATGTCGCAAGGGTGTTGTGGCCGTTGCACATGGCGACCAACAGGTCAGGGGTGTCGAAGAGTTTGCTGCCGCCGGCGCCGCGACCAACAGTGTGCTGAATGGTCAAAGGACCCCAGCACTTGTCGAAGCGGTGATCTACCTGCGCGAGTACACACATGTGCCCATCTCGGTTATAGACCGCAGCACGATCTATGGCTTTGACACTCACGCTGCAACCTCCGACGCTTCGCCGGTGTAACTAGCAGCCGCACGCTCGACATCAGACAGGACGTAGCCCCACTTCTCGAGCTGCAACAGGTACGGTTTCGTCGCAGCCTGATCCCAACCCTTGCGGTCAAACTCATAGCCGCCTTCAACGTTGCCGAGGTACGCAGCTAGGCCAATGTGCAGGGCACGCGTTGGCGCATTCTGCAAGTGCTTCTCGACGGTGCCGCGCTGAGAATACGCATCGGCCGGCTCCTTCAATCCAAGAATCGCCAACGTCATCCGCCACGGACCCGAACCACCAATGTTGCTATCCAGCAGACGCGCAATCACGAACGGCTCCCAGCCCTTCGGCAGAGCCTTACGCTTCACGAGATCCTGCAGGAACTCGATGCGCAGCGCTGATGCTGCAACCCACGACTTCGTTGTCTCGCGGGCAGCACGACGGGCATCCTTCTCCGCCTCGACCTCTTCTGGTGTCGTCGCCTTCGACGTGCCGCCCGAAGAGCGAGAAAACAACCCCAGGGATTGCCAACCCTTGATCGCATATCCGATCCTTGGCACACGGTTCTGGCCCTCCCACGCGAAGAACACGAACGCACACAGACCATCACCCGCCAGTGCCACGATCTCCTCGTGCAGGAGCCCGTCCACCTGCTGCGTCATCTTCTCGTCCGTGTATAGACGAGACACGCTCTGAGGATCCGACTGGTTGTAGTCCGGCTGCTGGACGATGGTCAATCCGTTCTCTTCCAGAGCCGTGATCAGTGGGGCAGCCTCAGCAGCATCACGGAATTCCTGTGCGCGAGCGCGCACATCCCACTGGCGCCCATTCGCGATCAACTCAAGCAGCGACTTCTGCTGCTCAGGCTCGTCCTCGAACTCAGCAACAGTCAGAGCCATATCGAACCGGACCGTCTCCGAAGCCAGCAGCTCCTTCGCGGCCGGCGACTTGCCCACAACAACTGACTGCACGATGAAAGCGGCATCGATACCCAGCTTCTTCGCGATCGCCGGCACCTTCATATCGAACAAAGCCAAATCCGAAATCGCATCCCGCGTGTCCTTCTCCGACACATCCTCCCGGTGCATATTCACCACGAGCTGCTCAATGATGCGCTCCTGATCATTCTCCAGCGGCGACGTCACCCACACCGGCACATCCGCAAGCTCGACCTGGACCGCAGCAAGAGTGCGACGCTGACCATCAACAACCTCAAGCCCCGCCCCAGTGCGATCGACAACAATGGGAACCAGAACCCCGTGCTCCTTGATCGACTCAAGAAACGCCGGCAGCAACACAACATCCTTACGAACGTTCGCGCTCACCAACAACGTCGACGGGTCAACCATCTCAATACTCGTACCTGCAGTCATTAGTTACTCCTCGTATTTGGTGGCCTACGCCACGATCAGTTCTTTATCCGCGCCCACAACAGCGGCAAGTTCAAGGTCCTGACGGTTACGCCACACCGTCCGCGCAGCGAGATGCAGCTGCCCCGCAATCCGAGAATCGGACCAGTGCAATGCGTGAAGACGCCGGATCGCCTCTTGCCGCTCAGCATGCGACAACCGAATCCGCTCACCACTGACCGCGAGCTCAACCGCCACCTCATCGATCTGATCCGTGTTGTCGACGAAGCGAGGCTCCCGGTCGGCATCGATGTCGTCCCACGCCAACGGTGACAACCACCGATACTTCACCGCCAACGCTCGAGCGTTATCAGCCCGCGCACCCACCGGGCGCACAGCCCACAACTCAGCAAACGTGGCCACCGCGAGCGCGGCAGTATTCGCCGACACTCGAGGGCGCTTCCCAAAAACAAGTTTGTGGAAGTTTTGAGGGCTCATGTTGAAGCGGCGAGCTAGCTCAGTTTGGGTGTGGCCCATTGCTATGAGTGCCTGGATGCGCCGCGTCGTGCCCAGGTTCGTCAGCATCGCCGGGTCAATGTCGTCCGGATCTAGCGCCAAAATCCGTTCAGCGAATTCGGCTTTAGTCGTGCGAGCAGCCCGCTTCGTCTTCTCATGTTCTCGTGCAGCACCACGTCGTCCGTACATGATGTCCATGACAGAACCGCGAGGGACGTTGGCCGCATCGGCGACACGTTCAAGCCCGAAGCCAGAATCGCGTAGCTCAAGCAACCGCTCACGTACCGGGCCCGCATCAGCACGCTCTCCAACAATCTGATTCTCGCGACCATAAGCACGCAAGCGGTAGCGTCGACGCTGCCGCTCCATATGGCGAGCGTGGGCACAACGTGCACACCGGCAACCGTGCTCAACCCAGCATGTATCCGCATCGTGCGGATGCTCTGGCGGGCAAAGTAGCTTCTGCTTCGCCCTACAACTAGACGCCGGCAACTGCCCACCAGCACGCCACGCGGCGAGATAATGCTTACGGCATAGCCCGCGAGCGATGACCTGCCGCGAGCATTCCGCTTCCGAACACAGTGGAGCCGCCATCAGCTGCTCACCCGCTCAGCACCGTCACGCTCAACACACGCAGCGATCAGATCGTAGATGCCGCCCACACGCTGCAGAGATTCCACAGCATCAGTCAGTTCGGCACGGGCCATCACGACGCGACCACGCTCTCAAGTTGCGAGAAGTCGAGGCGGCCACTCGGTTCGTAATTCATCCAGACCGACTCAGCCACGCTCCTGGTGATCGCATTGTCTGAGCGAGCTCCAATGTCAACTCGGTTCCAATCGGCATAGAGCTCGTCGTAAAGCGCCGAAGGGTAACCAGAAAGCATCACCTTCGCATTGCAGATATCCAGTGCTTCGGCGAGCGCGGTGTGTTCGTTCTCGCCTCCCATTTCGTGGGTGTAGCGTCCTGGTCGTCTTGTAGATGCGAGGTATGGAGGATCGACGTAGAGGAGGTTGTCTTGGAACGCTCCGTACTGCGCGATGACATCGAGTGCTGGCCTGCACTCGAGGGATACTGATCGGATGCGGTCCATTGTTGGGCCGAGCCGGCTCCTGTAGGCATCCATGTACGTCTGGAAGGAAGCGCTTGTGCCGTTCGGATCAGCGTAGAACCTCCACCCTGTACGCTTCATCGTTCGTGAGCGACCTTGAGTAAGTAGAACCCAGACTTGGAGGGCGACGGATATGTCGTCGTCGCCGTCTAGTTCGGCTGCCTCACGGAGTGCTTCACGAGAGTGCGGTGTGAGGTCTGCACGGCGGAGAAGTTCTTCACCGTTGTCGCGGAGTACACGCCAAAAGGTGAGTAGTTGACGGTCGAGGTCGTTGACGATTTCAATTTTGGATGCCGGCTTTGCTAGGAGCACGGAGAGCGAACCTGCGAAGGGCTCAATGTATCCGCGGTGCTCAGGCATCAGCCCTACGAGTTGATCAGCGATGTTTGTCTTGGCGCCGAAGTACTGAATGGGTGACTTCATGACTGCACCACGCCATCAACAAGAACGTGAGCCGATACCGGACGATCACGATCACGCGCAGCCAACACCAGATAGCCATGCTCCTGCGCAAGCTTCTCCAACTCAGCCAACGAATCGTTATCCAACGCCTCGCCATCCTCAACCACCATCAACCGCAGATCCGGATTGGCCATCATCACGACATACGCCGCGATCAACGTCTGCTTACCCTTGTTCACCTGACGGAAAGGAACACCGTCATACGTCAACTCGTCACCCTCGATCGACAACAAGGGATCCGGCAACTTCGCACCCGCGAGCGCCGTGACTTTCTTGGTGTCGTAGTCGTTGATCTTCTTGGTGAGGGTGGTTTCGGTGGTTTCTTTTTCGGTGAGCTCACGCTCGACGTCGGTGTGTTTCGCGCGGACGTTGGTGTTGTCGTGGGCTGCACGGTTCGCGTTCTCGACGTCGCGGAGTTGTTGCTTGAGTTCGTCGGTGTCGATGGGTGATGGTGCTGCGGCGAGTTTCTTCTGGGTGTCTTCGACGTTGGTGTGCGCTGCAGCGCGTTCGATGCGGAGTTGCGTGAGGTGTTCCTCAAGCTTGGTGATTTTCTCGTTGATGTCCTTCAGCTGCTCAGTTGCCCGCCACGCGTCATCATCGAGAGTGTGGCGTTCACGCTCGACATGGTGTGCCTGCTCGAGCTGCTCAACAATGTCTGCAGACGGCTTCTCCACCAACGCCTCATCGACCGCCGGCAGGGACTGCTTCACCGCACGCAGACGCTTCACCTCACGCGACACCTCAGTGCGACCATCGAACGCCGCCTTACGGTCAGCCTCCAACTTCGCCAGATCAAAAGGGAGCTCGATGCGGGTCAGCAACTCATCACGCTGATCCTTCGCATCCATCCGCATAAACGCGGCAGGATCAAACAAAGCACCACCCGTCGCCTCGAGAACAAACTTCGTACCCGACGGATGCTTCGACCCATCCAACGCATACGCATCCAGCTGGCCGGCATCATCCTTCTTCCAGCGCCGCACAATCCGCGCCGTGTCAGTCGTAACCTCCACGAGCGCCTCGTCTTCACCCTTCAACCGTGGAGCTGGTGTCTTACGGATCCCGCCCGGAGCAAACAACTCCGACACCGCATCAATAAACGACGACTTCCCCGCCCCATTCCCACCAGCGATCACAACAAGCGCACGGCCCTCAGGCTCCACCACAATCTCGCGCACACCCTTATACGACTGAACACGAATCTTCTTGATCTCTTGCTTACTCATCACGGGCCTCACACAGTCGGAAGTTGAGAAGGAACAAAAACAGGGGCAACAACGAACAACAATCGCCAAATCAGGAAAGCGACCGCGAGCGCCGCGACGGTTAGCAGGAGGACGAACATGGTTGGGCGCATCAGATGACCACCCGTTCAGGTTTCGGAGTGAGCTCGAGGCCGCGAGCGCGCGCACGGATGTCGTGGAGGATGTGTTTCACAAGGTCTGCCGATACGGAATCTCCGTGGTCCTGCTCGAGAGACTCAAGCCATCCCGTAACAACACTGTCGACTGCGAGGAGTCGCTGCGCTGCCACCCCAGTCAGGTCGACCTCAGTCGGAGTCGAGCGACTCATCGTCAGAATCTGGTCCGTCAGATCAGTCACCAGGACACCCCCGTGATCAGGAGCGCGAACCCAGCCGAGACAGTCACGTTCAACCCCAGCAGGACAGTGCCGACCATGAGGACAGGTGCCATGCGGTAGTACCCCTTTGGTGCCGGGATGAACTCGCCATGCTCACAGGTATACATACGACGCTTCATCACTGTGTGTCTCCGTTGATCGCACGCGCCAATGCGAGATCGCCCGCGCGTTCAATCGCTAATTCCCACTGTCTGGCGTTGCCGTGCTCCTCAAACTCCGTGAACAGGGCGACATCGTGGTTCAGGATCGCCAGTTGCGCGTCAATGGTGCGATGCAGCAGGACGATCAGCTCTGCGTTGCCCCTGTTCTGAGCGAGCGCGACCGGATCCGCATCGTTCTCGGATGCGTTACCCCACAATCTCGGGTGAGTCGATTTCTCGTATGTCAGGAACCACGGCCCCGGCGTGCTCTCCGCCTTGAGTTTGGTCAGCTTCTCGATCGCTGCCTGGATCTCTTCAACGGCACTCATCGTTCGTCTCCCCAATAGATTTCGAGAAGAACCGCAGTCGCTTCCCTCGTGCGGTACACGGTGTCGTCAAAATCAAAGTCGCTACTGTCAATGCGGTAGCTTGCGGCAGTGTTCATGCCGGCCAACCAGCTACGGATTACACGCAACTTCCATCTGCGGATCATCGCTGCACCATCCGTTCGGCACGATCCCGGCGAACCTTGTCACGACGCAGTGAGACCAGTGCTGCCACCGTCACTACGGCGATGATTACCAGCCACCCGGCCAGCTCGGAAACAGTTTGGGTAAACATTTCGGGGCTCATGCGGACACCGCCTTACGCACCAGGAATGCCCCAACCGCCAGAAGCAGCGACGCAAAACCTGCCGGAATAAGAGGTGAAGGCGAACCCGTATATGCGAGCTCAGTCACCGGGAGAGTGGGAAGTTGGCCCATGTCAACAGGTTCGAGCGGGACAGTAGGTGTGACAGGTTCGACGGTCTCTGTTGGTTCCTCGGGAACATCCACAACAGGTGGGTCAATTGGTTCGACAACATCCACCGGGCACGTCTCACCAAAGTCAACCTCTGGGCACGGATTGTCCCCAACACACGAGGTCGGATCGCCCTGCTCATTCAGCCAACCAGGCACTGTACCCTCGCCACAATTGAGCACCGGCTGTACATAAGGTGGCTCAACCGGTGGCTCTTCCACCACGGGTACGGCAACATAGCTGAGCGAGTAGTGCGAAATATCCTTGCCCGATGAGTGCGCAATCATCAACGACGAAACCGGGTCATTGAGAGTGACAGCTTCAGGGCCAAGCCCCTGCTTGATTGAACCAGCTTTGACGCAGTAGCCAGAGATCAGAAACCCCTCAGAGGCATCAACCGTCACCGTCTTGTGATCACCGGTCACATCCGTTTTTCCCGAATCCAACGGCGCACAAACTTGCTCATTCGGTGTTGCCTGGGCGGGGAGGAGTGTGGTGCCGAGCGCGAGGCCGACACCCGCCACGCCAGCGACCGCTACAGCGGCCACCCGGCGAAGCATGCTATTTTGTGTGTGAAACATGTTCTCTCTTTCGTTTCTGAATGGTCCGGCTGCTACCGGGCCATTCGTCTTTTGGTGGACTGATCGACCTCGGGTGAAGATCAGGCCGCGGCGGATGCGCGCTTCGGCGGGAACCCGCCAGCAGCAACAGCCGCACCGAACGTCTTGTACTGGAGCAGCACCGGGGCGATCGCCCGGTAGGACTTGAACCAGTCCTGATATGAATCCCGAACCGCCTTGTAGTTCCGGTAGCGAACTTCATTCATCGCCACGAGGTCGTCGCTGTTCACATCACGCCACGACTTGCGACGCCCATTGCCGAGCGTCACCACCACATCGAGCACGGCATCCGACAAGTCGAAAGAAGCCTGCCCGATCGCCGCAGCACGAATGATCGTGTCGGCTTTCTTCCCGTCCGACTCGTCGACCTTGATTAGTTCGGACTGGATGAAACTGTCAATCGTGTACGCCAGCCGCCCGGAGCGAACTTCCATCGCCACACGCGCAGCGGCGACCATCAGAACCTCTTGCCGGTCAGCCCCTTCGGGACCTGCCTCCGCGAGCGCCTCCCGATAGATGCGGGTGATGGTGTCCACCCATTCGTTGTCAGACATTCTTTTTCTCCCATTCGTCTGCCAGTTGGTCGAGTGCCACTGCTATGGCGCGGAACATTTCAGGGGACGCGAGTTCTTGCGCGTCAGGTGTTGCCGCTTCCCGTCCAAGGGGCCAGTCCTCGACGACGACAGCGCGGCGGGCGGAGGTCATCAGTCCGGACAGGTTGACTAGGGCGCGCCCGAAATGGATTGCCATTTGCTCGGCGGCATCCTTTGCGGCGGCGTCACCGACCAGAATCGGCTTCGGTGCTTTCGGCGCGGTCTTGTATTCCTTGCCGTCGAGGCCGGTGACGGTCTTCACCGTGTGTGTTTCAGTGATCATCTGGGGGGACGTGTCACCGGCCTCGTAGACCTCACCCGTCTGGGGGTTGGCGGGGAGATCGGGAACATCTGGAGGTGTTACATCTGCAACAGGTGAGGCATGTGCCTCACGTGCAATGTCACGGACGACTGTCTTCTGATCGACGCCGACGACTGGGGCAATTGCCCTCGTGCTCAGGCCAGCGCTCGACAGTTCTTTGACGACCTCGCGCCGCAGCTCAGCACCAAGCTGTGCCAGCGACGTGCCGAACCGGTCTTTGATGTACGCGCCAGGACTCGGGTAGCCGAGAACCTCGTGAGCATTCCGGCTGATGGCCTCACGGATGAGGGGCATCACCGCGACATAGTTCGTCGCGATCGTTTCGAGGCGACCACTGATCCGCTCCGAGAGTCGTTCAGCACCTTCGGGGGTAAGTTCAGGGAGGACCGCGACGAGGCTCACGCTGCACCGTCCTCACGAAAAGAAACCCCCGCCGAGCCAGCATGGGGGGATGCTGAATCGACAGGGGTGGACTCGAAGAATGCGCCGACAGGGACGCCGACGATGCGAGCCGTGACAATCAGCTCATCCGCATTGAAGGCGACTTCACCCTTGAGGCGGCGAGAGACAGCGGCTTGCGAGAGGTGAAGTTGCTGAGCGAGTTTCCCTTGGGTGACTCTGCTACGCGCCATCTCGGCTCGCACCGTGTCAGCTACGTTGGTGTTGATCTCCATGAAGGTCAAGTTACACGCTCAGCGGGCAAATGCAAACCGCCAGTACCCGCGTGTCGTGTAATTTCTCCCACGAACACAGGCAATCTCGCGTTTAGCGTGCGAATAACTCGCATAAGTGATACGCTCAGCGCATGAGAAAACTAGCCCATCTTCCAGAGGTAGACGAATCAAGTGACCGTGCACTCGTGGCGGCAGAGATTCGCGGGCACCTCGCCAAGAAGCGCATCCCCACATACAAACTCAGTGAGTACCTGAAGAGCGAAGAGTCGCGCGGGTACTGGCAGCGGCGCGTCAGCGGGGAGATCGCGCTCGACGTTGACGACCTCGCAAAGCTGGCGACACTGCTCGACGTGAGCATTCCAGACTTCTTTAAATACGAGACCCCCCAGCCGAAAGGGCCAGGGGGATCATCGCTCCTCGACTTGGACTCGAACCAAGAACCTACCGGTTCGATGCCTGCCCCGGAAATACGGGAGATTGCAGACCTCGGAGCCGCACGGGAACGCAAGAACGCCCGCGTCGCAACCGAAATTGCTGGATAACACCCTCCCCTTTCCTCACACACGCTCACCGGTCACATAAGCCCCAGAACTCGGTATAGATGAAAAGCCACCGCTCTGAGATCGTCGCCTTACACCAATTCAAAGGCGACAAAATGCTGCACTTCTATACCAACGCGATGATCGCCGCAGGACTTGCAGAGTCCACGATCAAGCTTCGCATCCACCACATCCGTCGATTCCAAAGAGACAACCCAGACCTGCTCTCAGCAACCGGCGTCGACGTGCAAGCCCACCTTGCACGCATCAAAGACCATTCCGCAGAAACCCGAAAATCCGTGCGCTCATCACTGTGCAAGTTCTACCGGTGGGCACTACGTAACGAACACATAAGCAAAGACCCCACCATCCACCTCGACCCCATCCGCATCCCTCGACTAATCCCCCGGCTCGCACCTGACGACCAAATCCAGCTCTCACTCATCAGCGCCACCGAGAGCGAAACCGGCATGATTCTCCTCGGTCGACTCGCCTGCCTTCGCCTAACGGAACTGAGTACCCTGCACATGAAGCATCGTGAACACGACCTCCTGCGCGTCACGGGCAAGGGGAACAAGCAGCGCATGGTTCCAATTCATCAAGACCTCATGCCTGTACTGCTGCGTCTGGAGCGCGAGCTGGGCGGTGGATACTACTTCCCTGGTCGCTACGGAAGCCACCTGCATCCACAATCAGTGAACAAGATCATGACGAGGCGAACAGGATGGAACCCCCACTCGCTCAGGCACGCGGGCGCAACAGCTGCCTACCGCGCAACCCACGACCTCCGAGCCGTTCAAGAGCTCCTCGGCCACGCATCGCTCGCAACCACCCAGCGCTACCTCCACGTCGGCCTCGATGAAGTCCGCGCAGCAGCAGCCGGAACAAGCATGCGGCCCGTAGTTTCCCCACACTTCCCCGCATTCGAACACGCCGCGTAGGCGTACACGAGGTGCCGGGGCTTGAAATCACTTACGCATAAAGCGAACTCAAACGACAAAAGGGCCTCGTGCCGCATAACCGAAAGGAACATCATGACCACCACAATTCAGCCGACAACAGCCGAAACCATCTCACAACTCAACCGCGTCTCGAACAACCTATCCAACGCGGCCTACTACCTCGAACATCCCGAGACTTACAACGACTCCGCGACAACGCGAGAAACCGTTGGTGCGCTAATCTCGATTGCTCTCTGGCAGGCAGCAGAGTTTGACCTCGCCGGCCAAGCGGAAGCGTTCAAGCAATAGACTCCCCCGCATGGATGACGAACCGCCCAACTGCGCCTACTGCCTCACACCCCTCGAAGTCGCCGGCACGGTGGGGCACCCCTACTGGTGGTGCCCTCAGTGTCGCGTCGCGAAACTCACCTAACGCAAAAGAAGCCCCGCGCCCACTCACGAATGAGTGAAGCGCGGGGCCTCGCCAGATCAACCGGCACAACTAACTACTGGCAGCTATCACACTGCAAAGCTTCTTGCGGATCCACCGGGGGTGAATACGGGTCAGGGTCAATCATTTGACCACCAGATATTCCTTTGGTGCCGAGCCCAGACCAATATATGCAAGGAGCCGGTTCACTGTCTCGTTCGCCATCACACGAGTAATGACACCCTGCACAATGACCGCCTGCGCAAGTACCGCGGTAAGCGCATCCGTTGGCCACGCATCGTTCACGATCGCGAGCAGCTGCGGGACGACGACAGCGCCGGTGAGCACAGCCGAGAAGATGGTGCGCCAGACCCTGCGGTTTTTGTACCAAATCTGGTCAGTCGGTGTTTCGGACATGAGTAACTCCTATCTAATTGGTATATTGAACGTGTGAGTGAAACTGTTGAGTGGCGACCGGTCCCTGGGTTCGATGTCTACGAAGTGAGCGCTGAGGGAGGGGTGCGCCGCTCGTATGCGACGAAGCCGACTCGGGCGCTCAAGCCCATCCGACAAACGTCGGGCCACCTCATCGTCAATCTCAGCGTGGGCAATGTGCGCACGCGGAGCTACATCCACCGTCTCGTCGCGGCGGCGTTCCTCGAAACGGACGGCCCGCTAGTCAGGCACCTCGACGGCGACCCGTCGAACAACCACGTTGCCAACCTCTCGCACGGCACATCTCAGGACAACTGGGACGACATGAAGAGGCACGGGCGGTTCATCGCCAACCACTACCCTGCGCGATCTCACTGCAAGCACGGGCATGAGTTCACCCCCGAAAACACGCGCATCCGCAAAGACTCTGGCAGGGAGTGCAGGACATGCCGCCGCGCCATAGGCGCACGGTGGGAAGCGCGACAACGAGGCTAGAACCAGATCTGATCGGCCGGTGTTTCGGTTACATGTTTCATGCGCGTTCTCCTTAGCGTTGTAGCGCATTGACGATGACGACGACAGCGACACCGCTGATGATGGCCACGAGTAGCGCGGTCACGAGTGCCGGCACCCACCGGGAAGACCAGGATTGCTGCTTCAGCGCTTCGATATCCTTGCCGTGTACGTTGTGGTGGTCCTTCTCCCGCTCGTCAAGATCCGTAATATCTTTACGGATCTGGTAGAGCGCCGGGTCGAGTTTGTCGGCGAGACGGTTGGACGCAGCTTCCGAGTTCCGCGCGGCGGCTCGAGCTTCCTCCACGGTCTGCCACATGATCTGTGGGGTGATGACGTAGGAGCCAGGTGGGTGTGGTGGGGGTGTATCCGTCATGCGGGCCTCTTTCCGAGGGCTAGGGAAGGGGTTAGTTGGCGAGTCGTTTTGCAGCGTCGTCGTTTACTGCTTTAGCGATGGCAGTGATGTCTAACGGAGTGGCAGCATTATTAGATTGGATACTCCGTTGCTGCGCCACCCAGGCCTCGTTGATTACTCGCGCTTCACGTATCAGGACGGGCCACTGTGCTTTAGTCATCTCTTTCCACGGTGCCCCTTCCTCGGTGCCCCAGATTGCACCCCACACTTCTGCTGTGTACACCGAGCGGCTGATGCGGCTACCGCCGGGAACTTTCTCACCGAAAATGCCGTAAGCGGTTTTGCCATCTCCAGCGTCTTTCGTGTAGAGGTATCGGGTTGTCATGGTGTTCTCGCTTTCGTCTGAATCGATGAGTGGTGTTGTGTTGCCACCTGCTGGGGTGAGGGTGGTCACGTTTACCGTGTTGCCACCATTAGTTTTTGACCAACCGAGGAACGGTAAGCGTGCAGAGCTTTGGAAACTCTCGAAGCTGCCGGTGCCCGCATTGCGCGCGACACCGCCGAATTGGGTTTGCACATGGCGTGAGCCGCGCATCCACCTGCCGCCGCCAACGTAGATTGCTACGTCGTCGTCCGGGTCCCACCCCCAGTAACCGAACGCTCCAATAGGAATGTTCGACATGTCTTTACTGAGCGGCCCTGAAGCCAAACGTGCGGCTCGTGCGGTGAGGTAGTCGCGCTTCCAGTTGCCGTCGAACTTGCAGCACCTGGCGACGAACGCCTGACACCACATATTCCACTCTTCACGGCCCCCGCCACTGGGGTTGTAGGTCTCGAAGAACTTATCGAACTCGGTGAGGTTTGCCATTACTTGCTACCCCCATTTGGAGAATAAGGACCGTCAATCTCAGGATCGTAATATCCCGAATCGGTGTCGATTGTGGGATCGTCGTATTCGGGTGCGGGATCGGTAGCCCGATCGATGAGTGCGGCAACCTCTGCTTCGCGTACCTTTTGAGCGTCCATCTCAGCCATCAGTTATCTGCGGGGAATGCGGTGAAATCAGCAAGGGAAGCTGCTGCGGCGGCCGTGCCAACAACTTTGCCAAGGAAGCGAACATTGCCGTTCGCGTAAATCACTGTTCGCGTGCCAGACCCGCCCACGTTCGACCAGTAGTACAGATCCCCAATCGGGCGAAAGGTCGGAGGCAGGGTGCCAATAAAAGAATCAGCAGCAGCCGTACCATCCGCCACACCAGCCAAATAGACGACCCCGTGCAGGCGGCGGTATCGGCAGATTGCTGCCGCATTCGACCACCCCGCAGCAAACGGAAAAGCAATCCAGCCCGTATCTGCTTCCAGTGCGGCAACCCGCGTTTCTGCGGTCAGTTTGCGCAAATCAAATATGGTCACGGCAGTATCTGTGGATCGTACCCACGCCCACGCCAGAGGCTGGTCGTACAGGACACCGGGGGTTGCATCCAATACTGGGTACGAGGTCGGGGCAACCGTGGGCACGGTCGTCCCCGTTACGTCGTGTGCGATCGCCGTAACTGTCACACCGTTCGCAGCCCAGTCAATATGCCGGACGATGAGAAACCACTGCCCGTTAACTGGTGTCGCCAAATTGGTGAGGATCGGTGACGTGTCCTTCGAGAGGACACCCTTCGCGAACGCAAACCCAGACTGTGCGGCAGTGGAAACCTGCCTACCTGTCCCCTGTGTGACAGCCCACGCCGCCGAGTTCTCCACCGCATCAACATCAGTCAACGCAGATATTTGCGCCCACGCCGCCTCCGTAACCGTCCCATCAAAACCACTATTTGTGAGGGCCATTACTACTCCTTATTTGCTTGTAGAAAGACGAATTTGTGCACGGGCAAGAGAGGCAATAGCCTCCGCCAACTGCCGATCAGGATCATCAGTTTTCGTTCCCACCCGTGGAGTCACGGTTAGACCATCGGTTGCATCCCAGCTCAGGGTCGCCTCCGTGATCCGATCAGTGAACGACAACCCCCGTGAGGTGGCCGTGATCGTGTCCCCCAGTTGGATACCGTCCGTGCCGCCGAAATGAAACACCTCAGTTTCGGATAGCTCGAGGGACAGCCCAGACGTGGGGCTACCCTCCGCCAAAGCTTTCGCCCCGGCAGCATCCAAATAGGTGGAGAAGATTGCCTTATCCACCGCCGACACTTCTGGGTGGAGCAAATAATATTTGGCGATCTGCTTGAAATCTGGGATCGTGTCCGGCCAGTTCCGGGTGGCACCGGTCGCATCCCGAAACACTTCAATGACGTCCCCGTATTCGGCTTCCAGTCCGGTCGCATCGTTTATTCCCCAGAATGCTCGTGCACCTAACTCGTCAGGCCCACCAACAATGGTGCGGGTTGCTTCAGGGTCCTCAGTTGACCACGTTCCATCGAGGATGATTCCTGATTCAACGGTGAGTGTTTGCGGCCACATGGCAGGCACGCCCACCTCAAGGTTGACAGTGGGCAGTGTGGGGTCTTGGGCCAGTGTGAGGTGCAGCCCAGACCATTTCAGCAACGCTTCAAGGTTTGTGTCGAGAGAACCAAACCGGACTTGTGGGAGCATTGCTGCTGCTCGTGCGTTACCGCCACGTTCAAGATCAGCACCGATCGTGACCGGGCGTCCGAGGCGTGCAAAGTTGATTTCGGTTAGATGTTTGATCGCAGTCTCAGCAGTATCAATGCTGGGGCCACCCCAAAAAGTTGACCCATCAGGCCACACATAGTAAGCCGCCGTAGGGGCTTTCGAGGAAGTCATGACCCGGTTATCGTAACCAGAGGTGGCGACGGCACAGAAAATGCCCAACTCGGGAGACCACGTAACAGACCACCACCAGCTGTTGTCTGCCGCAGAAGTACGGGCGGTCCAGTTGATGCCGTCCGGTGAGGTCATCACCTGGTTACCGGAACCAGTGCTGGCGACGGCACAAAAAATGCCCAACTCGGGAGACCATGCGACGGAACGCCACTGGTTGTCTGTCGCGCTGGTACGCAAAGTCCACGTGACACCGTTGGGTGAGGTCATCACACGATTACTGGTGCCGGTAGACGCGACGGCACAGAACAAGGACAGCTCGGGAGACCACGCGACCGAGTTCCAGTCATTATCGGCAGGGGTAGTACGTGCAGTCCATGTGATGCCGTCCGGTGAGGTCATCACGCGATTACCGACACCATAATAAGCGACGGCACAGAACAATGAAAGCTGCGGAGACCACGTCACAGCCGTCCAGTTGTTGTATCCCGGGGTAGTTCTGAGCGTCCATGTGACACCATCAGGGCTAGTCATGGCCTGGTCACCGCCAGCGCCGATCTCAGCGACGGCACAGAACAATGAAAGCTGCGGAGACCACGTCACAGCAATCCATGCGTTATCTACCGGGGTAGTACGTGCAGTCCATGTGATCCCATCCGGTGAGGTCATCACACGACTACCCGTACCCGATGAGGCGACGGCACAGAACAAGGACAACTCCGGCGACCACGTTACCGAAAGCCATAGGGAGCCTACAGGTGTCGTGCGTGCAGTCCACACGATGCCGTCAGGGGAAGTCATCACCTTGTTGCTAGGGCCGTTATAAGCGACCGCGCAGAAAATGCCCAACTCGGGAGACCATGCGACGGAACGCCAGCCATTATCTGCCGGGGTAGTACGGGCCGTCCACACACCCTCACCGACTTGTGCTGCGACACGCTCCTGCCCAGAATCCTTCAAACCAGTTGGTACCAAAGCACCAGACGACGCAGTAACCGCAGCAGGGACAACCCACGCCTGCGTCTGCGACAACAACGCCCAATCATCCAACAACTGAACAGTCACAGTCCCAGACGAAACGAACCCACCCTGCCGTGCACGCACCCGCCCAGACATCAAATGTGCACCCAAATATTCCACCCGCAGGCGGGCACCAGCAGCAAGAACGAATTCCAAAATCGGGTCACCCGCATTCAACTGAATTTCGGCAGACCCCTGCGCATTAAACCTTGGAGTGAAACTCGTATAAACAGGGTTAGTGATCCACCCCTGGCGCACAAACGACTTATCGTAAACAGTTATCTGAAAAGGATTATCCATCTCACCACGCCCTAAAGAACCGTGGCATAAACGACACCACTAACGAACCAGTACCAATCAGGGTCACATCCAAAGAAACAGACCCACCAGACGGAACCGGACGCCAATCCACACCCACCAGATCACGAGTCACAGTCGTATCCACACCGTCCACCGTCAGGGTTGCGCGCTGTACAGTCGGGTCCGTATCAATAACCAACACAGCACCCGCAATCACCT
>Ga0314855_100094_pt1 | contig 26237 bp, 29 predicted proteins | sample 2018CB1WmetaG_FD_203636 | JGI IMG/M metagenome (GOLD analysis project Ga0314855, IMG submission 203636) | Cryopeg brine viral communities from Beaufort Sea near Barrow, Alaska, United States - 2018 CB1W | ecosystem: Environmental > Aquatic > Marine > Coastal | place: USA: Alaska | collected... | reverse complement strand
GCGAGCGTCCCGAACGTCCAGTCTTGGCTTGCGTAGTTGAAGACAACGTAGCGGTCAACCTCGGTCGCCTCCGCCGAAACGTAGAACCACCACACCTCCTGGAACGCCTGGTTACTGACACCGAAGAACTTGTCTTGTTGGTCAAGGTTGTAGTCGTCGAACACCACGTCCTTGATTGGACAAGGTAGGACCCGCGCCACGCCGTCGTAGACGTAGAACGCGCCTAACGCCATCCAGAGCAGGGTGCCGTCCACTTCGACCGCGGCGTGGCGGCTTACAATCTCGGGGGTGCGGTCGAGCCGGTTGAACCCGAATGTGTACGGGGGGCCTGTAAACTGCATCGATGTGATAGAGGCGTCGGTCCAGATCATGTTCTGACGGGACGAGGCTTGCGCGCAGACAACTTCGGAGCCGCTAGACAGCAGTTGGGACCCGGCCGTCGTGGTCGCCGTCACCGTCCACTCCGTGAAGTTTTCCTGATCACACCAGCGTATCGCCAGCCGGCTGACGTCCGTCTCCCCTGGCAATTGGGTGCCGAACAGTACCAGGTGCCTGTCAGGCGACGTCACCAGCAGCAGGTCGCCTTTCGGGGCGTTGGTAATGAACGAAGCGCGTACGAGCAGGTCGTCGTTGGTCGGGTCCCACTTTATGGGTGTACCGTCGTGGTAGGTGCCGACAAGAATTTCCCCCCACGTGTCCAGAGACCATACACGTGCGCGGCTGATCGCAACAAAATCTGTCCGTGGGGTGCCGTAGGTCGACAGGCCGTACGGCCCTGCGCCCCAGCCATTGCCAAAGACCGTGCCCTCGGCGCCGGGGCCGATCAGGAAGTTGACGTCCCCGGTACCCCCGCCACTGACCACCGTAGCCGTTGCGGACTCGCTTAAAATGACGGTGACAGAGTTGGCGTCGGGCACGGACGTAATGACGTGTGTAGCGTTCAGCGCGGCATCGCTTATACCACTGGCGGTGAGATCGTACCCTACAAGCTCTACACGGTCACCGGGTCTCGCCTCAGGGCTCGTTGTGGTGATGGTCAATTCGTTGCTGCCAGAGGTGACCGACAGAGGGCCTACCTTGGAGGCAAACTGTAAGCGGATCGGCGTAATATCGTAGAGCGTGCCATCAGCGTTGACCCACAGACCTTCTGTAGTACCGAACGCCTCGTACGTGACGCCTCCGTTCGAACGCCAAGACAGCTTGGTGCGGCAAATACCCAACAGTTCGCCGATCAACGCCTCCGACTGCCAACCTCCGACAGGCTGAGGAAGTCCGTCACGAAAGCGAACCTTGTCGCAGTCGTACCAGCTTCCCTCGTTGGTGTACGGTGTGGCGATGCGCGTCATACCGGGTCGGAATGTCAGCGACGTGTAGGGCATAGTGGTTCATCCAATGGTTTACGGTCAGTATACCGGTTACCGCCCGATACCGTCCACGTAGCTCAGTCCTCGTAGAACGACCGCTCGGCGGCCTGGTACGCGTTGCACTCTTCCAGGCTCTGCCAAAGCTCAAACGACCAGTGGAAATAAGCGCCCAAAGTCTCGCCAGATCTAACTGGAACCGGAACTGGGCTCATCCACTGAGGGCTCGGCTTTATCTTCACTGGCTTGGGGCTCGGCTGAGGTGCCAAAGCGCATGCCTGAAGCGATATGCATATCCATGCAATCCCTAAGAGCTTTATCAGCGTTATCTTCCGCATTATCGATCCTCTGTCTGGCCGCACCGAAAGACTGGCGCATACTGTTCATTTGACCGGCCAGCTTGCTGTTGACATCGTCGCGCTTCTTGGCCTGCACACGAAGAGTTTCAAGGTCGGCCTCCTGTTGCTCGATGGTCACTTGCTGCTGTTCTGCCTTAGCCTCTAAGCTACCGAACTCTTTCAGCTCCGACCAGAACCAATACCCCGCACCTGCCGCCGCGACCACCAAAGCGATCAAGGCGTAGCCGCTGACCTTCGAAGCCACGAACTTAGTCAGGATTCCCATGCTTACCTCCACTATCCGCGTAGAACTTGAACCACACAGCTGCACCCACCATGATACCAGTAGCGAACGACGTCTGCTCGGTGCTGGGGTTCGGGAGTGCCATATACCATGTGGATGTCGTGTAGACCAGGAACCCGTACAACGACACCAGCACCCGCGGTACGATGCGCCATCTGTCAAACTGGCAGGGGCTCACGGTACTATCTCAAAGTGGGGTCTGTCATCAAAGCCGTTGTCTTTAAGTTGCGTGTCGCGCGACCAGTCGCCGCCCCAACGTAGCCGGTGAGTGATGGTACCGTCGGCGTAAAGCCTGTCCGCGATGCCCATGACGTACCCCGCAAAGTAGTTGAACCGGTCCAGGTCCTTCCAGTCAATCGGGTAGGGTGCCACATCGACCGCCAGGCTGGGCGTCTTGTTGTGCTTGGACTGTGGCCACTTGAGTTGGGACTTACCCCCGTTGTACGCCTCCATCTGTGCCTCTTCCGTTCGATGGCCGCATAGAATGGAGCAGTCGAAGGTGTCGATCACAGCGTTAAAGACTGCCTGTAAGTCCTTGTGACAGGACGCCAAGCGGCGACTGCTGGTAGCGCTGTACTTGGCCATGAGGCCTCCTACTCAGAGAATGAGTCCGATCGTGTGCCGGTACAGGACCTCGACCAGCGCGGAGTCTTTGTAGTAGACCGCCGCAACGACAGTCATGACGACGACGCCTGCGGCGAACCCCTTGAGAATAGCCTTGCGTGACAAGGTCTGTTTCTGGTGATGCTTGACCAGCAACGTAACGCTCTCCTTAATCTCCCCTACGTCTTGCCGCGTCTGATCGTGAAGCCGCATCGATCTGTCCTGCGCGTTCTGCACGTGCTTCAGGCAGTCGGAATGCTCCGTCAGCCGGTCAGTGACCTTGTCCATTTGCTGGCGGTGATGTGTCATAAACTCCCTCATCTCACCTAAGGCCAGTGATGTATGGTCTATATTTCGACGCTGTGGTGACTCCATATTACTGTCCTACTGCGCGTGGATGTCAGGCTTCGATGGTCGCGGCCTTTAAGTGGGAGTTACTCGCCCGATGTCAGACTTGCGAAGGCCATGTCAGCCCGGTCACGTCTGTAATCTCGCCGCTCGCCACCTGCGCTGCAAACTGACCTTCAGCGGTAATAAGCTGCACCCTACGCACACCGATAGCTCGATACGCACTCACCACAGCACTCAATGGATGATTCGCGTGGAACACGGCATCGGAGTCTTTCCAGATCGGGAACTCAGTTGCGATCGCATCCTCTAAAAACTGGATGCTTTCAGAAATCGCTTGCCGGTTGCTTGGGTCGCCTGCGTAGCGAATGCCGTTGAGTGTGACGCCCTGCGCCTCTTGAGCCTGCCTTTCCCGCGTGAGTTGTGTAATCAGCTGCTCAGTCGTCACTATGGCCGCTTGTGCAGCTGCTGAGTCAATCACGGCTCGTTCAGCGGCATGGGCGTTCAGATCAGGCTGATACCGTGCGTAGAACTCGGCAGCGTCGATGGTTTCATTGGGCTGGCCGGTGCTGTACTCCACTTCAGCCTGTGTGCCGTCAAACTGTACAGCCCATTCACCCCGGTTGGCGGCAACGGGAATTGTCAGTGGGTCGCCGTTCACGTTTATAACGCTGTCTTCGGTAATCATGGTGACGATCATGTGCGATTCCTATGAGTAGGTGCCAGCGATGCCGGTGAAATAGAGGGGGACGAAGTAAAAGTATTTCGGCTCGTTGGTGTGGGTTGAGCCTGAGAAGGTGGCGCCGTGATTGTGAGGGAGCGAGCCCCCGGCTACGCCTGTGGACGATGTGCTAGTGCTTGCGCCGCCCTGGTTTAATGGGCGACCAAATGCACCGCTACCTGCATACATTGGCACAGGGTGGTCGTGGCTCGGCATTTGCGCTTCTGAGAGCGTGTGGTTTGCGACACTTACACTGCCCGCTGGCGTCACAGTATTCGCGCCACCAACGCCGCTCTTTTGGGCAAGCGTACCCATCTTGGGGAACGAATCCAGCAAGTTCGGTGCGCCGTCTGTTCCGTTGGCCAGTCGCCAGCCTTGCAAGTATCGCCGGCTCAAGCCTGCCGTGCCGCCTGAGAATAGGCTCAGGTCGCCCACCTCCGGCCCGGCGCACTTCACCCATGCACCACTCGCGCCGGTTGGGTCGGAGGCGGGAGCAATATAAGTTGTTTGGTCTGGGTCGCCCGTCACAGCCGCTGATAAGTTTGCTGCTGAAAATTCAAACGAACCACTCGGCGCACCCGAGAGATGTACTTGGTACCCGCTGCCCGTAGGCAGAAGCTCAACGCCCGCAGCGTTAGCGGCTCGGTACACTTTAAGAGCCAGTGAATTGGTCGTCGAGGCCAACACTGCAGTCAGTCCTGCGGGCGTCACCGCCCGCGCAGTGTCCGTGCCGATCTGGGTCTCGGACGCAGAGGCGAGTTCGACAACCCCTTTGCGGGTTGCCGTAGCAGTCACAGCCTGAAGGTTTGCAGGGGTCAAAGCACGTGCCGTATCAGTGCCGGTCTGTGCTTCAGTGTCCGTAGACAACTCGATCACGCCTTTGCGCGTCACCGTGGCGGTGACGGCTTGTAGGTTAGCGGGCGTCAGGGCACGTGCCGTATCAGTGCCGGTCTGTGCCTCAGTATCCGTGGCCAGCTCCACAATACCCGGAGACGTCGTAGACGCCAGATCCCCACTCAACGGCCGCCAACCGGTACCGTCGGTGCTGAGGCCAAACGCCCTCGCGGTGACTGCGGGTACGAGGGCCGTACTCCCCGCGGCGCCGAGCCTGAACACCAACGTGAACCCGCCACGCGTCGTACTGTCCCAGACCACGTACTCTTTGCTGTTCGCCGGGACCTCGATAGTAGCGTTACTACCAAGGGTGCCAGTGACCTCGATGATCCGGTACCGCGCCTGGTCCTCGCTGTTGTTGCCGGTCGTGAGCTGCGTCACGCCGCCTGTCGTCGCGACGGAGACGTGACCTGCGATGCTCTTGTCGATCAAGTTGACTGTCTGGTTGAGCTTAGCGCCCCAGGAGTTGTTGTTTTCGCCAATGCCCTGCTCTTCGAGGCGCAGACTGTTCGTGTACGTGGACGGCATGGTTTACATCCTAATGATGGCTGTCTCGGCGTTCGGCGTGGGCATCGTGAGTATCGGGTTCGTCACCGGTCCCTCCGAGAGGCCCAAGTCCATGATACGGACAGCGCGGTTGCTCTTGGAACTATTGTAAACGATTGCGGCCCTGACCGTCATCCCAACACCTGGTACGACCACATTATTGAAGTCCACCGTGGCCACCTTGTTATCGTCCCCGATCACACCTCCGGTCAGAAGGACGCCTCCGGCCACGTAGTCTGTTGCGACCACCTCCCCTGCGGTGGTGTACGCCGTGGTGCCGGTTAGTGTCAGATCTGCGCTGTTATCATACAACGCAATCTTGAACGTGTCGTTGTTGAAGTCATGTACGCCCTGAAACAGTTCTTTTCGGGCGGATAGTGGTACGCCGCTTTCGATCATTTGCCTACCCTCGCTACCGGCTCGCCTTTACGGTACTCATCCGACCGTTTGCGCAGGTTGTATTCGAGCGCCACGCCATTCAGAGTCGAGCCGTAGCGCTCATTGTAGAGTCCGACCATCTCAGGGTCCTTGGTCCAGGCCGCCGCCTCAAGCAGCAACGCTATCTGAAGCAGATCCGGTGTGTACTCGGAGAGCCAGTTGGTCGTCTGAGTGGTGCTCAGCACAGGGATGCGGACTGTGTACATCACCTCGATCGCAGAGTCGGTTGGCGTCGGCGCCAGTCGAATGTTTTGGTCGTCCTGCCAGCAGTAATACCGGGGTGTGCCGGTCTGTGACGCGTCTGGCCAGTAGTCTTTGACGAAGGTCGTGTCCTTTTCCAGCAAGAACTCGCCGTTGACCAACCGGATGCCCCGTACCAAGATCAGGTCGGCCGGCATAAACACCAGGGCCTCCGCGACTGCGAAGGTCTCTTCAATACGTGCGGCGTTCAGGTCAAGGTCGTGCTGGATTCGCAGGTGTGCCCGCTCCATCAGCAACGCGATGTGGGTGAAGAACGTGGCGTCTACGTCGATGATCTCGTCTTCGACCAGTGCGATCAGTTCACTATAAGTCATACCATCATAGCCTCGCCGCCAGTGATGCCCAGGTCAACGCCCAGCCATTCTCTACCAATGATCTCCCACTCCCCTCGGAAGTTGCCCAGTCCAGCGACACGGTCGTGCTCAGGCCTAGGGTCCCACAGTGCCTCGGACTCAGCCTGTAGCTTACGGGGGAAATCCTGAGCAGGCAGGGGGTCGTAGCACGAAGAGCAAACCTTGAGTCCGGTCCACTCAGTCTTCAGCGCGTTCAGCTTGTATATGAAGCCGCAGCGATCGCACTCAGCTTTTCCGTATTTATGTTGCGTCCTCATAGCTGCCTCGCATCAAAACCCGCTTTGGCTGTCACGCTCAGATCACGCCTTCGGACTGCAACCGCAGCCGTACAGTGCCAGTGCCGGATGCAATCTTCACCTTCAACGCTCTGAAGACCACGTCTTGGGTACTGTTAGTGCCGGCTGTCAACGCGGAAAAGTTGGTCAGTGGGGTCTCGTCCGCCGCAACAGTCGTGACCCCGTTGCGCAGTACGTTCTTCTGCGTCCCTACGATGCTGTACGTAGGGGTGCCGGTCACCGTGGTCGTCAGGCGCATGGTGGCCGACCCCCAGCGGTTCAAGGGCAGCCAGACAGACTCTGCGTCCGCCTGGTCGATCGTAATGTCAAACTCTACAGGTACACCCATGATGTTCTCCGTCAGATAAACCCGTCACCGGAAGGCCGGGCGTACTGCCCCGGTCTGCGGTGGTTGTGTAACCACTATACGAATTGCAGCCGTCACCGTCCACTGCGACGAGGCCGAACGGTGAAGCTGTGTACCTCTTCGTCAGCGTTGGCGGCGTGCATGAGCGCTTCCTCGTACAGCTGTCTCATCTGACCCACCAGTTGTGGCCTCTTCTTCAGAGCCAAGTGGTACGCCAGCCCTGCGACCATCGCCGGCAGGAACCGCCTCGGTGTGGCCACACACTGCGCGGACGCCGTTACGTCCTCGGTGAACTTGAACAGGTCCACCACCAGACTCATATTACGGTCAGGTACCGGCCACACCTGTATGGCTGCCGGTACGGTACGGTTGAACACCCACTGGGTAGGCCTGCCGCCCTGAGCCTTGTTCGGGATGTACAGGCTCTCGTTCCGGCTGGTACGGCCGATCACGTAATCACTTGAGGATACGCGGACCGCCACCTCCATGACGTCGACGTCGGCCGTGGACAGCACATAGTCCGCCTGGCCAACGACGCATGGGATGATCCGCCGCTCAACGGTCCAGAGTGTGATTTGACGGTTCGCCCACTCAGTCATCATCAGGTTCAACGACCGTCGTGCGGTCCGTGCGTCGTACCCAGAAGCGACCTCCATGCCGATCCGCTCGTAGGCCTCCTCGATCACCTCGTCGACCTGAAGGTTGAACGCAGTTGCACCCGATGTCTCACAATCGGCGGTGGTCGTGGGTGGGGTCACAGGTGTCGCCCCGGATACGGTAAGCGTAGCCGTAGCCTGCACAGCTGTGTTCCCGGACGCGTCTGCACCGTCCAGCGTCATCGCGTACGTGCCGTCTGTCAGGGTCGGGAGTTGCTGACTCCACGTGCCTGTCAAAGGTGAAGGTGTGTATGTGCCGACGCCGGTAACCAGCAGTGTTAGTGACAGCGCATCCCCTGAGCTGCCTGAGACGACCGGTGTCGCGCTGGAGGTCTCCAGGTCGCCCAAGACGACAACCGGCCTGATACCGTCGACGAGAACCCCTGTGGTGCTCGAGACGTTGACAAGCGTCAGGTCTGCGGCGTTACCCGCCGTGTCTTGGAGCGTACCTCCCGCAAGCGTCAGGTCGGTGATGCCTACGCCGTCGGTGTCCACGTCGCCCTCAACGACAACGTACTGGAATACAAGGCTCGACGTGCCCGTACCTGACTGGTACGTCGCGGCGCGAGCCACCCCGCCTACGTCGATATTAAGCTGCGGTGTGCCTGTGACAACGACCGTGTCGTTGAACGTCACCGTGAACGTCGGTGTGTCCCCGATGGCGTAGGTTGCGTCGGCGTTCGCCGCGACGGCCAGCACCGAGGGGCCGGTTGTATCCACGACATTGACCGTGCGTGTGGCGTCGTCGGCCACGTTGCCCGCGGCATCCACGATCCCGGTGCCTGGGTAGGTGACGGTGTACGCCCCCACAGTGCCTGTGTCGATGCTGTGTGTGCCGGTGACGCTACCCAGTGCGCCGCTCTGGTCGTCGGCAGCGGTCGCGCCCGGATCCGAGAACGTAGCCCCTTTCTCTAAGGTAAACGGGTTGGTCCCGGTCACCGTGATGGCCGGCTTGACTGTATCCACCCGAACGCTTGCCGTGGTGCCTACCGCGTTCAAGGTCAGGATGGCGGCATCACCACCCGAGTCCTTTATCGTGCCGCCGTTGGTCCCCAGAGATGTCACTCCGATGCCATTGGCGTCGTTGTCACCAGACTGGACGGTGTAACTGAACACAAGTGCAGAGGACCCTGCCCCTGACACGTAGTTTGCTTGGCGGGTAGTGCCTCCGATACTCAGGGCGATCTGCGGCGTGCCGGTGACGTTCACCGCCTCGTCGAAGGTGACGGTGAAGGTAAGAACGCCAGCGGCCTTGTAACTGCCGTTTGCAGGGACAGCGACTGAGACAACCGTAGGCGATAAGGTGTTCACGACGTTGACGGTCCGGGTCGTGTTGTCGGCAACGTTCCCTGCCGTATCCACAATCCCCGCACCCGAGTACGTGATTGTGTAAGTACCGTTGGTGTTGGAATCAACAGTCCCTGTACCCGTGACCGTGCCTAGCGCTCCGGATTGAGTATCGGAGGCTGTCGCGCCTGCATCGGTGTAGGACGTGCCGTTTTCCAATGCAAACGGGTTGTTGCCCAGTACCGTGATGACCGGCTTAACCGTGTCTACTTTAACGACGGTCGTACCGACGCTGTTCAGCGTCAGAATGGCCGCACTCGGCGTAGTCTCTTGGTCTTGGATCGCGCCGCCGTTCAGTGCCAGGGCCGTTACGTCGAGGCCGGTGGCGTCGTTATCGCCGGACTGGACGGTATAACTGAACACAAGTGCGGACGTGCCAGTACCGGATGCGTAGTCGGCCTGCCGTACGGTGCCACCGACATCCAAGGCAAGTTGGGGGGTCCCCGTGACGTCCACAGCCTCGTCGAAGGTGACGGTGAAGGCGAGGGCGTTGCCGGCCTTGTAACTGCCCGCCGTTGGCAGCGTCACACTGGCTACTTCCGGAACACCTACTTTGATCGTCGCCGTCCACTGTGCTGTTGACGAGTCGGCGTACCGAATCGTAAGCGTTACAGTGTCGTAGCCTTTGAAGTCTACGGTAGGCGTGTAGATGTCGTCGACATCGTTGCCCCATAGGCTGCTTGCTTCGGCGGTGGCGGCGTCTAGCGTTCCGTTGCTTGGCCCCGTTGTTATCTGGAACGAGCTGCCATCCGTGTACGATTGGCCTGCAAACAAGGAGTTGCTGTCTACAAGGCCGTACGGAGCCGTGTACGGGTAGGCTGTGTAGGCTCCAGTGTAGCCAAGGTTATAGTCGGTACTGACATAGCCTAAGTTGTAAGCCATTAGATCAGCTCCACTGTCTCAGTGCTCGTGATGCTGTCACCGGCCGATGTTAGAACGGTCATCAGCACAGGATCGGCGGCCGCGGCTACACTACTGGATACATCGTAAGTGGAGAAATTTCCGCTTGCGTCCGTTGTTTCTGTTGCAGAGTAGAACCGTTGCACACCGTTCAGGGATGTTCCGTTGGTGATACGAACCTGTACACCGGTAAGGCTTGCCAGAGCTGCCCCGTCCCTCTGTGCAGGGTTGTTGCTGGGCACTACACCGTAGACATTCACCTGAACCGTATACGTTTCAGTGCCCGTACCATCACCCAAAACCAGATTGACTACGCCAGATGTAGTGATCTCATCTGTGACAGCGCCGGTAAAGCTGACAGTCCCTGCGGCTTGACTACTGACGCGGTCGAAAACATTTACAGCGTTGAGCGTTGCGGTGGTGATCGTGCCGAGGGTGTGAGCAACGTCGAATGTGGAGCCTTTGCGCTGGGTGTAGTCTGCCCCCGCTGTAAGCCCTGTAGAAGCTATACTCAGCACCCCCCCGGCCGTTGATCCGGTTCCTGGCTCTATCGCCACCAGCCAAGTTAGTAGCTCGCCTGAGTGAGTGTTGTCAGTAGTAGAGAATAGGCTAACGCCGTTTTTGAAAATCTCGACGCGCCCTGTTGTTTTCTGGTACTCGAGTGAAAATGTATCGCCGGTAACGAAGCCAGAAGTCGCGGGGTTGGTCGTTCCTGTAAAAGACCCCGCCGTGATCACTCTGTAAAAACTAGTATTGGACCTCACACTGTATGCGTAACCGTTCTGCTGGTCAGCGGTTACAAGTCGCATAGCTATGGTGTCATCTGGCATGGCAGCATTGCCGAAACCAACCTCGATAGTGGCGCGGGTAATGTCAGCGTTAGCCGTAACTCCGTCATAGAGTATTCTATAAGCGGTTCCGGCAGTGTTTGACCGTAAATCCCCGGTGAGAATTTGACCTGTGCCTAAAATGGCAGAAAAGCCGGCAGGCACATAAGGGTTTGTATCTGCTATCCCTGAAAAGTCGTAAACAATATCGCCTGTTGCGGTTGTCATACTGCATCCCCTTGAACTGTGACTGCGTTGCCTTCTGAGACTAAAACGCCAGCATCATCAAACAGATGCAGATAAGCAGATGTTCCAGCCGTGAAATCTTGGCGCTTCCCTGTCACCGTCACTGATGTGTCACTGAAGGATTCAATAGGCTGAACCGCCCATTTGGTGGAATTGACATATAAAGCGGCATCAGTGAGAACTGCGCGGGCGCGACTCTCGTCAATATATACGTCGTCTAGCCAAACCTTTATTGGATGGTACTCGCCCATCCCGTTTATAGGAGTTAAAAGCCACTCAGGAACTGCGGTACTGCCAGCCTTCAGGAATATAAAACCGTCAATGCCGTAGAAGGCAGTAACGATTGAGCCATTAGCCCTAAACTCGAAGAAGCAGTCAGCGTTACCCGGAGTTCCGTAGTCATATTCAAGTTCGTAGAAAATCCAAGTGTCTGGCGGATAGACAATCCCATAGTCAATTACAGAATAAACGCCAGCATTGCCAATTCCTACTCCATCGCTATCAAACAACTCTGCCGCCCGGGTGAGCGGGCTGCCAGACCCAACAGATGTATCTAGTACTTTTGGTACTCCACTATAAACAGTGCCTGACCCTACCCTTGAAAACTTCCAGACAGGTGTGTTGCCGGTTATAGTTCCGTAAATAGTCCTCTTAATCCAGCAGCCTATGTACCCAATTTTCCCGGTGGTAGAAAGTACTTTATGCAGCTTGGGGAAGCCGGTTATAGCGTAGTCATTAACGAGGCACCTTCCTCCGTCCCTAGCGGTGTCTTCGAGAGTTATCCCTGATGTGAATGCAGCAACTAATGATCCGACTGTTTTGTTCGCTATCGCCCCAAGCGGTTCATTGTCGAAATCGTCGAAGCTTGGAGTGTAGGGCTGCTTCGTGCCGAAACCAGAGCCTGTGATTGTGTAACTTGAAGCTCCCCCACCAGAAGCAACCTTCGCCACCCTCAGCCCAACAGCCTGAGCAGCCCTATCAGCGGCAAGTGTAACTCGTGGATCGTAGGCTTGGTTATTCGGCATGGTGCCTCTCGCTCTGAACGGGACTGGCGGGCCGAAGCCCGCACGTTTTACTCGCCTTGCAGGTACAGCACTCGAACGACAAGCGCACCCGCGGTGGCCGCACCTACTTCGGTGTAGACCACTTCTAGGTTGGTGTCGGCACTGGCTGCGGGTGCTAGGAACAGTGCCATGCTCGCCACGGTCCCGCCTCCGCCGGTCACTGACAAAAGACTGTTAGCGGCAGACTTCGCGTTGAAGCCGGTCACAATGTCGCTGGTACCGTCGGTGATCTTAATAGCCGCAGAAGTAGCGGAGTCAGACGCAGTGACGACCGCGACCTGAGCATCCACCAAGGTGCTTCCCTTGGGCATGCGAAACGCCGCCACGCCTACACCCGAGGTAACGGCGGTCGGGTCGAGGGTGTACTCCTGCACCAGTACGGTGTTGCCTTGTGCAGACACCTCGCCTGTAGGAACATTCGGGCCGGACTTTACCGGACCTGAGAGATGAGTAGTCATGGTGTTCTCCAAAATGTACGTAGGTCGCCCTTTGCAGTATACCACAGGGCCATATACACAAAAGCCCCGACACAGGCCAGGGCTTTTGCACGCGCTAGCCGTTAGGCAGCGCCAGGCGAACCGTACACGGCACGCCAGTCACTCACACCGTGGCTGTAACGCTCACGGCACTTGTAACGGAGGTTACCCGTGTTGAAGTCCTCGTCCATCTTGGTAGACAGACGCACCCGGTTAAAGCGCTTCACGCCGTTCGGAACGTCGGTTTTGATAAACCAGGCGTCCGGGTCGGTCAAGAAGTTCATTACCGCAGGATCTTGGGCGAAAATGCCCATGTCCTTGAGGGCGTTAGCGTCGTTATCCGCAGTGCCGGACCGCTGGTTGGAAGCCAGGATACGATGTGCTACGAACATCAGGTCGTTCGGAATGACCAGACGTACCGCGTTAGCAGCAATCTTCAGCCCACGCTCATCGCGCAGATCCTGAATGTTGATAATCGCTTCTTCCAGCGAGGTCTCGTTCAGGTCAGCGCCAACAGCGAAGCGGTTGGACTGGTCGCCGCCGGTCAGTGTCGGGTGGTCGGTAGCGCACATCGACTTACCGTCACCGATGGCATCAACGCCAGCGGAGAACGCAAAGTTGAACAGACGAGCGGACTCGATGTTCTTGGTGTGTGCCATGGAACGTGCCAGCGCCCGCGTGTAACGCCGGGACAGTGACTCGTACAGGTTGTCTTCGATCGCCTCTTCGGTGATCTCGAACGCCAGTGCGTAGGTCAGGTGGTCGAACCGTGCAGTGTAAGTCTCCTGCGCAGTGTCGAAACGGACGGAATCGCCCTCGGCCTTCTGATGTGCATTGGCGAAGCCAGTGGTCATCTGCTCTTCTTCAAAGGCACGGTTTGAGTTTTCCATGTCGTAGACCATACGGCCTTCGTCGGAATACTGCTTATACTCGGTGCCAAAGATTGCGTTAAGACCCGGCTCCAGGTGCTTGCGCAGTTGACTGCGGTTGATAGCCATGGTGTGTTCTCCTTACCAGGTCTTAGTTGAGCAGGAACAGGCCACGTGCAAACTCGCCGATCTCATTTTCAGAGTCCTTAACGAAGTCATGCAGCTTGACGATGCCACTCGTAGTAGTGGTTGTTACACCGATCTTCGACCGCCCGTCGACAGCGCCGGCAGTGGTGGTGATGGTGAAGGAACTACCGATGCTTGCCACGGTCGGGGTGCCAGTAAACTGGGCCTCCCACAACACCTGCTTGTCGGTGATTACACGCGCATCGGCGTCAACAGCACCCTTGGTCGCGGTACTCGCCTCCCAAGTGTTTTCGTACTGCACTTCGCCCTTTGCGTCGGTGTACTTCACACCTACAAAGATGCCTACAGGGGCGTCGGTAGCGCCACAACGCTGGATCTTGCCGCTCACCAGTTTCACCGGGTCACCATTATAAATGGTCGTTGCATACCCGCTGGCGAGGCGCATAGTCTGAGTCAGGAAGCTGTCGCCACCGTTAAGGTGGCTCGCCGCGATGAACCCAAACGGGTTATTGACGTTAGCCATGGTTTATTGCCTCACGTATCTGTGTCATGGTTCGCAGCAAGTGGCGTTCTACCCTTCGCGTCCAGTGGACCGCTTCAGATCGGAATCTAGCGGCATGGATCGGTGGCGTTTGTTCTCCAGGGCTTGATCAACGCTCTGCTGGTGTAACTGTGCTTCCTTATTGTAATGGGCATTGCGTTGATCCGCAAGTTCCCGGCCCAGCTTGGCCAAGACCAGTCCGCCTCGGCATATTCTCCCATCCTTCACCTTCAGCTCCCCCCTGGCAACTTTCTCCGCTACAGCGGGGTCGTCTGGGCGTACGAGTTCGTACCCTTCGGCCATCTTGTCTTCCATGTTTTTGTGGTCGGTCTGCCCGCCATACTCAACGCGCAACCACCGCATAATGTAGTCGTCCCCGTGCTCAACCGATGTCCGCTTATTCGGCGGCATCCACTCTTTGGACCGGGTAGTATCTTCACGTGTGCTCGCTGTACGCGAGGCTCTTGTTTGCTCAGCCATGGTGTGCCTCAATCAATGTATTGGTAGCCGGTGTTGGACTCGCTGCGCACTTTCTGCTTGGCATAGGCTTCGTTGCTGATGCCAAGGCGCTGTGCCATTGCCTGCTCATCGCGACTCAGCTTAACCTTACGCTTGCCGGTCCCGCGGGGGGCCGCTCGTCCTCCCTCGGAGACACCGCTGTTCGCGGGGCGCTGTTCCTTGCGAGCCTGGGCTGCCGCGTCCGGCTGGTCGTCGTCATCCTCATCGTCGTCATCTGGACCGAGAAGGTCGTCGAGGTCGTCGTTGTCCGCCGATGCCAGCTTCTTGCCGAGGTCGTCGGGCAGTTCTGACTTGAGCTTCTTAGTCAGCTCCACGTAGAACTCAGGCGTTGCCGGGTCCTTACCTTGGGCTTTCAGCGCGGCGTCGAAAGCGTTGATGGTTGCGTGCAGGTCTGCGCGTTCCTTCAACCAGCTATTGCTGTCGATCCATTGCTTGGCGGCGTCAGGGATTTTTGGCTGTTGAGGTTGCTGAGTGGCTGGCTCTTGTGTCTGGGCCGTTCGTGGCTGCCCTTGCGGTTGCATGCGGCCTGTACCTTGGGCCTGCTCCCCCTGGGCATCGCCGGACTCCGCCCGCGGGTAGTACTGCTTCAGCCGACCCATGCTCTCGCGCACTTCGGTCAGCTTGTCCTGTATCTGGTTTTCGGTCTTGGTGTCCCCCTTGTTACGGGCGGTCTCCAAGTGAGACTCCAGAAGCTGCTTGTTGTCCTTCAGCGTTGAGAAGACGATTCGGGCAGAGTTCTCCTGCTCCTGCTGGAACGAGCGTTGATGCTGTTGGAACTGCTCACGTTCATCGTCACGCTCGCGTTCGATAGTGTACCGGTTTCGCTCTTCGTCGCGGTACTTGCGCGTCAGCTCGTCAATACGTTCTTTAAGCTTACTGCGTCGTTGCTTCCCGGAGAGCGGCTGAGCCCCCGAGTCCTGCTCGGCTTGCGCCTGCTCGGTTGCTTTACCCTCCGGAGAGGCTGTATCCTCCTGCGCTGAGTCATCCACGTAGGCGGACTGATCATCAACGATCTCTACTTCGTACTCTTGCTCATCTGCCATGGTTAGGCTCCTTATATGATATCTAGCGTGCTGTCTACATCGGGAACGCGTGCCATGATCTCATCGTCGTTCAAGACGCGGAGGTCATCACAATACATGGTGGTTATGCGGGTCCCTGCATACCGTCCGATGAACACGTAATCACCAATCTCACAATAGGGTCCGTCCGGAAACCGGGCTTCGTCTTTATAGGCCGCAGGGCCCATGCCGACAACGCGGAATATCTGAGCGTGATTCATTTGCTTGTTGCGGACTTCGTCCGGTAGGAGAATACCTCCTTTGGTCATCTCTTTGTGACCCACAGGGATCAGAAGAACCCTGAATCCTTGCACCTGGGGGACTTCCTCCCGGTGTTCCATGATCGAGTCATGGTCGTATTTCGTTACTAGCGACTCCTTCGGAGCCTCTGCGCTGACAGGTTTCGAGTCTTTCGGGGGTTGAGACTTGCGAAAGACGTTCGAATTATCAACGAACGGTGGGATTTTAATCGTCATCGTCATCCTCATTTGTTGCGCGACTGTAGATTTCCTTTACATCGTCATGGGCACTCCGCAGTTCACGACGCGCCTCCACGTGGGCCTTGTAGCCCTCCAACGTGGTAGGCGTTCCGCTGAGCAACGCTTCATCGAGCCGCTCGAGGCGGTCTTTGAAGAGTCGATTAACTTTGTCGTAGAACTGCGTTGTATCCATAGGTTCACTTTATACCATACTTAAAGTGCAGTCGTACACACTACTGCCGAGGAAGCAGCTGTGTATTTTGATCCCGCGCCTGTTCCTGTTGCTGCTTACTCTGGATCATCTGGATGAGGCTCATCAATCCGTCCTGCTGGTCCTTGTAGACCTTCGCCGCGGTATCCATCGTTGTATCCCGATCCTTCTGCATAAGCTTCGCAACCTCGATTTGCTGATCCTGAGTAAGATTCAAGCGAGCGATGAGGTGATCCATCTGGTCCTTAGCGGCCTTACGCTGTGTCTCGGACTGATTGTTCTGCTGCTCCTGCAGGAGCGCCTGTTGCTCGATCGTAGGCTCTTGCGACCGCGCCTCGGCCTCGGCCATCGCTTGTGCCTGACCTGTGATCTGCTGGGTTGCCTGTGCAGCCATCATGGCGATCTGCTCTGGCGGAATCTCAGCCATTTGCTTCGGATCTGTTACGCCCATAGCTTGCATCATCTGGACCTGGTATTTAAAGGCCATATGCTCTTGGATGTGCGCCCTGAGTGACTGCGCCATCTGGCCCTGATCCTGGTACTCTGGATTCTCCATGTGTGACCGGTGAGCGGCAATGTGAGCGTCGTGACTCTGCTCGATGAACGCCTTCAACGGCCTTCCAAGCAGCGCTTCCATATTCTCCTTCATCGGATCGATCGGCGTGGCCTCCTCCTCGGGAGGTATCAACCGGTCAACATTCGAATCGTCAATCTCCCGCAGCATGTCACGTGCGGCCTCGCGCTGATTGAGGATGTTCGGGAACTGCTGTGCCAGCTGTAGCTTGGCCTGTGCCCTTGCCATGCGCTGCGCCTGGGAGAACTGGCGCGGGTCACAGACAGGGACTACGTCCACCCGATCGTCGAAATCCTTTACGAACACTTCGCGGGTCTGGCCCGGGACATCGTATGGATACTGCTCGGGCAGGTGATCCTTGCACAGCCGTGCAATAATCTTGAACTCTTCTTTCTGGGCACGGCACAGGCGCATGTGAACCGCAGACATGACGTTCATGCCGCGTTCCAACATAGCGATGGTGGTGCCGACCGCCGCCTCCTGGTTGCCGTCGCCTACGTTCAGGTCGGTCAGAGAGACCATCCGTCGTCCGGCGTCGACCAAGAACCCCATCAATTGGAACAGTACGTTCGAGGGCTCTTTGAAATTCAGCTGCATGATGCTGTCGCTGATCCGGTCTCCAAAAACCTCCACATCCCGATACTCGCCGGGGGTGAACGGTTCACCGTCTTTCGCTATGCGTGTGCCTTTGCGTTTGAAGCCACCTTGAAGGTTAGAAAGCGTACCGGCGTCGAGAAGTTGACGTAGGGTCGACGACGATGCTTTGGCCAGCTGCCCCAAAAGGTGTATGAAGCCGTACCCGTAGAACCCGTCAGACTGCACGAGCGGGTAGTGGACGAAGTGGTCTCGACGGTCATAGATCGGGTCCTGTTCTCGCCAATTACGGTAAATGCCCAGTACAGTGCCGGACTCCGCTTCGATATGGACGATGTACGGCGCTGACAGCCCGCCGCGGTCTTCTTCAAAGCTCGGAATCACTGTGCCGACGTGGATTTCGTAGACTCGGTACGAGTCTTGGTCCGCCAACTCGGTCTGACTGCGCCCCTGCTGTGCGGCCAACGTCTCCTCTACCGCGTCCTGCGTCTCGGATGCCGGCGTAATCTCCACGTCACGGTACAACCCGTTAGCCATGCGGTGCGCCATGTCGTCCGCCGACAGATCGTCCTCGATGTGCGAAATACGCGCCGCGTCGGCCATGGACTTGGCGTTGTACGGCACGATGACCTGCTCGGCAGGCAGGTACGTCACACAGATCTTGTCCGAGGTGCGGTTGAAGTAGACCTTCTTGAACGCGGACCCTGACTTACCCAAGTAGGCCAGCATCTTGTCGTGCTCTTCGAAGTAGCCTTTAATGTCGTCCGTCACCAGGTAATTCATGAACCCACTGACACGACGTGCCTGGTCCAGCTTCTCGGGGGTCTCGTCCCCAATCACGTTGGTGGCCACAGGCCCCTTGGGAGGTAGCATGGCCTTGAGCGCTTCGGACTGGAACTGAATGCACGCCTCGGTGATGAGCGGGTGGAACAGGTCACTGGCGCCTTCGAAGATCTCATCGCGATCGCTAGAACTCAGATCGCCCGACTTGCTGCCCTGAATGCCCATGAGTTTGAGGCCGTCTTTGAACACGTCCTCCCACTCCGACCGGCTTTCTTTGTCTGCATCGACAAGGTCCAGCAGCTTACGGCCGAACTCGGCCAGCAGGTCCGGGTCTTCCTCTGCGATGATCTCGGCGAGGTTGGCGTCGTGTAGGATCTCAGGTGGCAGGTCTTCAGGGTCTTCACCCATCAGGTCGCTGCCTTCTGCGTCGAGCGTGATTTCTACGTCGCCTTCGATCGCATCCAGGTCCATGTCCGGCGTACGGCCGTCGTCTTCCGGCGACACGATGCGCCGCGTGGATGAGATGTCCCGGATGTTGTCAACCGCCATAATGGGCCTCAATTTGCAGGAATATTTAATGTATGATACCGCATTCAAACGTTATAGTAACGCCGCGGTAGCCGACGCTGGCCATCTTCGTCGTCATCTTCGTCGTCCTTAAAGGCCACCAGATTGCCGCGCTTGAACCGTAACAGGGCCATCGTGGTCGAGTCCACCAGATCGTCAAACTCCATGTTCGGGAACCCAACAATGTCCTCAATCAACTCGTCGGCCCAGAGCGGCCCCTCGGGGACCCAGACCAGCCCCTCCTCGAACATAGACGACACAGAGTTCAGCCGCGCGGTCTTGTCGCCGGTGCCACGGTGGGGCGTGAACGTCTCAACGAACAGTCCGGCACGCCACAGCTCCTGTACGAGCGGCAGGCCTGACGCCCGCTTCTCGATCACAACACAGTCCGGCTTGTCGGCACGCCACTGACCGATGGCCATACGTTTCAACTCTGGGAAGTCCATGCGCTTCTTCATCGCGCCCAAGCAGATGAAGTGCAATCGGGACCCGTCGTAGCGAAACCCTTCGATAATACCAACAGGTCGGAACGCCGCCCACTTGGTGAAGCCGGTGGGGTCCCTGGACTCCTTCTGCTCGAACGCAGGGTCGTAGGAGTGCAGCAGGAACTCGGGTGCCGGCAGCCGCCTCTCGGCGGGCCATCGTTTGATAGTATCCTTGCGAATAATCGTTGAGCCTTTCCCTGTAGGCTGCTGCATGTACTGCGCATTCCACAGGTGCGGACTGATCGCCCGCTTCACCGCCAGCATGGCGTCCTTATCCCAGTACTCCGGCCACAGTGAGTCGATGATGTACTTGTCGTTACCCTCGAAACCTTTTTCGTAAATCAGTGCTGGGAACTCAATGTACTCGTACTTCTCAGCCAGTGGGTCTTTGGCCATGCGGGTCAGGAGCTTGCCTACAAGGTCTTTTTTGCTCCATCGGGTCATGATGATGACAATGACACCGCCTGGCTGCAGCCGCTGTCGTGGGCCGGACTGGAACCACTCCCAGCACTGATCGAACGCCGCATCGGTAGTATCTTGCTCGGAGATCGGATCGTCGATGATGGCAAGGTCAGCGCCTCGGCCTGCGAGAGCGCCGCCTACACCTGCTGCGAAATACTGGCCGCCGGCGGCTGTCTGCCACTTACCCGATGACTTGGCGTCGGACTTCAGTACGGTGCCCGGGAAAATGTCCTTGTACACTCGGTCGTCCACCAGATCTCGGATCTTACGGCCAAAGTTAGCGGTCAGGTCTTGTGTGTGAGAGGCGTGTAGTATTTTCGCATCGGGCCGGTGCCCCAGAAACCACGCCGGCAACAGCCACGAACTGAATTCGGACTTCGTGTTGTGATTTACGATGTACCCCCGCCCTGCCAAGAACAGTCCGTCCTCTCGATCTACTTTGATGCACCGAGTATCTGCGATACCGGCGGGCTGTAGCCTGAGGTTGCGGCGCACTGGCTTCATGTATCCTCGGGTACGCTCTCTCTTCTTCGGCAACGTACAGCAGTCGATGGTATAGAACGACAGGCGGTAGTGCTCCCCGTAGTCCCTTCCCTCGAATACAGCCCGGCAGGTAGCCACTGATACCTTAATGCCCAGCGATCGGATTAAGCACAGTGCCTGGTCACGCAGGACAGGGCTGCTTGTGTTGTAGAAACACTGCCCTGCCTTGGTTACATTGCCGTCGGTATCCATTAGACCGTACAGTAACTCACGGCGCTGCGACTCTGACGCCGTCAGGTACCCATCAGGGATGTGCTTGTTTCCGAGGACACCGATCTCTCTGAGCCGCACTTTCAACTCAAGCACGCCGAACGTCATAGCGGTGGCTTGGTCTGAAGTTCTATATCCGAAAGACTCAATCCGCGGACGAATGTGCTTCGCATCCTCATCGTTCTTGGTGATAATCGCTTGCTTACTGTGCCCGTCCCCTAGCCACACGCCAAGCATGTAGGGGTGTACGAGCAGGTCTCGCTCCGCATATTGAATGGGTGCGTAGTCTGGGAGCATAGCAGGCCGTGCACCTGCCTCCTGACGCTTCCACAGAGCGGCCGTGGTCTTGTTGTGGTACACAGGCCACTTGCGACAACACCTAACATTCCATAGGTGGTCTGCGTCTGCGACGACTGACGCGCCGTCGTTGGTACTGACTCGCCACACTTCTCGAGACTTGAATATTTCTGAGCACCCCATGACTTCGGTAGGCTGTCCGTCCGGCCCGAACACAAAGTCTCCGGGCTCGATAGCGTCCATCCGCTTGAAGCCTGCAGTCGTCGGTACCTCCGTATCCACAGCAAGGGCGTGACGTGGTGGAAGGCTAATAATTAGCCTTTTAAGTTTCCCTGCCTGGATGCGCTCGAACGCATTAGCCATGATTTCGTGATGGTGCCCCGCGATAAACTGAGGCCACATCGCGTTAACGAACGGAATGAACCGCTCCCGTGCGTCCTCCCGCTGAATCATGGACTGACGCTGTTCAAGCAGCTTCAGCAGCTCGACCTTCTCGCTCTCCGGCAGTGCGTCGATCTGCTTCTGTGTCAGATTATCTATGTCCATCAAGCCCTCCACCGGCCGTCAATGATGTCAATATGGGTCGCCAAGCCGTTCGGGTACACCAGCACGTGGCTGTTCAACCAGCTGCTCGGGCCAGTCACGTACGGCAAGTTAAGGACCGTACTGGTACCCGTCTGCAGCACGTTCTTGTAGACCCCCGGCGTGTGGCTGTGTCCGAGGATGTAGTACCCACCAAACCTCGTGAACTGCTGTGCACTGCCCCGTGAGCCGTTGGCCCCGATGTCACCGTGGTTGGTGATGTCGTACCGTCCCAACGCGTGGCCGCTGTCATGGCTGATGAACGTGATGTCGATGTCGGTAATCTTCTGCTTAATGTACCACTCCAGTGGGTCCATCAGCGCCCTCGGGTTGGCCTCTAGTCTAGCCTGCTGTACTTGGGCCAGCCGCACCCGGTAATACAGCTCTGCATTCTCATGGTCATGGGACGGGTTACACTCGTTCAACCAGCGGCTGAAGTGTCGGTTGTGGTTGCTGTCCACCACGATCAACGGCCGCGTCGACATGATCCGCAGCCCTTCGATTAACCGGTCCAGCTCCCGCTCCACACTGTTCGTACCATGGTGGTGCTTGTGGAACTGCAGCAGTGGGTCCTTGTGATGGTGGTGCGAGCCACTGTACCCGTCGAAGATATCATGGATCACCACCTGCTTGGGACGGAGTACATTCACGATGCTCTCCCTGTCCGTGAACGTCGCTTTCAACACTTGAGGGCAGATCCAGTCCCAATGGATGTCCCCGCACACTAGGCCCAGTGAGTGGTCGCTGTGCGTCACACCCTCAGGCGTCGCCTTCAGACTCAGGTCGTAGAACGTCCCGTTGTCCTCGGCTCGCAACTGCCGGACCCAGAACTTGTCGCCTAACGTCTCCACGACGACCGCACCGATGCAGTGGTTGTCCTCGGCAATCTTGCCGGCCTTCGTAGCCGAGTAGTTCGGCACCGAAATCGACCCGGTCGTCTGCAGCTTCTTTGGAAGTTTCGACAGCGGTGTCGGTATGACCCGCATCTCCAGCTGGCCGTGTCCAAAGATCCCTGACTTTTTACCGGTGATCGTCTGCAGACCGGTCAGCGGGTTCACGTTGGTCGCGTTCACCGACACATCGCCCATGATCGTCAGGTTATCATTGACCATGATCCGTTCATGGCACAGATGCTTTACCAGGGGCGCGGGCCACCACTTATCTTCTTTGCCGTTTTTCGATGTGAGTGTGATGTTTTCGTAGTTGACGGGAATAACAATCAGCGTGGCTTTGACGTGGTTGCAATAGTGCTGAAGGGCTGCAAAGAACGGTTCGTGGTACGCCGTGCTGTCCTGTGCCGACGTGACCACATACCTGCGTGTGCGACGTACGCGATCGTCGGCCGTAACCTGACCTCGCCGCCTAAGCCGCTGGACGCGCTTCTGGAGCGTGTCGTACTTCATCCCAAGCTGCGTCGCCGCCTGCGGGATACTTCGAAGTGACTCCAGTGCCTGTAGAATCTGGGTATCAGTGACGTTAGCCCGTGCCATAACCTATCGCCTCTCACTGCGGTAGGCTTGATGTTAACCGCAAACGACTGAAATGTCAGGTTTCCGGGCTGTCGCTTCGACGCCCGTGCCAGCACCGGCGGTCATTTGCGTGCCACCTTGAACGTACGGACCTTGCCGCCCGTACCCGGGTCGCGGGTCATGGCGTACTTGACGGCCTGTTTGGCTGTACAGCCGAAGTCCATGGCGGCCAGTGCCCACGGGGTTCCTGAGCCGCTGGCGGTCGGGAGGAGACGGTCGTGGTGATACTTCCAGGGTTCATCACATCCACCCACGAACCACAACACCCCTGCGGGATCGACCATCAGGCCTCCGGAATCCAGCTCGTCATGGTCATCGCCGTCCACCAACGCTTGGATCAGCGCTTCGTGTGCGTTAAGCGATCCAGAGAGGAAGAATCGGTGGCCCTTGTACTCCTGGCACTTATCGATGTTATCCGTCTCTACGTATCCGTTGCGACAGCAACGAGAGTCGTAGGCGATGACGCCGTCTTTGTACGCTATTGTGGTCACGTGCATGCTCCTTAAAAGTGAGGCGGGGTCCGTGTACCGCGATCAGTACCACAGGCCCAAGTGAGCGAACCGCGTCGGCTTGAACTTCACCAACACAGCGGTAACGTCCTTGGCCGCCACATCGTCGAACACGAACATCGGACCCGTCGTGTCGAAGTAGTGAGGGATGAGCCTGTCCAGCCAATCAAGGCTAAACACCCTCGCCGCCGGACGCCTATGGCTGAGGTTGGTCGCGAGGTCTGTCGTACGGGCCACGACAATCACGTCACCGAACTGCTCCGCGAAGTTGGCCGCGGCCGTGGTCTTGCCGGACTCGCTGCCAAGGTCGATGCGAGGAAGCACGTCGGTGACCCACTTGACGGGACCCAAGGCGATGGCGTCGTTCCAATTCTTGTGGTTGGCGTAGGCGAACTGCAGGACGCGGGTGTAGACGGGGACGGAGTATAGGTGGTCAATCATTCTTCAGCATCCTTCTGTAAAGAAAACGGCGAAATCTATGCATGTGGGAGGCCATGTGTATAGGTTTCTCGTGTTACGTATACTCGTGCTCCCGTGTCGCGCTACGCCGTCCTTGGCATCGTCAGGCTACTGGCCTAGCTTCAGGGTAGCGCCCACACCGAACGCTGCGCTCCTGGCGGGACCACTATTGCTGGTAAGAGACCAATTGATAAACACGCGCTCGCCTACAGGTGCGCCAAAGGCTACGCTTGCCGCGGACTGCCCGTTGAACGTAGCGCCGGATATGGCGATCTGTGCGCCGGCATTAGGGGAGACATCAAAGTGGTGGTTGGCCGCTGCAGTTGCCGTGGCGATTCCCGCAGACACGTGCTTGTCGGTATAGCGGCTGTTACGGATGTACCGGTCTACAAGCTCTTGGTCCAACGTCGCGTCGGCGCCATCTGCCCCGTTGATGCCATCCATACCGTCAGTACCATCTGCTCCGTTGATACCGTTGATACCGTTGGTACCGTTTGTGCCTGCGATGCCAGCCACGCCGTTAGTACCTGCGATGCCTCGGTCACCTTTGTGCCCCTTGGGGCCACGGTCCCCTTTCGCTCCTATGCCGCCCCCGATGGTGCAAATACTTGCGCCCGAGCAGTTGTTCACGTTCGATCCTGCGAAGGCCATAGGGGTTGCGAACAACGTAATGGCGGCCAGTGCTGTCAGTAATTTAATCATGTAGTTACTCCGTTTCTCGGGTTAGTTGGCTTCTGTGTTTTCAGGTAGATCATTCTGCTGTGCCTAGTGTCGCGCTCCGCCAAGTCAGTACCATCGCGGGGCCTGTGCCGTTAGGCCTACGACCCGGGTTGTTACGCTTCCGCCAGCGAAACTTTAGTCGCCACACCCTGGCGCCCCACGTAGCAATAAAACACAGGCACCAGTACGTACGCTCATTGCCCCACTGTAGGTGCGCGGGGTCGCCACCTTCTCGGTAACGCTTAATAAGTTTCATCCGGCCAGCTCCCGCTTGATGGTAGGTCGTGTCAGGACGCGTGTACATCGGAACGCCACCCTCACACCGGACTGTGCCGCCCTCGGTCTTGAGGGGTGCTCTCGCAAAATCAATCATTCGTAGATACCCCCAATCAGTCGCTTCTCCGCGGTGATGAGGTCGTTGGCCGTGAACGCCAGTGACTCGCCAGTGTGCGCCGTCACGCGGGCTATGAGCTCCATGCGCCATCGAAGACGTTGCTCCTGTAGCAGCGCGGAGTCACCCACGGGTACGTAGTTCGCTTCGAAGAGCGCCTGGGACACCAACCACCGATCGTTGGGGTCGTCCGCGTTGACGGCGATCATGTCGCCCAGTGTCGGGCTGCCATTGGCGATGTCGCCGGGGGCGATGCTGACAGTGAGCATGTCGACCGTGCCGTCCCAAGGGGTGAGTTCCTGGGTCTGTGCTTTCTGGTATAGCGGCATGTTGTGCTCCGTTTAGTGAGTGACCCCGTAGCACTGCCAAGCGCTAGCCGGGGCTTTTGGGTTTTAGGCTAAAAGAACCCCGGCTTCGCAATTGAGCGTGTCAGCGCCATAAATCCCTTTTGCAGATCCGTCACGCCGACAGACAGCCAGCGTGGATCGGGCTGCTCGTCGGAAGTTGTTGCGAACTCCGCCTTCCTCAGTGAGTCGCACAGCTCGCCTACTTCGGCAGCCTTTTCTTTGATCTTGTTCATCAAGTCGATTTCGGCTTGGGATAGATCCCGGTAGCCTTTGATTTTCTTGTGCTGGTTGTCCATGTTGTGCTCCGTTTCCAAGTTAAAGGTGTCAGGCCAGATTCACGTCATGACCCAGGACGACTGCTTCGTAATCAGCCGTAGCGTATACGGTCGATGATGTACTGCTCGCAAGTGTCCTCGTCCGGCTCCCACGGGTGGGACCTGTGGCAGATGAAGCACACCTCTTCGTCCGACGGCTCACTCTCCCGCAGGCCGTCTTCGATGATTTCGGGCTCTGCCAAACGCTCCACCTTGTGCGTGTGCTTCTTGCTGTGCCGTCCCGGGATAGGTGCTCCGCCAAGCCTGCGTGACCAGTACTCGTAGCCGGGTGCTTTGGCGCCGCGCGTAGTGCGAGACATGGCGTGCTCCGTGTTCAGACTTGAGGACTTCACTTTAAAGTAATACAAAAATGTTGTCTAGGTTTTTCTGCAAAATTTTTCGCGGAATTTTCGATGATTTGAGGCTGGACACTGAATCAGTGTCCGCGCCCAAAGCCGGCCGCGAAAGGGGTCCCCGGGGGTACTGAGCCGCGACCTGCGCACCCTGGCTGGTGCTGGTGCTGGTGCTGGTGCTGGTGCTGGTGCTGGTGCTGGTGTCTGGTGTCTGGTGTCTGGTGTCTGGTGTCTGGTGTCTGGTGTGCTGGTGTGCTGGTGTGCTGGCTGGTGCTGGTGGCCTAGCATTCGATACACTAAAGGGAGGCGCTAAAGATAGGCATAAAAAGTATTGCAATCCCTGTGCTAACTGCTAGTATCTGAGGC
>Ga0314855_100093_pt1 | contig 26617 bp, 27 predicted proteins | sample 2018CB1WmetaG_FD_203636 | JGI IMG/M metagenome (GOLD analysis project Ga0314855, IMG submission 203636) | Cryopeg brine viral communities from Beaufort Sea near Barrow, Alaska, United States - 2018 CB1W | ecosystem: Environmental > Aquatic > Marine > Coastal | place: USA: Alaska | collected... | reverse complement strand
GTTTTTGATCTGGAAAAACGTTTGTACCCGCATGGGCTGGCCTGGAATTGACGTTTGCCAGCTGCGGGACGCGATGGCCAAATCCCGGGCGTTCAGTCTGCCCGCTAAACTCGGAAAGGCCGCCGAGGTTCTGCAAACCCTAGACCAGAAAATCGACGACGGTATGCGGCTGATCAAGAAATTCAGCGTCCCGAGGAACCCGACCAAAAAGGACGCCCGGCGCCGGTTGCTTATGAGCGACCCTGACCATGCCGAGGACGGCCAGAAATTCATAGAATACAATTTCGGCGATATCAAATCGGAGTCGTCGGTAAGCGCCGAAATCCCCGATCTGGATCCGGACGAGCTGGAAACATGGAAAACCGACCAGCGGATCAACGCGCGCGGTGTCCGTATTGACCGCAAGGCGCTGGCCGACTGCATCGCGATCGTCGAGCAGGCGTTTACGAAATACGGGGCCGAGCTCGTGACCCTGACCGGCGGGTCGGTACAGACCGCCAACGAGCTCGACAAGCTGATCGGATGGCTCGGCGGGCGTGGCGTACATATGCCGAACATGCAAGCCGAGACGGTCGAGACCACGCTCGCGGAATGGAACTACCCGGACTGGCCAAGCTATAACGAGGCGCGTCGGGCCCTTGAGATCCGCGCGGTCCTGGGCGCCGCCAGCGTTAAAAAACTGTTCGCCATTGACCGGCGGACTAGCGACGACGATCGGCTGCGGGACCTGTTCTCGTTCTGCGGCGCTGATCGGACCGGTCGCTGGGCCGGCAAGGGCCCGCAACCGCAGAACCTGACCGCCGGCGGGCCGAAGGTTGTCCGGTGCGACTCGGTGAACGGCTGCGGCAAGCATTACCACGCCCGGCCGGAGCTTGACGCGTGCCCGTGGTGTCAAACTCCGAGCTGGGCGTCGGATAAGGCTGACTGGTCGGTCGACGCCGTAGAGGACACGCTGCAGGTCATAGCGACCCGATGGCTGCCTCACGTAGAGCATTATTTCGGCGACCCCATAGCGGCCGTGTCGGGCTGCCTGCGGGGACTGTTTAGCGCGGCGCCCGGGTTCGAGCTGATCTGCTCGGATTACTCGGCGATCGAGGCCGTGGTTTTGGCCCTGTTGGCCGGCGAGGACTGGCGAGTCGATGTATTTCGGACGCATGGCAAAATATACGAAATGTCGCTCGCCAAAATTACGGGGATGCCATTCGAGGAGATCATGGCCCACGCCGGCTATACAAACCTAAACGCCCCGCGATGGTGGGAGTCGCCGCAGACCGGGGCCCATCATCCGCTACGGAAAAAGATCGGCAAGGTCGCCGAGCTCGGGTCGGGTTATCAGGGCAGCGTCGGCGCCTGGAAAGCATTCGGGGCGGATGACTACTTCGACACCGACGAGGCGATAAAAGAGCAGGTCGACGCGTGGCGCAAGGCGTCCCCCAACGTGGTCAAATTCTGGTACGGCTTGCAGGACGCCGCAATCGCTGCGGTCCAGAACCCCGGGCAGAACTTCCAGTTCCGGGGGATTGTCTACGGCATGCGCGGCGATGTCTTGTATTGTCAGCTGTGGTCAGGCCGAAAACTGGCGTACCAGCGCCCGCGGCTGCATCCGGACGTTACGCCCTGGGGCCGCAAGGTGATGAAACTAACTTATGAGGGCTGGAACAGCGACCACAAGAAAGGGCCAAAGGGCTGGATGCGTCTCGACACCTACGGCGGCAAGCTATGCGAGAACGTCGTACAGGCGACCGCCCGGGACTTGCTGGCCTACGCTTTGAAAAACGTCGAGGCCGCCGGGTACCCGGTTGTTCTCCACGTACACGACGAGATCGTCGCCGAGGTACCCGAGGGGACCGGCTCGATCGAGGAATTCGAGCGGATCATGGCGGCCGTGCCGCCCTGGGCGTCCGACTGGCCCGTGAAAGCCGCAGGCGGCTGGCGCGGTAAACGATACAGAAAGGAATGATCGACATGGATTACGACAAGCTATCGAAAGCCATCTACGCGCAGAACAAGGCGGTCGGCTGGTGGGATGACCCGAACCGCTGCCTGTTTGAAACCCTGCAGCTGATCAGCACAGAGGTCGCCGAGGCGACCGAGGCGGAGCGTAAAGGCCTGTTCGACGACCACCTACCGCATAGAATGGGCGGCGAGGTTGAGTTGGCCGACGCGATGATCCGCGTTTTGGATTTAGGGGGCCGGCTCGGCTTGAAATACGCCCCCCGCGCCACGTTTGTCGCGATGCCTCCCTATGGTGACGGGTCTGTCGGCGCGCGTCACTTGACGATTAACCGCGATATTATCCGGCTGGCCGAGTCTTTGTTGCCGGACGCAATTCGAAAATGGACACGGGGCCGCCACTACTCGCGCCTGCTCGACACAATCGCAGCAGTCGCCGACTCGTTCGGTTACGACCTGCAGGGCGCGCTGCTGGAAAAACTGGAATATAACCGGCATCGGGCCGACCATAAGCGCGAGAACCGCGCGAAAGCCAACGGAAAGAGGTTTTAAGCCATGTTCAAGAACGCACGATTCTGGCGGTTTACCCGCCCGTTTGAGCTCTCCGGCGATCAGTTGGCCGAGGCGCTGCAGCCGTACCAGATGAAACCGATCGGCCCCCAGGAGCGCGCGCGTTCCGGTTGGGTGCCCCTCGTCGACGATCAGCTCGTGGTCGCCTCTGACGGCCTGCAGCTGGTCTGCCTGCGAACGGACGAGCGTATGCTCCCCGGCCACGTGGTCACGCGCTACGCTAACGAGAGAGCCCGGGAGACGGACCGGATTATCGGCCGCCGGGAAATGCGAGAGATAAAAGAGCAGGTTGAGCTCGAACTGCTGCCCCGGGCGTTTATTAAGACGACCCATATGCTGGCGTTTATCGACCCGAAAAGCGGGACCGTCGTCGTCGACAGTCAAGGCGCTGGAAAGGCCGAGGGGCTTCTCTCGGAGCTGCGACGGGCTCTCGGGTCTCTACCGGTGCGACCGGCAGCGGTTCAGGCCTCGCCGCGCTTTACGATGACCGGATGGCTGTCCGGGGATGTCGAGCGGCCCGACGAGATCGTCCCCGGCGAGGCTTGCGAAATGCACGGACTCGGCGATCAGGCCGGCAGCGTCAAGGTCAAAGGGCTCGATCTGTTTGGCTTGGAGGTTCTGGTCCATGTAAACGCCGGGAAACAGGTCGTTACCCTTAACGCGGAATTCGACGGCAGCCTGAACGCCACGATCGGCGAGGACTTGAGCCTGCGATCAATTAAATGGCAGGACCGGATCCGCGAGAAATTGGAGGATGTGGATTCAGACGATCACGCCGCGCTGCTGCATGCCGAGTTTCACCTCACGGCCCGCGAGCTGCTGCGGTGCTTCTCGATTCTGTTGGAGGCATTCGGCGGAGAGTATCGGTCGGTCATTGGCGACGATTAACCGCCGGCGCCTGGGGGCGGTAGGTTGTCAAGGATCCAACGAATCGCGACGACCAACGCCGTCCCCACGGCCCCCAATTTGCCGAGCCATATCAAAAAGGCCTGAACCGATCCGCCGACCCGCGCGGCGCTTTTAACATCGTCGTAAATCCGAACTACGCCGGCTGTGCTGTCCGCTATCTTGCAGACACTTTCGGCGAGCTCACGGGTCGTTTGCGTGTTCTGCTCGACCATAACAGCCAGTTGCTCCCATCGTTCTTCCTGGCGCTCCCAGCAAAGCGCCTGCTCCTCTTTATGCTCCTCGAACTCCTGGCGGAGCTGGACTAGCTGCTCGTCACTAAATCTCGGCATAGCATCGACCCCCACCCCCTCCCCCTATTTTCGCCTGATTAAGTTAGACAGCAAACCGGCCATGCCCGCCGCCCCGGATTTCCCGGCGGCCGCGTCAAGGCGGTTTTTGTGCTCGGATTTTAGAACGCCAAAATAAGCGTGCAGGAGAACCACGAACGGGCCGATAACGGACAGCACGAACGGCCAGCCGCTCGACACGGCCTCGACCAGATTCTCCCGGTTCATTATGACGCCATAAGACCACGTTGATACCACGAGGACCACGGCGAACGCAATGACATGGAAAGCGCCTTTCGCAATGTAAGGCCGGGTCGTGTGCTGGTTCTTTGCGTCGCTTTCCAGCATCGCCCGGACCGTTTCGTTCGACTGGCGGATCCGCGTCAGGTCGACGTCAAATTCTTTTTCCAGAATCCGCGCCTGCTGCTCGGGCGGCAACGCCGACAGCGCCCCGTCAATGTCCTCGCCGGTCGCATTGCTTGGCAGCTTCTTGTCGCTCGGCAGGAACTCGTTTACCGCATCGACAAGAATCCCGCCGCCTGGTACGACCTCACGGATTACGCCGGACCCTACGGTCCTGATTACGTCCCATAGTTTCACGATGGTACCTTTAGGGTTTTTGCCCATGCTCTAGCGTCAAAGGTCGGGCAGGTTTTTCCGCTGTCAAAGTCCCGGTGCCCGCCCACGTCGGCGGTGGTCAGGCCGTGCCGGCCCAAAATGTCCTCGACCAGCCAGGCCAAAGAGGGCCACTGCGCGCTCGTAAAGTTACAATCCGGCTTGCCCCCGACCATGCAAATTGCGAGCGTTCCGCGGTTGTGGCCATAGACGTGCGCGCCCATTTCGTCTTCGACGTCGCCGTCGCCGTCCAGATCACGGCCGAGCTCGATTAAACCGCTTCGCCGAATAACGTAATGATAGCCTATATCCGACCAGCCGTTGCCCTCGACATGCCAGCGCCGGATTTCTTCAACGCCGATGTCCATGTCGGCGAAGGTGTCGGCCGCGTGGATTATTACCTTTTTAATAATCAAGTTTTATGGCTCCAGCGATTCGATGTAATCGCCCAGCAATGCGTACCCTGTTGGGTTTGGGTGCACCCCGTCGGACTGCGTAAACGCGGTGTCCATGTAGGTTCCGCCGCTTAGTATCCCGGAGCCCTCCATCCAATCAATTTTAATATTAGCCCCGGTAATGTTGCCGAGCTCAATCTCCCACCAATCCCTATAATAATCGGGCGCGTCCGGGAATATTCCGCCGGCGTCCGCGTTCGGATAGACCGCGTTAAGCAATGCGACTTTCGCGCCGGCGTTTACGCTTTTGTCGATGGTGTTTTGAATGTTTACTGTTCTCTGCGATAGCGTAAACCCGGCCCCGAAATCGTTTGCGCTCGCTTGCAAAAACACGACTGCGGGATTCGCGTCAGTTAGTACACCCGCGATTCTAGTATCTATCTGCGAGGAATTCTGCGATCCAATGCCTTTGTTCACAATTATATTATTGCGGACATTGGTGTATATGTTTGCATACCCTTGGTAGGTGCTGGCGTAGTTTGTCAGCCCCTCTAAGTAATCCGGCGCGTATAGCGTCGCGCCCTCGGTGATGCTGTCGCCGATTGAAACAATGTTCGGTTTAGCGACAAACAGCTCGTGAACAGTAAACGCAGCATTAGCGTCTCCGCCTTGTAAAAGTCGAAACTTGTTTCGGAAAGGGTCGTCAGCTTGAACTGCGCCGTACCCGACCCAAACGCCGGACTCTTTAACAAAAAGCGTGCCTGTAGAAAATTCGTTATTGTAAAGCAGTGCCAGTTCAACCGGTCCCAGGGAGTAGTCGATGACCGGCCCCGCTATACCTACAACTGCGTTGGCCCCGTTGCGGAAACCTGCGGAAATACGGTTTTGCTCCTCCGATCCTGTAGCCCAGTTATACCCAAGCGAGAGAATCGCCCTTCCGCCACCTGCCGGACCGATCTGAACAGTGTTATATGACCCAGATACCGACTCGGATGAAAGTTTTGCGTAGACAATGTAATCCCCGCTCGTAGCCATAGCGACGTCGCGGTTAACAAACCCCTTCCCGCCGCCGTCGTTGTCTAATATTAAAGTGCTGGCGCTGCTAGTAAATACTGTATTTGCGTTTTCAATAGTCCAGCCAGCGACTGACGACGTGTTGACTTCCGACAGCAAATTGTCGCCGGTAATAGTCGGCCAGCCAGCGCTAAATATTTCTTGCGCGGTTACTTCGTACCACGGGCCCCAAACGCCAGCGGAGCGCCCGCGAAACAACGCCCGGTTAGTGCTGTATCCAATGAAATGCTGCGAGGCCGTATTCGCATCGACATAGATGCTGTTTACTGTTCCGACGATCCCATCCGGCCGGTTTGCTGTGGTCACGTCGGCATAAAAGGCGCCGGATTCTGCGATAGTGTCAAGATCAGCAGCCAAAGCAGCCGGCCCGCCGCCGGCGGCCGCAAGAGCCTCTGCCACGGTCTGCGTGGGTGTGTAATTAACAAGATCGGCTCCCTTTTCGTCGGCCAGGCCCGTATAGGACGCAAGCGCGGCGGTGTCGTCCGCTACGCCGTTAAGCTGCGCACCATAGGCGCGCGGCGTTAAAATGGAATCGGTGCGGACATACACGCCGTTTCCGCCCGGATCCGTCTCCCCGGCGCCCGCGTTAAAGTTGGCGATCTGGGCGTTTAGATCGGCGCCGGGCTGGGCGCTAGCCGCCGGAACCGTTGGGCTTATGTACTTGCCGCCGTCATGCAGTGATTTTGCCACGCTTTGACGGCCGACAAAAACCCCGCCGCCGATCTGCGTAGCGGGCAACCATCCTGCAGCCTGGACTCGGAGACCGTCCGCCACGAAAGCCCCCGCGAAATTCTCCGATACCGCCCCGACAGGTAGCAGCAGGATCCGTTTTAGACCTTCAAGGTATTGAGACGCGCCCACTTCCTCCGGATTGCCCGACGGCGTGATGTTAGCCGCGCTTAAAACGGCTTGCTGAAACCCGAATATATCGTTTACCAGTGCGGCTTCCCAGGGCGTCCCCGTACCGTCTCCCGGGACCGTAATATTCCTAGCTTTGCCATACGGGTATTCGGCGCTGCTCGGCGTTATTTTTCCGGGGTACTTTGTTTCGGGATTGATGGCCATTTTTTTTACACCTCTATGAATATTCGACGAGTATACCGAGCCATTGTTGCGCCGGGCAAATTTTCAGGGATAACCGCTCAAACTCATCCTTACGGGACGACTCGACGCTGGCCAGTTCGCCGAATGTTTCGGCGCCAATATAAAGGAAATAGGGCCAATACTGCGGATCTTGCGGGACCGTGTAGTTTACGATTCTTTCGATAAACTCAGTATAGTTTCCCGCGATAGCCGCGGCCTCGCCGCACTGCGCCAAAGCCTCGCCGCACAGCGGTATTATGTCCCTCTCGGTTCGGGTAACCTTGTTTACAAGCGGATACCCCCTCGGGTTTAGGCTGTTGCCGGCCTGTGCAAACGCCTCGCCGCACTGCGCCAGCGGCTCGCCACACTCGACCAGCAAAACGATCCCCGTAAACTCCCGGCGTAACCACATTAACGGGTTTCTCGGCGTCGCCGTCTCGAATACTCCGACCGCCGGCTCGGTGCCCGGCTGCCACCATTCATGTATGTACACGTTGAACCCGTTGGCCCTTAACGTCCTTTGAATGTAGGCCGGATCCTGCCCGCCTTGAGCGGCCCACGTAGCGGCCAATCGGTCCCGGCGCTCCTGAACGGACAAGGCCGTCGCCGGCAGGCCGAACTCCTGTTCCCACGCGGTTATCACTCGCGTTTTTTGCGGAAATATATCCGACCACACGCTATCAATAAATTCTCGGGCGGCCTCGTTAGAATTGGCCAGCCCCTCAAAAAACTTTCGCAGCTGCTTGTCGATAGTGACCCGCCAGGCTCGGCCATTTGGCAGCAGGTGGCGAAGCGATCGAAAAATCATTATACCCACCCAACCGAGGCAAGTTTTGATTTCTCTCCGATACCGAGCGAGTAAAGGTCGATCGTTGTCGAATCAAGCTCTAAAATTGCCGCGCTAAAAATCCCGCCCGAGGCCGAAACGATGTCGTCGACCACGCCGCCGAGGGCCGAACGCGTTATTCTGTCGCGACGCGGGGGGATAGACAGGCCCACGATAAAAGGTTCGCGGCTTACGAAATACTCGGTCAGCGCGGCTTCAATGTCGGTTCGTACTTGCGCCAGATCATCGACTAAGAGGCCCGTAACACGGACGTCGAAGCCCACGCGGACGATCGGCAAGGCGTTGACTAGGGCATTCGCGGGGCGCCTCGTTGCGAGGCCGCTGTCGTCTAATTCTACCGAGGCTAAAACCTCCAGCAGCTGCGCGGGTGTCGGTATCCCGTCGACGCTTCCGGAGCTCTCCGGCGTGGCCTCGACATACAAATCCACTTGACCCGGGAATTGACTCGTGTACGGGTACACGTTAAGGATCCCGGCCGGCTCCTCGCCCCACTGTTCATAGTCAGCATACGCGCCGCCCTGGGGGCGCTTTTGGAACCTGTCGACTACGCGCTGCCGGTAAGCCTCGGTTGATTCACCGTCGGCCCCGGTTACCGTCTGCGAGACCACTGCGGCGGCCCGCGCAACGTTGCCCAAAGGGTTAGCGAAAGACACTACCGCGCCCGCGTCTAAGTTTCCAATAATGCCCGCGCCCCCGCCTCCGGATTGATCAGAGACCGCCCGAATTGTCGCCTGAACGACCGCTGCCGCAAGCGCGACCGACCCGATCGTAATGTACGTTACGCCGTTGCTTGCGCCAATAAGTTGCGAATTCGATGGCAGCGCTCCGCCTTGAGCGTTTACCGTGATGTCGATCACGAGCTCGGCTTGCGTTGCTGGCGCAGGGTCGCCGACATCAACAAGCCGGCCCCACTCAATTAGCGGGCGAACGATAACGCCGTTTATTTCGGTCGGGTCAATGCTGGCGGTTCTGACAAACTGCTGCAGGAACATGAATCCGGCGTACTTATAGAGCAGTATAAAAACGCCCGCTAGCGCTTTCGACAAGACGCGCAGGAATGATTTCGGCAGCAGCGGGATCGTCTGGTTTAGCGATGCTTCCAGCTGCGCAATAATGTTTTCGCTGATCGCTTTCGTGGTCGGTGTTTGGGTGCTCATGCGCTCGCCTTCCAGTTTTCAACGAATTCAAAACGCGACGGGAGCCCGACGGCCTCGATATTGATGGTTATTTTTACACGGTTTAAGCCGATAACGCTAGCCGCGGCGGACAGCAACGAGGCGACGTTTAACTCGATAAGCCAAGCAAGATCCCGGTTTACAGCGTCTTCTATGCGGCGCAGATTGCCCGACGTCGCCGGCAGGGCCCGCAGCAAGTTTTGCGTCTCGCTACGGTATTGGCGCTCGGGCAGCTCCTCGTCGACATTGCCCCACCATGTCGCGAGGTTGTCCGGGCGGCCGTCGTCGCCCTCATTCCCGCCAAATAACGACAGGTAAACCGCCGTTTCGAGACCGCCGTCCATCGCGACAGTCCCGCCCTCGACCTGTATTTCGCCCCCGTCGTTTGTTTGGAACAGACGGACGTCGCCCTGCTGTTGGCTCGCCATTTTTACGGCTCCTGCATCGGCCCGACAGGGAACTCGGTGTTGCCCGCGCTGTCGTTGCCTTGTGTATGGTTGTGATCTGCGACCTCAACGTTATTGACCACGGCGGACGGCGTTGTAATCTTGGTCGGCGTGGTGATGTCGCCGGCGGGTGTGATCGTGACGTTATTAATCACAACGTCGCCCCCGGGCTGCAGCTCGAACGACCCGGCCCCGTTGTCTGCCTTAACGGCCCCGCTGGCAAGGACTTCAAAAGTCGCGGCGGGGCCCTCGATTACGACATCGCCGGTGTTTTTGATCCAGACCGTCGCGATCACGTTGGCGGATCCGTCCCGCGCGTATAGCCTGCGCTCGCCTGCGGCCGCCAGCGGTTCGTTTTTCGGGTCCAGATACCCTGCAGCAGCGGCCCGTCCGGTTTGCCGTACTGGCAGCAGCAAGACGTAATCGCCAGGCAGGGGATGGCTGTCGTCGCCCGGGGCGGCGAAATGCTCGGCGGTAATGTTAGGCCCCCCGCCCGGGTCGGCGGTCGTGTCGGACACGTTGGCGCCGTTTCTGACCCGACGGACGAACGACAGTAGTTTACCTACACTTCCCACGGTAGAGCCTCCGGCTGTTGGCCGCTAAACGATCCCGGGATAACGAGGTCGAGCGTCGCGGTTTCGGTTGTGCTGTCGCGATCAAAAGCGACCGCCCGGATAATAAAAGCGTAGCCACTATAGACCATTGCGTCGGGCGCTTCGAGCGTTACCGTCGTGTCAGGGGCCCAAAGCTGGCCGTTTGCGTCCCGCCATGTTGCGACCCTGACCGAATACGACGCCATCGACCCGAACATTCGACTCGCCTTGGCCTCGACCGCAGCGGCAACGTCGCCGCCCTCGACATCCTGCGCCGTAAAGGTTATCGGCCGAACGACGCCCTGCAGGCGCGGGTTCTTGACCGTGAACTGCGAGCCCTCGGTACCGACGACGACCGGCTCGATGCCGGTTATATGGCTGTGATATTGCTGCGGGCTGAACATCGGCGTAACGGACAGGACCGGGCTCGCGCCCTGCCGGAGTTTTGCGACCGGGATCCCGACCGGGGCGGGGCGGAAAAATACGAGGGCCCCGGCGGCGGTGTTAGTGACGATTAAATTCCGTTGCTGCGCCAATTCGATTAAAAAAGCGAGCGCTTTTTTCCCGGGCTCACAGGCCACGCGTTCAAAAGTCGGGCCCGGGCCGTCCGGAAATTCGACCGCCAGGCCAAAGTCGCCCGCGATCGACTCCGCAATGCCCTGCAGGGTCTGGTCATTAAATTCCAGCGGAAACGAGGCCGCCGGCGGCGTGCAGTCGTTCAGGACGCCCGGCAACGAGTAGCCGCTGGCGGCAATCGTGATACTGTCGTTTGCGATAACCGGATCGACCGCGACCATTGTCCCGGCAAACAGCTGTTCGCCCCCGACCTTAATGTCGAGCGTTTTGTAACTGAACGGGCGGAACGTGTCGCGCATGCCGGGGGCGGTTGAGTCAAACGGCCCGCCGAACTCCGCGGTGTCCATTGCGTCGATCGACCGAGTGATGCGGACGCTATCCCAGAACCGAAAGCGCTCGCCGTCAACCAATAGCGCGACCTCGTTCTCGGCCTTTGCGGGTACCTCTTGGGGGCGGTCTTTCGGTGCCCCTAGCGCGGGGGGCGTGACTAGCTGCGCGCCGACGACAAGCGGCGCAAAAACGCCCGGGTTAGCTCGGCGGATTAAGCTCGCTTCCGCGTCGGTTCCGTAAACCCGCCGCGCAATACTGGCGAACGTGTCGCCCCGCAAGACTCTAGACGTAGTAGACAATTTCTCGGCCCCTTGGTAGCTCCAGTATTTCGGACCCGGTCAGGTTGTTCGACTGGATTAAAAAATCGAGCTGATCGTCGACGCTTCCGTATAGCTCGGCCGACAGGTCGATAATCGTCCGGGCCCGGTCAAGGACGATCCGGCGCTCCTGTTTAAGCGTAAACGAGATCTCGACAAGGAAACCGGTCGTCAGCGCTACCGCCTCCTGCAGCCGTTGGTACGCGCCGCCGGTGTCGATTAGCTCCAGCGCGACGAGGTTGTCGTCCTTCCAGTTGTTAACGGCGTCAAACTGCGCGAGAACGTCCTCGGCGGCCCTTAGCGCGCTTGTCTTTTGGCTGAACTGGTTATTCACAACGGACACAATCGAGCCCGTGACGGCTCCTGACGCGGTCAGATCCGCTGCCCTGAACCTGTTGACCTGATTCGCCCGGCTCTCGTTTGACGTGTTCGCGCCGTCCCCTGCCAGGATAGAACTAGCGAGGCCGCCATATGCTTGCAGGCGATCGGCTATCGACGCCGCGGCTCGGGCAGGCGCTTGGATTAGCAAAGACGTTTGAAAGGCCAGATCCAGCGGCTGGCCGATTAGCGTGTCGATCCCTTGGGTTATCGAGTCGTTTATCGCGTTGAATTGTTTCCTGACGTCGTCCTGAACGTCCGCCACGGCCTGCAGGCTGGTCTGTACGGAATCAATTAGGCTCGTGTAGGTGTTTTTTAGGGTTACGCGCTGCGAGGCCGTGTCGACCGATACGCCGTCGGCGAAATCCTCGGCCGCTGCGGCGTTGTAGTCCTCGACAGCTTGGCGAACCTGGCTTGCCGGGTCGGCTTGCCGGGTCGGGTAGACAAGGCCGATCGTTTCCCAGAATGTTAGCTCGATTACGGCCTGGTTTGCGGCGGTCTTCAAATCGTCCCGGCGCGTTACCGTGCCGAACGGGACGACGTCAACGGCGCCATAAATTGGGTGTTCGAGCCGCCCTTGGCCACGCTCCAGCAAAAGCGCCTCAAAGGCGTCCGTTTCTAGGTCGTAATCAGGGCCCCAGAAAAACAGGCGCAACGGGTAGCGGCGGCCAGAGTGCCCCAGATCTTGGATATACGTCCCGTCAGCGTCCGGGAAGTTAAACGCGCTCCCGTCCTTGTCGAACTCGCGCCGGACGTCCTCGTAATCAAAGCGGATCCGCGTGCCGCTTGGCGACGTATACGCCGCCTCTCGAATTCTTTCATCCCATGCCATTAAAACGCCCCCGACGGTTGCAATTTAAGCCCCGGGCCCATTCTACCGCTAGTCACTTCCGCTCGGCCAGTTTCGTCTCGGATTGTGACCTCGGACGTCGACGTCGAACGGCTCTCCTCGACGCTCCTGGCGACCCTTTCCTGCGGGCTGACCATCTGGCCGCCCCGACCGCCCCCGGCGGTAGCTGTGGCCTCCTCGCCGTCTCCAAATCCAAAGAACCCGGCAACGCCCGACGCCGCATCGGAAACGGCCCCGGTCGCTCGGTCAACCGCTCCGCCGGCGGCGTCTTTTATTTTCCCGGCAGAATTCGACACAAAATCGAGCGCCCCGCGGATCTTGTTTACAATGCTCTCGATTTTCGCCCAAGCCGACTCGAATGTATTAGTCACTCCGCCCCATAGGTCCGCGAAAAAATCGCCTATCGCGGACCATGCGCTGGTTACGGATCCGGCGGCGCCTTTCAGCCAGTCAATCGCCGGGGCGACCTCGTCCATGATAGCCGCGCCGAACCGCTGGATCGCCGCCTTGATGTCGTCCCAATAGATAACCGCTGCAGCAATAGCCGCGATCAGCGCGACAATGCCGAGGACGATCAAGCCGACCGGGTTTAGGGCCATAACAACGTTCACCACGGCCATTACGACCGCTAGCGTTTTAAGGACCAAGGACAGGGCCACGACGGTGGCGACCACCTTCAAGATCATTACGCCGTTTTCGCCCAAAAAGCGGCCAAACTGCCCAAGGGTGTCGAGGGTGTCGCTGATCCGTTCGCCAAGATCGTATTTTTTGCTGAACTCGACGACCGCATCGACAACGTCGAGAACGCGGTCCTTTAGCTCTAGCATAAATTGAGTGATTCGCGTTTGTAGCATTTCACGGTTTGCCGCGATCCAGTCGCGCCAGCCAAGCAACGTTTTTGTAATGGCTGGCAGCATCGGCAGCAAAACCTGTTGAACTAAACCAATTAGGGACTTTTTCAGAGTGTTCACGGCGTCGCCATAGGCCTCGGCGGCGACTGCCTGGGCCATTGTGATATTCCCGTTCTGACGTTGTTCCTCGCGCAGCGCCTTAATCGACGCGGCGCTGTTGTCGGATATGTTGGCCAGTTTGAGACCTGCCCGGCTAAACGCCGCGTTTGCCAGCGCCGCCCGTTCGGTCGCGCTTCCAGCGTCTCGCATAGCGTCAATGTACAGCGAGAACGCGTCCGAAATACTGTCGGCGCTTTGCAGCTGCTTTAATAACTCGGGGTTGATGTTTTTCAGACCGGTCACGAGCGGGCCGGTTCCGCCGGCGGCCTCCCCGAGACGTTTCGAGAACGCGCCGAGCGAACTGTCGAGCAGATCCGTGCTGACGCCGGATTGTTCGGCCACGAATTTAAATTCCTGCAGGTCTTCGATCGGAAAGTCGAGCCGGCGGGACTGTTTCGCCAAAGCGTCCGCCGCGTCGGCCGTCCTGTTGATCGCGCTAACCGTTGCCGCCGCCCCCAGGCCGAGCATGGCCCCGCCAAACTTGGCCACGGTTCTAGCGCCGCGCGCAAGTCCGCCGACCAGTTTCCCGACTACACGGTTCGCCGTGCGGAGTCCGCGCGACATGGATCGGGTAAACCTGCCGATCCGGGTTTGCATGCGGCTCACGGGGGCCGTAATACGGTCAACCGCGCTGAATACTGCCTCGACTGAAAACCGGCCGGCCATGCTTTACCCCCTGGGTCTTGTGTGTTGCTTTAGTTCCTCCCGGATCCCCTCGTAGAAAAACCGGATTTCAGATAGTAAAAGCGTGCGGGCGTCTGGTAGCCCCGCATAATCCCGGCATGCCTGGCGCAGCATTTCGGAGTAGACCGCCGCGAGCCGGTGTTCACCGTTCTCGATCGTGCGGTCCTCCCCGTAGCGCACTAACGGCGTCCGGACTATCCCAAAAAAAGCGTTGTGACTGCGATGCAGACCCTCAGATCCGGGTATTTCATGCTGGCGAATCGCTTCGCCGGCTGTTTGGTCATGTCGGCCATTGTCGCGTATAGTTTGCCGACGTCCTCGGCTTTTTTCTTGCGGTCCATTGCCATTATCGACGCCCCGGTCGGCTCGTAGAACGTGATCGGCGGGCCGTCTTCGCCGGAGCGTTTCGGTGTGAATACCGGTTGGCCGAGGTCGTCAATGATCGCACTGCCGGACATGATCGCCGCCACGAGCCTTGATTTCTGCTGCTTAAAACCTTTTTTGTCGTCCTCGTCCATATCGACGGGGTCGGCTTCAATGTCCATCGCTTCGAGGAAACGGTCGAACTCCTGCTCGGCCATTTCTTTACTAATTTTTGGTTCTGACATGGTAATCGCCCTATTTCTTTAAAAGGTCGTCGCGCCCCGGCCGAGGCCGGGCATGGGAATAGGGCATCCGCGCGACGTTTTCGCCCCATTTCTTGCCTTTACTGAACGGTCAGGATTCCCGGGCCGGACAGGTCAAACGCTGCGGTGGCGTTTTGGCTGCTGGTCTGCAGCTCGCCAGAGATCTGACCGCGCCCCTGGTAAGTTTTGCCCGACGCGTAGGTGATAGCGATCGGCCAAAAATCCTTGCGGTTTGCAAGCTCTTGCAGGAACTCGTGATCGCCTCGGTCGTCGTCGACCTCGACCGTCAGGCCCGCGAGAGACATCGGAACGCGAGTTTTTATCAGTCTCGCGTTGCCGTCCCCGTTTGCCATAACTTCGTTTTCAAAACCGCCGAGTTTGCGCTGTGCCTCGGCATCCGCCGCGACTCCGAAACTCCGGCCGTCTAGTGCTACTGATTCAATGGACCCGCCAACGGCTGCCATATTCTATCCCCCTAAATTACGCCACGACCTGCGGCTGGCCAAAGTAGAACCCGAAATTCAGATCTACCGAAATGATGTTCGAGTTGCCCGAAATCTGCAGCGTCGTAGTGACGTCAAGCCGTTTCGGGTTTTGCTCGTTAATCGCGGCCTGGGTGTTAGCCTTGGCCACTTCCGGGGCGCTGATTATAGCGTTCAGGCCCAAGCTGTCGATCAGAGCAGCGACCGCAGCGACCGCCATTTTCGGCTTTTTCGCATCGCGGTTGATCGTTGGTTGATCGTCCGGAATTAGCGGAGCGCCGTCCCATTCGGGAGTCGCGAAAATCAAGTTAATGTTAAAAATGATGTTCTGCAGTTTGACGATGTCGCAAACAAACCGGTACGCCGGGATCGGGTCGCCGGTCGGATGGAAAAACGTTATCACGTCCGATAGGGTGACCACGCCGTCGCGGACTTCGATCGTCGAGCTCCCGCCCTTGACTGCCTGGTCGCGCTGTAGGTAGTTCCATTGCTGGCCGTCTGTGCCTGGTGCGATACCGGTCGCAGACTGGCTGCCGTAGTCGCGCGGCGGGTTGTTGTTTGCCACCGGTGCGATCCGCGCCAGCTGACGAGCGGCGACAACGAGCGGGAGCTCGTCAGAACCCGGGGCAACAAGCTGGACGTTCGTACGGTCGGTCTTGCGCGTATCGGATACGCTAATCGCGCCGGCCACGGTTGCGCCGGTGTAGCCCATGAAAGCGATCATCGGTTTACGGGTCAAGGCGCCCCATCGGCCCTCGCCGAAAACCGAAAACGCGCCGAGAGCGATTTCGTCGTCAGAGTTAAGGGTATTTAGGAACATCGTTTCCCAAACGTCGCCGACCTGATCAAGCGCAGGCTGAACGCTCGGGTTAATAAGCCCGCCGGTCGGCTGGACGATCGTAATCGTTGCGGCCCCGATCTCGGGCGTGACCGCGGAGGCGACAATAAGGTTCGAGCTCAAGCCCGCCCATTTTGCCGTGAGAGTGACTTCGGTCGTGTTGTCGGCTGCAATAACCGGCATTTCGAGGACCGCATTAATCGCCGTGGTGATCTTTAACGTGATGTCCGCGACGGTGTCCCCGACGGCGATTACGAACTGCTCGGAGTCTGTTTCACTGATTCGGATAATGTAGGCGCCGGCCTGGGTCGCGTCGTCGACGGGCGTGATCGTGCCGCTGGCCGCTACGCCGCTGCCGTCGTCCTCGAGCGGGTAAACGGTCACGGGGATGGTGCCCACGCCGTCGCCGTTCACGGGCAGCAGCTGGCGGGCCGCCAGATGGATCGGCGAGCCGAATCCGTACCGGTTGCCGGCCTGGCTGGCGCTTGTGATTTGAAATTTCGTTAGGGCGTACACCGATGCGGTGTTGCCTTGGCCGACGAGCGCGATCCGCTGCGGCAAGAACAGCACGCCGCCCCCGCGCAGATCTTTAAACGCCGTTTTTATTCCGAGTACGCGGGCGACCGCCGACGCGTCTACTGCTGAACTAATAGCCATGATCGTGGTCCCTTTATGGCGTAGTGTAGTCGTAATCTGCCTCGACGACGATCTCGCCGTCCTCAGTCCGCAGCACGTCTATGGATACGAGCTCAAGCGTCACGGGCTGAACCTGCGGCGAGAACTCGTTGAATGTTACCCTAAAAGCTAGCCGCGATGCGACTATGTGCTGAACTGTTCGACCGTCAATCTGCGGTTGGAATATCGTGATCGACTGCGGCCAGCGCTGCCAAACCAGACCGCGCAGCCCGAGGTACGTGTATTCTGCGGCCATTAGGATGTTCCGGACAAGGCGTAGCGCGCGCTGTACGGCGAATGCAGCCTCCTCGTCGCCCGCCTTGTGTCCGCCGCCGTCGACGTTTTCGCTGCGGCCGTAGCCGTAGCAATCAATGTTGAATATGGCCTCGGTTTTCTGGCGTTCCATGACGTTACTGGCGCCGGGGTCAAAATTGCTATTGTCGTAACAGATATTAACCAACGGACTGTCGTCTACTGCCTCGCCGTCCTCGACCCCTTGGTATTGCTCCCACGGGTTCGACCGCTCGGTAAATACGCGGATTTTCCAAAGATCGGGATCCCTTCCGGCGGCGGTCGCGAGTGTTTGCTGGTTTGCGATCTCAGTCGCCAGGATCGCTGCGATCTGGTCCCGGATTATTTCAAAATTGTCTTGCTTGTCGATCAGCTCGTTAATCATCGGTAGGTCTCCAGCAGGCAGACCACGATCCCCGCCGCTCGATCCGGATTTGACTGGCTGACCTTAAACGTGTACGGCAGGCCATTGATGTCGTCGAATCCCACGATCCACGGTTTCGAGCCGGTGTCGGCGATGCCTTTCGGTAACTTAAAGCCGGCAGCGTACAGGCTGGAAATTCGCAGCGCTACGGATGCCAGGCGACCGCTTACCGCTGTCCCCGTATCGGGGTCTATGACCTGCGCGATGTCATCGGAGAAACCGGTAAACGTATCGGTTAGCCCCGACGGATCCGTCAGGGTTATGGGGTAGCCGAAACCGCCCTCGCTGTCCTCTAGGATATACGCGAGATCGGCCTCGGCTTGCTGGCGCAGGCCCATGTCAGACCTTAACCGCGCCGTTCTTTACAAGTCCCTGCAGCGAGCTCTCGCCGCCTGACAGGTCAGACGCGCGGATGCTTCCGCCGGGTCCGATAATGCCGCGTTTTGTGGTCACGCTGCGGCCTTCGGTTACGCGATGTTCGTCGATTTTGGCCAGGGGGCCCGACTCGTCGGTGTCGTCGGTGTCGTCGGCTTGGGTCTGGATGTCGGCGTCGCGTTTCTTCGCGCGCAGGTCCGACACGAGCTCGGCCAGGCTTTCATTTTTGAGCCCGTCGGTTTGAACCGACAGTTCCAGCTCGTCGGCCAGGTTGTTCGCTTCGTTGATTAGCTCTTTATTGCTTGGCATGATTTTTGCCCCATTTGGCTATCTTAAAAAGCCGCCCCCGTTAGTGAGAGCGGCTTTCGTTGCTATTGCCTTGCCGTTACGGCGCTGTGTCGAGGCAACCGTACCCGTCAATCTGGACTGGGATAAGCAGAGGCCGGCTTTCCAGCTCGCCCATGATTTGCTTACCGTTCGGCGTCGCGTACACGTTCGGCGTAACGTCAAAGTTACCGCCGGGGGCGCGACTGGTCAAACGGCCAGGCAAAAGGCCTGCGACGCGTGGATCCGGGCCCAGGGGCAACGGAACGCGAGCGCTGGTCATGTCGAAACGGGTTTTGCTCGACAACATGATCACCTTGTCGGTGGGCACGTACTCGGTCGGGGTGCCGGTTGCGGGATCGTCGTAGGTGTCCGGATAGGACCACACGGCGAACCGGTAGGTTCCGATCCAATAAAAACCGTACATCGTGGCGCCCGAGTCCATTAGCTGCGGAGCGATTTCGGTCAGCTCATAACGACGGTTATCCGCTTGCGCTTGGACTTCCGCGTTTGCCAGGAAATTCGACAGGGCAGACTCGCCCATGATCAGAATGTCCGGGTTTACCTTGCCGTCCGACCGAATGATTTTTGCAAGCGCTGCCAGATCAACCAGCGGTGTCGCTGCGCCGTTAGACCACGCGGTCCCGGTGGTCGGGAAATGCGTCGCTTTCGGTTTGAAATCCAGCTCGTAAACGGTGTTTCCGTTTTTGTCGGTTAGGGTCAGCTGACCGGTTACCAAAATCTGCGCGGCCTGCAGTTCGACTGCGCGCTTGATCTTGTCGTCAATCAGGCTAAAGCCCTGCGCCATCATGCTGACCAGCTGCCCGGCATACTCGGTGTACGCGGCTGTATACGGGTCAACGCCCGCCATGCGGTTCAGCAGGTCGCACACGTCCAGCGGGAACGCTTCGCCATAGGCTGGCGGGGTAAATTCCTTGGTCGTGAACTGGTCAAAATCGTTCAGATTCGGGCCAGTACATTTTTTGATTGCGATGGCGACGTCTTCGCCGAATCGTTGGATGTCGATCGCCACTTTGTCGCCGTTATAAACGCCGCCGGGCTTGATAGTGAAGAAACGAGATAGGAAGCCGTTTGGGCTTCTCATTTGACTGAATAACTGGATCCAGCCTTCGCGCTTTAGTTCAACGGCCATTGTCTGGACCCCTTACTGATTATCGAGAGTTGACAGCTGCGCGGTCGATAGGCCAACGAGGCCGAAGTCGCGGAGCTGATCGAGAACTGCGGCGTCGACGTTTGTCGCGTCGCCATCGGCGTCGATTACAAGGTCAGCCGCACGGATGCGGCCGCCGACGAGAGCGCGCACTGAAAACGTGCCGGCGCCGGTTGCGGTGAATCCGTAATCAATAACCGCTTTCGGGATGCCGTTCCCGGTTGTCGTTCCGCCCTTAACGAACAGGACCAAATTAAGCGATACCGAATCGCGCGCCAAGATCGTACCCGCGGGCAAAACATCCGCGCCGGCAAGCGTCACGAGATCGTCTTTGTGAATCGGTTCCCAAATGCGGATCCCGTTTGTCTGGTTGGTTGTGACTTCAATGTTAGACATTAGCGCCGCCCTCCATTTCTACGCCGCAGCGGTCCATCGCAAACGCCCAAATCCCTTTCTCCGCTTTCGCGTCGCGGGCTCGGCCGTCTTCCTCGGTGCTGGTAGCAGCGGCGCCATTTGCGGCCCCGGTGTCAGCATCGTCCAGCGCGCGCCGGTCGGTGTCCCGTTTGTTGACCGCTGCATTCATATACTCGGACTGTAGGGTCAGAGTCATGCCTGCGCCGCTTTTAATCGAGGCGACAGCGGTGTCTATGATGCCCGCTTGCACGCCCATGTTCAGGTGTGCGACCACGCGGTCACGCTCTTGGTCTACGCCTTCCTGCATCGCCGCCGCATAGACGGCGGGATGCTTGGCCTTTAGTTCGTTAAGGTCCATTGATCCGGCCTCCGGTTGATTCCCGCCGTTGCGGGCGGTGGTTGTGTCGGTACGACCGACCATTTTTAGGCTAGTAGCGCCTACACGGTCGATCATACCACGCTTTAAGGCCGTGTCCGCAAGGTAGGTGGACCCCTGCCCGAAACTGGCGTTTACTTCCGAGGGTGTGACGCCTCGGCCTTTAGCGATGGCGTCGACAAAAAGGTCGTGCATCGCGTCCAGTTCTTCTATCACCATCGCCCGGCCCTCGTCCGTCTGAACGTCGGGGCGCTTTCGCGGCGCGTTGGTGCTGGTGAGGGTTACCGAGTCCTCTCGGACCCTGAATTCTGCGGCAACGCCGATGCTGCCGATCCGGCTCGCTCGGTTAGTCGCGACGATCTCGCCGGCTTGGCTGGCAATCGCGTATGCTGCGGACGCGCCAAGGCCAGAAATAACGGCGGTAATCGGCTTTTTCGCCGCTTCAATAGCGGCCAGCGCGTCAAACAGGCCATCGAACCCGCCGCCTGGACTGTCGATTGCGAGCGTAATGTCGTCGACCTCGGCGTTCGCCTCCGCCTGGTTGATGGCGTCGACGATCTGCGGGTACGTGGTGTTTCCGCCCCCGAACAGCATCGCAAGGAAATCCGGGTTTTTGGTCATTACGCCGGCGATCTTGATCTCGGCAGAACGGCCGGCGGTTGACATGATCCGCGACCCTTTACTCGCTCCGCTTTCGTCGTCCTCGTAAAAGCGCGCCTCGTATTCGGCTTGTTGTCCGGCGGTTGGCGCCGCTCCTGAATTCAGCGCGGCTTCAAGTCTTGCGCGGACATCCGGCTCTAATAGCCACATATCGAAACTCCCTTAGTTATCCGCTATCGTAGGCGCGGGTTTTTTGTATGTCAAAGTAAAAGGCCGTTTATCCGTCCCGACACGTCCGCGCCGGCCACGCTGGACCGCGCGGTCAGTTTAATGTCAACCGGGCCGGCCCCCACGCTCGGGTAATCATTTTCAATATCGAAACTTGAGTCGCCGCTGCGCTGCAGGCCAAACGCGAACGGCCGACGCCAGGCCGTGCCGTCGAATTTCTTAAAAAGAATCGACAGCGTTAGATCGTTTTCTGTTCCTGTCGACCGCTGCAGCGTACCAATCAATCTTTTTATGAGCCACCGTCTGCCCGCCGGAACCGTATACATACACTGGTTCATCTGCTGGTCTTCCGGCCGCATGGTTCCGAAAATTGCCCCGGCGCCTGCGGCTTGTATGTTCACGGTCCCGAGGAACGGGGTCAGGTCAGCGTTTTCCATTTCGTTAATCCGGGATATTAGCGCCTCGGGCAGCAGGACCGGCGTCGTCCCGTTCAAGTTGACAGAAAAATTTGGAATTACTACCGCGCCCGGACCAAGGGCCTCGAACTCGATCAGCTGCGTGTCGGCCGCGTCCGTGCTGACGACCTCCAGCTGTTGGCCGCTGTTGCTCGGCAGCGGTATTGTGTCCGCCGCCAAGAAAGAAATGTCCTCCTCGACGCCGCTAATTAGGCCCGTGCGGGCGCCGAAAACCTCGTACTGATTAGCCTCTTTTATGAGCCCGAGGCCAATCGCAGCCGGGACGTCGTTTTGTATATTAAAAACGCTACGCGCTGCCATCTTGCATGTCCTCAACGAGTGAAAGGACCGAGGCGGTCCCCTCTTTCAGTGCCCTAATTGCGCCCGCCGCGTCGCCGCCGTTGCCGCCAGCGAACTCTCGTTCGAGCTCAAGCGTCGGCCGCATCGCATCGGCGAGCAGCTGATTCTCGCGCTTCAAGCGCTTTATGTTTTTCGAGAACTTTGTCCCGGTGGTGATGCGCGCCTCGCGGGCCCGGGTAGAGTATCCGCCAGCGACCAGCAAGTCCGAGCCCTTGACCTGTTTCAGCATGTCGGTCGACGGCTTAATCGAGCCGTACCAATCGACGGTCGTCCACGCGCCAAAGACGTCGTATTTTTGCGGATCCCGCCAGGCTTCCAGCATGCCCGGCGATCGGATCTTTTGCTGCAGCGCTTCGCTGATCAGCCATTCTTGATAAATCGGCGAGCAGAACGTCTCGCCGAAATCGGTCCAAATCTTATTCAAGTAAATCTTAAACTCGTTAATTGCGGCTTGGCTGGCGGAATAATTATTCGAGAAAGCAAGCGTCAGGATCTCCGGGGGTACCTCGTTTGCCCAGGCGACGGATTGAATTAGCGCCCGCTCAAACTCCCCGAAATTGACGTCGGTCCCCTGACTATGGAACCCGACCGGCTCCTCGCCTTGCTGCAGTTCCTCCATGACAACGCCGGGGATCTGGTTCGCAAGGTTAAACTGGCGGGGCGTGCCATCGCCGTCGGTCGTCTGCGCGGTGTCGCGTCGGACTGCGCCGTTCGAGACGGGCAGCGTCCCCGCTTTCGCCTCGGTTTTCTTGATGTACATTGCCAGAATTGAGTTGACCACGGCTTTGCGCTGGGCGCTGTCGCGGTACCGGTCGACCTCTTTCAACGACTGCATGACCAAAGACAGCAACGGCTGCCCGCGGACGTCTCCGAGGCGTTTGTCGGTACCGTAGACCAGCCAAGAAATACGGCGGCCTGTGCGCGCGCCAAACGCTGGCAGGCGTTTGCTGCCCCCGTCGGCCTGGGTGACCCAATGCGCGACCACTCGCCCGCTCGCGTCCTGCTCGACGCCGTAGGTTATCGTATGCCCTACGCGTAGCCCCTCGTTACCTCCGAGCGGCGTCCGGACCTTTTCGCCCGGGACAAGCTGAATAGTTGGCATTCGGGTGCTCGGAGAAATCCGCAGGACGACCAAGACGTCGCCAGCGATCAGCGCCTCGGCTCGGGCCGCCCGCTGGATCGCGCCAAACGTGTAGCGTTTATGATGGTCGCAGACCTCGGCCTGTTTGCCCCAGATGTTGAAACGGTTCTCGGTGAGCTCTGTCCAGTCGTTGAGACTGTCCTCGGCAACTCCGATGATCTGCTCGTCCGGCGCCGCCTCGGGCGTCAAGCCCGTGTTTATCTCGTTCGTGATTAGACGCCGGATCAAACCGCGCGCATATAAGTTTTCATTGAACAGCTGGGCGGAGCGCTGGCGCAGCGTCCAGTAATCAACGGTCTGCAGCTCGGTTGCGCCGAACCCGCCGAAAAATTTCTCGCCGTCCATCCACGTATTGACCACGGGCGCGGGGCCGGTGTTGCCCATATACGCGAACGGCTTCAAGTCGTCGACGGCGGTCGCTTCGGTTGCTGCGCTGTCGGCGGTCGCCGGGTGCGTCGCGTGCCATACGCTATTGATCGCCCGCTGTAGAAAGCTCGGTTTAGTTACCATGCAGGCCTCACAATGACCACGCCGCCGTTCCCGATCCTCGCCTCAAGCGTGACCAATCGGTTCAGCAGGCTGTCGATCGTGTTTCGAATTGTTCCGAGATCGGCTTTCGTGACGGTCTGCCGGGTCTGTCCGGTGTCGAGCGTGTACGACTGCACGCCGCCGGCAGCGAGCGCGAGCTCGGCGTCCTCCCAGGCGATGATTAGCAGTTTCGTTTTCTCGATCCGGTCGAGCCAGAATTGACGGTCGGCCATTCGGGGCGGTCCTTTGATGGGTTTACCAGCCGTTAGATTATGCGCGCGGCTCGGTAAAGTAAAGTTTCTCGGCTTCGACGTAGTCCCAGAACCGAGGCCAGTCGATCGTTTCAAGCTGAAAATGCTGGATACAAATCGAATATGCCATGATCTCGACCGCCGCGTGTCCGTACCCGAGCAGATCCCAGAGCTCCTGTCGAGCGTTTCCCGGCCGGTACCAGTAGTACGTAACGTTGCCGCGCCCGTCGTTTTTCTCGCGCCGGCTCTCGATCGTCAATTCCTTGAGCGCCGCGTCGGTCATGTCCACGGGTGCGTTGAAATGATACGGGCTTTGCAGGCCAGAATCCTCGGTCCAGTCCCGGCGCAGGACGGTTGCGAGCCGGTCTTTGTAGTGATCGACTAGGATCCGGTACCCGATCGTTCCCGATTGCGTTTTGAACTCGGCGAATTCTTGGATCCGCTGATTTTTTGCTGCCCGGTCGCGGCCGAGGATTGGGTAAACGCCGGTTGCGTAGTCCGCGCAGAATGTCGTAACCGTGTCGTTTGCGTAGCCGGCATCGACTAGCGTGATCGCGATTCGGTATTGCTTGCCGTCGTCGGCCGTATAGACCGCCTCCTCGACCAGCTCGCGCAACCGCCCCCAGGCCGAGGAACTGATCTCGCTGCAGTCGGCATCTTCGAACCGCCAGTAATCGATTACGTAACAACGCAAGTCCCGAGTCCAGCCCATGACAGCGACCGCGAGGTTCAATTTCTGGACGTCGACCTCGCAGGTCAGGAACAGGATCGGCGAGCCGGAGTAAGTCGCGGCGTAGTTGTTCGGGATCTGGCCGCAGCGGTAAACCGCCCGGCGGTGAGCCGACACGCTAGTAAACCGGACTTTCGAGCCCATGACCTCAAACGGCTCGGCCAGGATGTTATTATAAAAAACCTGATATTTACCGATGTCGCGGACCTTGCGCTCGACCGGGTCAAACCCGCTCAGGTACGCCGAAACGCATTTGTACCACGGCTGCATTCCGATCGGCGAGTACAGGGCCGGCAGGTGGTACGACCGGATCCCAGGCTCGGCAGGGCGGGCCGTGGCCAGCCAGTGCGCGCCGTGGTCCTCACTGAACAGTCGTTCCTTGTCGTGCTCAAAATGCTCATGCCCGCAATTCTGGCAGCAGTAGCGAACCGACTCGAGGATGAGCGAGCCCTGTTCGGTCTCCCACTGGAAGCCCCCGACGACGCCGGTCTCTTTGTCCACGGTCTCCCATCGCAGGTGCTGGGCGAACCCGCAGGACTTGCAGAGAACCATGTATTTGCGCTGGTCGCCTCGGCGGTATTGCGCTTCGATTTTGCTGGCGGGCATTAGCAGCGGAGTCGAGCCGCGGAATATTTTCCGGCGCTCCCAATACGCGGAGCAGCGATCATCGCTTAACGCGTCCGGGTCGCCGTCCTTGCCGACGACCGCAGGCCAGGCGTCGATTTCATCTTTCAGCAGAATTGCGATCGAATAGCTCCGCATCTTGTCCGCGTTCCTCGCGCCGAACGGGACCAGATAAGCCCCCTTGGCGAACTGCAAATGGTTTGCGGTCTTGCCGGTTTTCCGCGTGTTGCCCTCGTCGCTTGAGCGGATTATGTCGGCCATTCCGGATTGATTAAACATCGGGATCAAGTTGTTCTCGATCCGCGCTTTCGCCAGCTCCCGGTCGGCGGTCATAAACATCATAGGCAGCGTGCCGACGTGGCCAGCGAAATACAGGATCCCGGATTCGAGCGCGGTCGTGTAGGTGATCTGGACGCCCTTTTTTAAATTGACCTCGCGGACCGGGCTGTCGATGTCGAAACAGTCCACGATTTCGCGCATAAACGGATTGACGTCATAGCGCAGGTACCCGGGGATCGAGGTCACGCTCTCGGGCAGATAGCGGTGCTCCTCGTTGTAGGCGGTCGGCGTGACGTGAATAATTTCATCCGTTAGCCCGTCGATCTCGGCCAGGATCCAGTCGGCGCCGATGTCTTGCAAGCTAGGCATTTTTTAACGTCCTCGCGATTTTTGCTTTCATCGGCCGCAGAAATGACGTGATCTGATCGGCGACGAATTTCTCAATGTCTTCCATGTCGCGGCCGGAGCCGTGCATCGCTGTTGCGCGCCTGGCGATTGTTTTCGCCCCGTCGGTTAGCAGTTTGACGTGTGCGGATTCGATCGGGTCGAGGATCCCGTGGCGGACGAGCTGGCGGCTGACGAGCTCGCCTTTCGTCTCCGCGTTCTTGAGCCGTTTTTCGTTGATGTCCTCGATCGACTTGGTCGCTTTCAGCCAATCGAGGAAACGGATGTCGGTCCCGAATTTCTCGACCAGCTCGCGCAGCGTCATGTCGGCGAACGCTTGGATGTCTTCCGGTACCGCAAAGATCTGATCGTCGTGGGGGATGGGCGTCTCGCGTTTTCTGGTTTCGCGTCGGGCGGCCCATCCTCGCGGATTGGCCCGGGTTGCCGGCGTGGCCACGGGTTCGGGCTCCGGGTCCGGTTCAGGGGCGTCGAGGATCCCGGTCGCCTTGACCAGACCGAACAGCGTCGCCGCTCGCTTGTCGCCGATGTTCAGCGGCTTGCGTAAGGCGGTCTGCGTAGGGCGCTGGCAGGCGCGCAGTATATCGACGGCCTCCTCGTACAGCGGATCTATACCCTGCAGCTCCGGCGCCCGTGTTGCGCGCTCGCGCCTTGCAATATACGCGACGACGTCCGGGTGATCAGCGTCGACGCGCTTCCCGGTGCAACAATTCTTTAACGAGCCGGCGCACGCCTTCGTAACGCTTGACGGGGCGACCCCAGCTCGGCGCGCTAATTCGACGCGACTGATTAGATTTTTAGCCATGCGGCCAGTGTAGCGGCTAGCGGGCTTGCAGGCAAAGCAAAGGCAAACAATCGAGTTTGCGCGAGGGTCGCGCGGTCGAATCAAAAC
>Ga0314855_100091_pt1 | contig 28044 bp, 36 predicted proteins | sample 2018CB1WmetaG_FD_203636 | JGI IMG/M metagenome (GOLD analysis project Ga0314855, IMG submission 203636) | Cryopeg brine viral communities from Beaufort Sea near Barrow, Alaska, United States - 2018 CB1W | ecosystem: Environmental > Aquatic > Marine > Coastal | place: USA: Alaska | collected... | reverse complement strand
CCCACGTTTCACCGTTCACCGCAGGGGTGAGCGTTCACCAATGCGGCCAGGCGCCGCGAAGGAGCACCATGTTCATCCGCACACACACGTTCGGCCCGATCCGCCCGTCGAAGCTCGCCCTGATGGGTATCCGCTTCATCGAGGGGGAAGACGGCGGCGCTCCAGGCGAGCCCGTCACTCCCCCGGTGGCTCCCGTCGAACCGACCGATTCCGTCACCCCGCCGAAGCCGGCGCCGCCCGCTGAGCCCGTCACGCCGCCCGTCGAGACCTTCGATGCCGCGTACGTGAAGAAGCTCCGCGACGAGGCTGCCGCTGCCCGGGTGAGTGGCAGGACGGACTCGGAGGCCGCAGCGAAAGCAGCTACGGCCGCCGCGTACAAGAAGATCGGGCAGGAGTTCGGCATCGTCGAGGCTGACGCCGAGACCACCGTCGAGAGCCTGTCCGCTGAGATCCAGACGCGCGACACCACCATCACGACGCAGGCCGCGGACATCAAGGCTGCACGCCTCGACAACGCACTGCTCAAGGTCGTCGGCTCCCATGGCGCTGACTATGACCTCCTCACAGACTCCGCAAGCTTCCAGGCGAAGCTCGCGGCCATCGACACGACTGATTCCGAGTACCGCTCCCTGGTGGACGAACTCGTGAAGACGTCGGTCACATCGAACCCGAAGCTGCGCGCCGTCCAGGTGGCCCCGTCCAGCGGAGGAGCACCGCCCAGCGGAACACCCACCCCGGGTCCGCAATCCATCGACGACCGCCGCAAGGCGATTCGCGACCAGCGCGCTTCCAAATAGCGCAGAAGGGCCACCACCATGGCTAACACTTTCCTCACCATTCAGGAGATCGCCGAAGAGGCGCTCGCCACCCTGTACGAAGCAACCCCCATGCACGGCCTCGTGCACACCGACCTCACCACCGAGTTCGCGACGAAGGCCAAGGGCAACACGATCGACATCCGCGTGCCGGCTGTCTTCCAGTCCAATCGCTTCAACCGTGCGACCGGCGTCGTGCTGCAGAACGCGACGGAGACCAGCATCCCCGTCGTCGTCAACGACATCGCGGATGTTTCCGTGGCCGTCACCGACGAGGACATGACGCTCGGCATCAAGGATTTCAGCGCTCAGCTGCTGACTCCGATGATGGAGGCCATCGCTCAGGACATCGACCAGTCGCTGCTCAGCCTGCGCGACAACGTGACGCAGGTCGCCGGGTTCGGCACTGCTGCGGACGCGAACCTGCAGACGTGGGACAAGCCCGAGGTGCTCATCGAGGCCGGGCGTCAGCTCGACCTCAGTGCTGTGCCGCTGCAGGACCGGTTCGCCGTCGTCGGCCCGACCACGAAGGCGCGCTGGTTGAACAGCGAGATCATCAAGCACGCGGAGAAGTCCGGCTCGACCGCGGCTCTGCGCGAAGGCTCGATCGGTAAGAATCTCTTCGGGTTCGACGCCTTCCAGACCGGCAACGTCGGCCAGCCTGCTGGCTCCCCGGCAGTGGGCGAGCCCACAACCGAGGTCGGCCTCGCGTTCCACAAGACCGCGTTCGCCTTCGGCTCTGCCCCGCTGCAGATGCCCGCCGGCGCCAACGTCGGCCAGGTCGCCGTGGTCAGCTACAAGGGCCTGTCCATCCGGATCTCGTACGGCTGGGACATCAACAAGAAGCAGACGGTCCTCTCGGCCGACATGCTGTTCGGCACGAAGCTGCTCGACGCGAACCGCGCTGTGCTGCTCAAGGGCGCCAACGCTACCGTGTAGCACCCTTGCGGGCGGTCGTTCACGCGGCCGCCCGCACCCCCTTCACTTTCCCTCTCGCATAGGAGAACAGACTCATGGCTCACGCATACCGCTCACTCGAACCGGGCGCTCAGATCGTCATCACCGACGAGCCCCGCGAAGACCTCGAAGCGATGGCGCGATGGGAGACCATCGACCCGGCCGAAGCGAAGACGCTCATCGCGAAAACCGAGAAGGGCCTCGGCATCAAGGTCGCCGCGCCGGATGTCCCCACCGATGACGAGCAGGGCGCCGCTGACGACGCCCTCGACATCGACGCGGCCCCGGCGAAGACCACGAAGAGCCGCGGCAAGTAGCAGCCTGATCGAGTAGCAGGGAGGCCAGCCGGTGGCTCAGTACATCCCAGATCCGGCCGGCCTTCCCGCGTGGGACCTCATCGAAGAACTCGGGGTGGACCTCGCGGCCCGGTACGCAGACGCTGAGGACGCTCTCATCCGCGCTGTTGCCGTGCGCGCGTACCGCGACCTCGAACTGCAGGAGATCGTCCGACAGTCGACGATGACCCCGCACATGGAAGACCTCTTCGACCGTGCCATCGCCCGGAACCGTGCACTCGCTGAGCTGCAAGCCACCCGCGCACAGTCGTTGCGGGAGCTGCAGTACCTGGCCACGGAGATGTCGGGGAAGCTCGGCGGCCGTGAGGCAGCCCTCGAGGTCATCACGACGGCGTGGAAGCATGGCGAGGCTGCGGCCGCTGATCGGCTTGGCATGGCCGCGAGGCTCCCCCAGACGACAACGTTGACGGGCACCTCGTCGCAGGCCGCGACGATGCTGACCCTCGACCTCACGTCGAAGCTGGAGAAGCTCGCGCTGCGCATCGCCCGCTATCCGCAGGACGCATACCAGCGCATCATCAGCTTTACCGCGTCGAACACGCTGCTCGGCGCGTCCACGAACCTCGCCTCGCAGCAGTTGGCTGTTCAACGGTTCCTCGGGCAGGGCATCACCGGGTTCGTGGATAAAGCTGACCGGAACTGGCGCATCGGCTCGTACGCCGAAATGGCCGGGCGAACCGCAGTGAACCGGGCGTTCAACGACGCGGGCGTGTGGCGGATGCAGCAGGTCGGCATCCACCTCGTCACCCCGGTCGGTGCCGGCGACTCGTGCTCGCTGTGTGCGCCGTGGGTCGGCAAGATCCTCTCTACGGATGGGACGACGGGGACGGTGCAGCTGCAGCATGCGACGAGCGACGAGATAGTCACCGTGGTGATCCACGCGACGCTCGACGCTGCTCGCACCGCTGGATTGCATCACCCCAACTGCCGCCACAAAGACGTCGCGTATCTGCCGGGCCTCACGATTCCCCAGGAGGGGCAAGAGTACGACCCGCAGGCGGAAGCTGACCGGGAGAAGCAACGGTCCATCGAGCGTGACATTCGCAAGTACAAGCGACGCGAGGCTGTCGCGGGGACTCCGGCGGATGAGAAGCGTGCCGCGATGAAGGTCCGCGCCAAGCAGGCGCAGATGCGCGAGCACGTCGACCTCACCGGCCGTAAACGTGCCGGTGCACGCGAGCAATTGAGCTTCGCCGACGGCAAGCCCTAACCCCATATTCCCCACCCTGCTCTGCCTGTACAGGGCAGGGTGGCCAACTTCACGGAGGCACACCATCGCTCACGTCTTTCACCCGACTCGCCCCGCTGGCAAGCACCACGACCCGCTCGGCATCGTCTTCATCGACGGTGTGGCCGAGGTCGATCTCACGGATGCACCGAACCTGCGCGGCGCCCTCATCCAGCACGGGTACAGCATCACGGAGAAGCTGGCATTGGGGCGCTTCACCGGCCTCGAAGCCGACTTCCCGGGGACACTCGGCGCTGGCCTCGACGGCACCGGTGACGAGCTCCCGGACGCCGTCGAGGGCGATGGCGAGAAGGTCGCCCCGGCCCGCCGCGCCCGTGGCAAGAAGGGAGCCTGACCATGGCCCAGCGCGTCTACGCACTCGCCGCGGACTACGCCGCGCACGCAGAGGAACCGTTCGACGGCACCGACATCATCCTCGGTAAACGCCTCCGGGCCGCGTCCATCGAGGTCGAATCACTCACCACCCGCTCAATCTTCACTACCGACGACGACGGATACCCCACCGACGCCGACGTGTCAGCAGCGTTCACCGAAGCCACGTGCGCGATCGTTGAGCACTGGGGCATCACAGGGGACCCGACTGGCGCAGAAGCGGGGCAAGGCGCGGTCAAGATCGGTTCCGTGTCTTTGGGGACCACTTCTTCCCGCCAGAGCGCTGGTGAGGCGACAGTGGCCCGCATCGGGTCCCGAGCCATCGCGATCCTCGCCAACGTTGGCTTGCGCGGCTCGACGGTCTGGCACCGGTAATGGCTCGCCTGCGCAAGGGCCACCTGCCGCACACGGTCAGCATCGTGCGGCTCACCGGCGAAGGGTCCGAGGGCACGACCTGGGCCGACCCCGTGTCCGCGCCCGCGTACGTGGAGCAGAAGTCCCGCCTCGTCGTCGACCGCCGTTCAACCTCACCGACCGCAGGGCAAGAGATCACGTCGACCGCGTTCGTCGTCCTGCTCGTCGCCGACGACACCCTGCCGCGCTCCCGCGTCACCGTGTGGGCCGGCACTCCCCGCGAGCACGAGATGGAAGTGCTCAACTCGGCCCTCTTCGATTACCGGGGCACCCCAAACCACGTCGAAATCTACATTTGACCCGGTAGAATGTAGGCAGCAAAGACCCCCGCGACGCGTCAACGTCCGGGGGCATGACCAACTCGGTAAGGAGTTGATATGAGCAATCGTACCTGTTCAATCGAAGGCTGTGACAGGACCAGAGGCGAGTCCCGCGGCCTTTGCCCCATGCACTACAACCGCCTCAGGCGCAATGGCTCAACGGGCGCCCCCGGCGCTCGTACTGCATCCCCGACCGCAACGCTCGCCGAACGGCTTGAGCGCGTCGGGTGGGACTGCGTGGTTCGGCGTGAAGATTTGGGCGAGTGCTGGGAATGGCGCGGATCCCGATTGAAGTCGGGGTATGGAAGGTGCTGTGTAGGGAAACAGAAGATCGTCGTGGCGCATCGCGTTTCCTACGAGGCCTACTTCGGACTCATCCCGGAGGGGATGCTTGCCCTGCACCGATGCGACAACCCTCCGTGCATGAACCCGGCGCATATCTTCCTCGGTAGCCATAAGGCCAATCATGACGACATGGTTTCTAAGGCCCGCGACGTTCGCGGCACCCGCAACGTAATGGCGAAGCTCACACTCGCCGATGTCGCACGGATAAAGACAGAGTTCGCCACGGGGACCGTTTCCATGTCGGCACTCGGGCGCGACCTCGGCGTCACGCAGGCCACCATCGCGCGAGTCATCGCGGAGGTTTCATACCAACAATGATCTAGGAGGCACCATGGCAGGCCAGATCCGCGCAGCTGTGACCATCACCAGCAACCTGGACGGAGTGGTCGCGAACATGCTGCTCGCTGCTGTCAAGGGGCAGAACCTCGCCGCTGAACGGTTGCTCGCGCTGTCTGCTGCTGAGGCCCCGCTCGACTCGGGCGGCGGCGGCACTCTCGTCGCGTCGGGCGATGTCGTACCCGCGAAGGCCCTCGGCGACGAGAGCCTTGTCACTTACTCCACCAGCTACGCGGCCCGGTGGCACGAGGACGGCGAACTCGTCGACAACCTCGGACGCCACTACAAGGGCAACTCGAATTTTCAGAACGGCCGCAAGTCGCACTACCTCTCGGACCCTGCCCTGCAGAACGCCGACGAGCTGCGCAAGATCGTTGAGACGGAGGTGAACCGTGGCGGATCCTGACGCTTACCCGATCATCTTCCGCCGGGCCCTTGCCCAGCACCTCGCAGACCAGGGCGTCGGCGTGTACTCCACCAGTAACTACGCATCGACCGACCGTGGCATCTACACCAATGGGCCGGAAATGCCGACGACGAACGACAACGCCATCGTGCTCTCGTGGCTGCAGCCGATCGCTTCCGGACGCGCGAACATGCTGTACCGCGTGCAGATCATGTCCCGGGTCAAGGGGTCGAGGATCGCCGCGGAGAACTTCGCCGCGCTGATCGAAGCCGCGATGGACCAGAAGCAGAACGTGCCGCCCGGGATGAATGTCGCGTGGTGCGAGCTGTTCTCGTCGCTCACGCTATCGGCTGACTCGTCCGGGCGCTGCGCCGTATCGGCCACGTACCACTTCACTGGGCGCCGCCCGCTCGCCTAATACCCCCACATTCCAGCGTCACCACCCGGTGGCGCCTACTGGCGACCCCGCCAGACCACGGCCCACACGGGCCTCAGCCATCACACGTTTAGGAGACCCACGTGGCCGATTCAACCTTGTACGACACCACCGTCCAGACCGAAGGCACCCTCGCCCTCGCACACGAGAAGATCATCCGCGTCAAGCGGACCGGTGCCTGGGAGAACATCACCGGCGACGTCAACGCGCTCGCCGCAGTCCCCACCAAGATCGTCGTCACCCGCGAGAACTACGGCAACAAGGGCCGCACCTCGGAGTCCAAGCTCGGCGACAACTACGTGGTCAGCTTCGCCGCAGAAGCGGTTCGCGACAACACGGGCGCCATCGCGCAGACGTGGCTCGTCGCCCTGCTCGGAATCGCCAAGGCCACCGGCGCCGCGAACGCCGTCGACGTGCAGGTGTTCGACGCGAAGGACCCCGCGCTCGGTGCGATCGAAGGCAACTTCACCGTCACTGTCGCCGACCTCACCACCGGCTACGCAGACAAGGGCGGATACACGTTCACGCTCACGTCGAACGGTGTCGTGCGCGACGTCGAGTCGCCGATCGCCGGCACTGGGGTTCCCGTCGCCGAGTCGGCGCTTCCCACCCTCGCCGCTGCGAGCGAGAACGTCTACGTCCGCGGTTACAAGGTCGACGCGATCACCGCAGCGACCATCGGCGGCGTCGCGGTCACGTCGATCGAGCAGATCCCGGGCGAGCCGAACATCGTCGTGCTCGAGGTCCCCACCGGCACCGCCGGGTCCGCGCCGATCGTGCTGACCAACGCCATCGGCGTCAGCGTCGCACTGCCCTACACCCGGGCGTAGCACCCCTGCCGGGCGGTCATCACTGGCCGCCCGGCCCCACACCATCCGCACGACCTATCTGCAGGGATACCTCATGACCACCACCGCCACACTCCAAGGCCGCAACCTCGCCATCCACATCGACGGCATCGAAGAGCCCTTCATCATTCCCCCGCTCGGCGGCCGACGCGGCCAGGCGCTCACGAACCTCTTCATCGAGATCGTCGCCAGTCAACGGCCCGGCTCCGAGATGGAAGCTGTGCTCGAAGAGGCCGTCGGCGCCGCCGTGTACGAGCGAGTGCAGGACGAACTCAGCCTCAGCGAGGGTCAGAGCGTTCTGCTGCCAGCGTTCTACTGGCAGACCGTCCTTGGCATGGACGGCGTCAACGCCTACCTGAGCGGCGGTGAAGGCATGGCCGGCGCAAAAAAAGCACTCCTGCTCCTGACCATGAGTTTGGGAATCTCACTAACGCAGACCGCGCCAAGTACGGCATTGGAACACCTGATCCAGTTACAGGCACCTACCCCGCCTACCGCAGCGAGTACTACAGCCTCCGAGCGGCTGCCGGCCAACAAGCGGTCGCGCAAACCGAAGCAGTCGACCACGACGCCCGGAGCATCACCGCAGTAGAGCTGTACGGCCTCGCGCTTCCGCAGCTCTTCGGCGAGGTCGAACTCGACCTCGCCCAGCACGGACTCATCCCGGACCTTGACCGGGCGCTCGATACCCGCACATGGCATTTCGTGCGGTCCGCCATTCACCGCCTCATCGACGACCCCGAGCCGTCCTGGCTACAGAAAGAGGTGATGGCCGGTGTTCAACGCAGGCGCAATCAGCTTCGCCCTCCAAATGATGGGAGCGGAGGTATTCCAACGGGACGCGAAAGCCGCCGATAAGGCCATCGACGACCTCGGCAAGTCCGCCGAAACGTCGTCGAAGAAGGTCGCACCGCTCGGCACCGAGGTCGACAAGACCGGCAAGGCCAGCAAGGATGCCAAGGCACCCGTCGAGGGCGCGGGCACGGCGACGAAGAAGCTCGGCGACGAGGCAGCCACCGCCACCCCCAAGGTGAAGCAGACCGCCGCCGAGGTCGCAGAGCTCAAGAAGAAATCGGAGGATGCCGCCAAGACTGTCGGCGTCGCTGCGGTCGGCATCGGCGCGGCCCTTCTCACGATGGCCGCGCTCACCGTGGGCACGTACGCGAAGTTCGACGAGGCCAGCTCGAAGACGGTGGCCGCGACGCAAGCGAACATCGAGCAGCAGAAGCTCCTCAAAGAGTCCGCGATCGAGCAGGGCGCCGCGTCGATCTACTCGGCGAAAGAAGCCGCAGACGCACAGACCGAGCTTGCGAAGGCCGGCGTCGCTGTCAGCGACATCCTCGGCGGCGGGCTGAAAGGATCCCTGGCACTCGCAGCCGCGGGTGAACTCGAAGTCGCGCGGGCCGCTGAAATTGCTGCCACGACTCTGTCTGTCTTCGGGCTCAAGGGTGACCAGGCCGGGCACGTCGCCGACCTGCTCGCCGCCGGCGCTGGCAAGGCTCAAGGCTCGGTCGAAGACCTCTCTCTCGGCCTCGGGTACGTCGGTGTCACCTTCGCCCGCCTCAACATCCCGCTCGAGGAAACCGTGGGCACGCTGGCACTGCTGGCTGCGAACGGTCTGCTCGGCGAGAAGGCCGGTACCGGGCTGCGCAGCGTGATCTCTTCCCTCACCGCCCCGGTCGCCAAGGGCGCCGAGGAGATGAAGAAATACGGCATCAACGTGTTCGATGCCTCCGGCAACTTCATCGGCATGGAAGGCGCCGCTGAGCAGCTGCAGAACGGCCTCGGCGGCCTCGACGAGCAGACGCGATCCGCTGCCCTCGGTGCCATCTTCGGCGCGGAAGCGGCAAGCGCCGCCGGAATCCTCTATAAGTCGGGAGCGAAAGGCGTCAAGGAGTGGACGGACAACGTCGACGATCAGGGGTTCGCTGCGAAGCAGGCCTCTGACAAGACGAATAACCTCCTCGGCGACATCGAACTGCTCGGCGGTTCCATGGACTCGATCCTCATCAAGACCGGCGGTCAGGCCAACGGGACTCTGCGCGACATGGTGCAGGTCCTCATCGGCCTCACCGACTGGTACGGGTCCCTCGACGAGAGCGTGCAGGGAAACGTGCAGACCATCGGTATCGCTACCGGCGCCGCTCTGCTGCTCGGCGGCACGTTCCTGCTCGCCGTCCCGAAGATCGTCGCATTCCGTGCGGCGCTGACCACCCTGAATAGCACTATGCGGGGCACCGCTACCGCCGGCGGAGCTGTAGGGCTCGTGCTTACCGCTGCGGCCGTCGTGCTCGGCGCCTTCGCGAAGAAGGCGGCCGACAGCAAAGCTGTCATGGATTCGTACACCACATCCCTGGACGAGAACACCGGCGCGTTCACGAAGAACACGCGCGAGGCCGTTCTCAACGAACTGCAATCGTCCGGTGTAGGACGGACCGCGAAGCTCCTCGGCATCAGTCTCGGGACGATGACCGACGCGATCCTCGGCGAGGGCGATGCACTGGAGATCGTGAACGCGAATCTCGCCGCGCACCGGGCAGAAGCTGACCGGACAGGCGTAACGAGCTCAGTGCTCAACAAGTCGTTCCAAGACGTAGAGGGTGCGATCTCCGGAACAAAGGGCAAACTCGCGGAAGCAAAGACTGCCTGGGAAGAACACCGGGACGCGATGAAGAGCTCCACGGAGCCAACCGAAGCGGTCATAGCCGCGACGGAGGCAGCGACGGCCGCCAACGACGAATGGATCGCCAGCCTCAGCAACTCCGACGCCGCATTCGTCGACACTGGCGGGGCGCTCGACAACGCCATGGCCAAGAATCAGGAATACGCGCAGTCTGCCGCTGACGCCACCGAAGACACCTCAGACACGTGGGAAGACTTCATCGGTGGCTTTGAGCTGACGACGGAGCAATACCTGACCGAGCTGCAGACCATGGTCGACGCCCAGACCAACTGGGAATCGAACATGATCGCGCTGGCCGGGAAGGTGTCGCAGGGCACCCTCGACGAGCTGCAGAAAATGGGCCCGGAGGGCGCGCCCCTCGTCGCCAACCTGGTCAATGCCTCGGATGAAGAGCTCGCACGCATGGAGGGGCTGTTCGCTGAACGATCGGCAGCGGCCACGGGCGCGTTCGCTCAGAAGCTGACGGACTCCAAGACGGTCATAGCCGCAGCGGCTGCCCAGCTCGGGCAGGGCGCAGCCAACGAGATCGCCGGGAAGCTGTCAGCGGGCACGGCCACGGTCGCGGAGATCATGACCGAGTATGGGCTCAAGATCGAGAGCCTGAACCCTGTCGTGAACATCAACACGTCGAGCGCGGCGTACAAACTGCAGCTGCTCTTCGACGGGTACGCGAAGCTCAACAGTCCCGCACCCGGTTCGTACGGGAACGGCCTCGGCGTGCTCAAGAGCACGATCAACCAGGCCAACGGCGGCGTGGTCCAGTACTTCGCCAACGGCGGCACATCTGAGCGGCACGTCGCTCAGATCGCCAAGGCCGGCACCATGCGCGTGTGGGCGGAACCGGAAACGGAAGGCGAGGGGTACATCCCCCTGGCCCAGTCCAAGCGAGGTCGCTCCACCGCGATCCTCGCCGACATCGCCGACCGGTTCGGGTACCAGTTGGTGCCCGCCGGCGCGAAGTCGTTCGCGAACGGCTCGTCAGGCTCCTCACCTGCCGCCACCCGATCCATGAAGGGCATGCAGCTCACCGGCACCCTCGACCTCGGCAACGGGCTCAAGGGCGTCATGCGCGCTGTCGTCGCCTCCGTGCTCGACGAAGAAGAAGACACCCGCAAAGCCGGCTACAGGGAAGGTAACTAATGCCTCGCATTCGCGACATCATCACGAACCCGTCCCTGCGCGTCAACTCCACAGGGTGGAGCGCAGAGGCAGACGGCACCGCTGACTTTTCGGCGGCAACGACAGGGTTCGAAAATGCGGGGCTTGTGCAGCTCACCTTCACGGCGGCGTCCACACCGGGCGCCGTCGCGAAGATCCTGCAGGCCGTCACCCCTGGCGACACTGTGTCGCTGGGAATCCACGTGCGGGCATCACGCGATCAGGTAATGAAGCTCGTGGCGACGTTCCTTACGTCTGACGGCACCCCGATCAGCACCACATACGGGGAAAACAAGTTCGTGCCGGCCGGGGTGGCCACTCGCATCACCTTCGCCGGGGCAACCGTCGGCGAAGTTCCCGCGAACGCCGCGACGGTAAGCATCGCGGCATCCGTGGATCTCACCGCCGGATCAGCGTGGAGTGCGGCCGACACCCTGCAGGCGTCGAAGGCGTCGGCCACGCAAACCCCCGGCGTGATCGAGTGGTTCGACGGATCATCGGCGTCGTCGGAATGGGTGGGCACCGCGAACGCGTCGGCATCGGACCGGCTCTTCACTTATCCGATCCTCACCCCCCACGGCGACCGAGACCCGGGGCCGCGGGTGAACATCTTCTTCGACACGCTGCACACGGCCGCCGTCGAGGTCACCGTCATTGCCATATCGGAGGACGGCACGGTCCCTGTTCGCAATGCCACCAAGGAATTCGCAGTCGGTGGGTTCTCCATCGTCGACTACGCCCCGCCTATCGGGGTCCCGGTCACGTACAAGGCGGAGCAGTTCGACGCCGGCGGCGTGAGCGTGGGATTCACGGAATCCGCGGAAACGTTCCTCGACGGGGACCCGCTCACGGTGTGGATCAGCGACCCGCTGGACCCGCTCTCACAAGTCCCGGTGCATGCCGATGCGGAATTCGGCGCGACGCTGTCCCGCACACGACAGATGCGCCTCGTCAACCTCGGGGACACGACGATCGCCCTGATGGGTTCCATGGGATTGCTTGAGGACGTGTCGCTGCGGTGCAGTACGGAGAGCCTCACCGACGCGTCGCTGCTCGACCGCATCCTCTTGCGCACCATCGTCCTGGTGCGATCGTCCCCGCCGCACCGCATCCCGCGGCTGCTGAACGTCGCGATCGGCCAGCCCAATCGCAGCGTGTGGGAGGCGCAGTACGGGTCGCTGTTCACCGGGTGGGATTTGTCTGGCGCGGAAGTCACGCGCACGGACTTCGACATCATCGTGCCCGTCGTCACATGGCAGGCCTACATTGACGCGTTCCCCACCTGGCCAGAGTTCAACGCCGCGTACACGAACTGGCTCGACGCCATAGACAACCCGCCCCGGGAGGCCTAAATGCTGCAGGTCAGTGAGGAGGTGCACCGCGCCCTGAAAACGCACCAGGGAGGCGATGTGCACTGCTCCGCGTTCTACATGGGCGCGATGACGGCCCCGACAGTGCGCCTCGACACAAACGGGTCGATCCGGTTCGACGGGGCTGCGGAGGTCCAGGCGCAAGGCACGGTCCTCGCGCTCGGTTCCTCCGGGTCCCTCGTCCCTCGCTTCGCGACCGACCCGCTCGGCACGTACGGGCAAGAGCTGGCGATCTGGCGCACCGTGATGATTGGGGACCAGTCGTGGGACATTCCCCTCGGCCGGTACCCGATCCAGCGCGCGTACGATTCCGACGAGCACCACGAGGTCTACGGCGCCCGCTCCATCGTCACCAGCTGGAAGGTGAGCCTCAAGGTCAACGATCGGTTCGAGGCGATGCGCGCCGACGATTTCCTGCAGGTCGAATCGCCGAAACCCGGCAACAGCGTGTATCAGGAGCTGCGACGCATCTGCCCCGTCCCCGTGCAGGAGTCCCTCGCTGACCGGCCCGTGCCGCCGAGCACGGTGTACGACTCCCGGCTGGGTGCGATCACGGCACTGTGCGCCATCCTCGGCGGCACACCGCACCTCACCCGCGAAGGTGTGCTCCGGCCCCGACTCACCGATGGGTGGCTGACCGTCACCACCAAAGCATTCGACATCGAGGGCGTCATTGAGTGGGCTGACGACATGTCGAACGACTTCATCAATCAGGTGCAGGTGCGGTCCAGCTCCAACAACGACCTCGTGGCATTCCGGTCGATTACGGACGCATCGAATCCGCGCGCTGTATCCCGCGCGGGAGGCCGCACCTATAAGGCCGCATCCCCGATCTACGAAACGCAGGGAGCTGTCGACGCCGCGGCTGACACGATGCTCGCCCGGCTCTCGTCGGGGCGTTCCCGTGTCATCGAAGTCGTGTGCGGCCCCGAAGCAATACTCCTCGAGCTCGGCGACGTCGGATGGATCCGTGACCCGCGCACCGGCCGCGCGGCGATGGGGGAGGTAACCGAGATGGAAATTCCCTTGGACCCGCTCGCCGGCGTGCAGGTGTCCCTGATTGTGGCGGAGGAATCATGAGCAGCATCGGCAGGGGTGTAGCGAAGGGCGCAGCGAGTTCGCGTGCAGGGTTTTCGAGCACGTCGGAGGGCCAGTGCGTGAGCGTTGACCTGGGCAGCGGGTATGCCGTCGTGAACGTCGGCGGCGGTGCCCAGAACATGCCGATGGTGGGCGCGGTGCCATGGCCCGGCGACAAAGTGCAGGTCGGGTATCTCGGCACGATCCCTGTGTGCATCGGTCCGAAGCCCCGCGCCCCAATCGGAACGGTCATGGTGGTGCCCTCGGGTGGTCTTGTGACGGTCCTCGGGGACGACAATGTCACCTACGTCTACCCCTACGATGCGACCCGCGCGTATTCCACGGGGCAGCGGGTGCGCCTTGACCATGAGGGGCGTGCAGTCGGGGCGACGTACGGCGGCGAACCTGTCGTGGACGAGTTCTTTCCTCCGGGAGACTCCGGGTCACCCGGCCCGCAGTCGAAGACGTTCTACCCGACCGATTCGGGCAACTACCGGAACGGCGCGTATGCGGGGCAGTCCGCGGAAGTGTCCGATGGGCGGTCGGCGTTCTACTGGTACGGCGCCCAGATTCGGGACACGATCCCCAACTCTGCCGCGGTCTCGTCGGCCAGCATCCACCTGACACAGGAATGGGATCAAGTCCCCGGTGTCGCGTCTCGCATGGGCACCCACAGCGAGGGTTCACGTGGCGGCGAACCGAACTTGACCGGCGCTCTGTCCGTTCCCGGCGGTACTCGTGACATCAGCATCATGGATTTCGCCAACGCTCTCAAGACGGGCTCCGCACTCGGTGTCGGCCTGTACAAAACCTTCGGATGGCGGCGCTACGGCCCCGCCTCATCCTCTGGGCAGATCACTATCACCTGGACCAACTAACCGGCTCATGGCCAGCAAGGAGCACTCATGACAGGCCGCACCAACTACACCGAGGTCGCAAACTCCGGACCGATGCAAGGCCCCGCGCAGATCACTGGCGTATTCGAGCACTTCGACCCGCTGCTCGGGGAGACCAAGCCAACCGCCGCGAACCTTCCGCTGTCCGGCAACTGGATCGGCCGCACCATCCTCGTCGAGGACAGCGGCATCTCGCGGGTGTGGCTCGGATCAGGCTGGGGGTACGGGGACGGCGACACCGGGTGGATAACGCTTACTCCCGCCACGGGGTGGACGGCCTACCTGCCCAGCGTTTGGGGCACGCCCGCCTACCGCTTTCGCAGCGGGAAGGTATCAGTTCAGGGCGTACTTCTCGCAGGGTCCGGGTACACCTCGAAGCTGTTCAACATACCCCTGGATTTTCGACCGCCGAACAACAAGCAGTTCGCGGCATGGATCGGCACGAACTCGGGAAACATCGTCATCCAATCCGGCGGTGATGCTATCGCAACGGGATCGTTCTCTTCCGGTTCGACGGTGAGCCTCGGCGAACTGCAATACTCGCGCGACTGATGATCACCCTAATTCGGCCGGCGAACAAGGAGCCGGGACGTCGCTATATGGACAAGCCGGTTCCGGGCGTTTCGACAATTCCGCACAACGGGAACGATTACGGCTGGGGCAGCGGCGCGCAGGTCTACGCCGCAGCCGCTGGACGCGTTGCATTCATTCGGTGGGGCGAGCACGCACCGACGAATGACCGCAAGGGCGGGTACGGGAATTACATCCTGCTCGACCACGGCGACGGGTACTCCACCCTGTATGCGCACATTCCGGGCAGCACTCCCCTGGTGAGTGTTGGCCAGCATGTCGCCGCTCGTGAGCAGATCGCATGGATGGGCAACACGGGCAATGCGAGCGGCGTGCACTTGCACTTCGAGTTGCGCATCAACGGCAGCATTGTCGACCCGAACCCCTACATCAGCAGCACCAGTACCGGGGCCTCAAGCCAGACCCCCATCGTCATCCCCGCCATCCCCGAACCGAAAGAAGAAGCCATGAAGATTGTCAAAGTGACGGGTGGCACCATCGCCCTCATTGGCGAGTTCACCTCGCAGGCGTACACCAGCACGGCGCAGGGCTGGTCCTATGCGCTGAACGAGAAGGTGTTCGGGGCTGATGTCCTCACCCCGGACGAAGTAACAACTCTGATCCGGGAAGCCGCGAACCGCCGGTCGGGACTCGTCGCCGAGATCGTGTCCACGCTCTTCGCCGCCATGCCTCAGGCCCAGGGCGGCGCGGGCGCCGACGTCGACTACGCGGCGATCGCAAAGGCGGTGCAGGACGAGCAGGACAAGCGCGAACGGGAACGACTGGCCAAGTAGGCCACCGCCCCCGGCCGGCACGCCAAGCGTCGACCGGGGGCTAACCCAACCCACCTGACCAAGATCAGACAGGAGGGCTAGCTATGAACGCTACCCACCCACACTCGAACTGCGAAGTTGAAACCATCTCAGACTCGCTCATGCCCGTGCAGGTAGATGGCTGACAACGGCCCCGACCCCACACCGTGGGAACTCATGCGGGGCCTCACCCGCGTCGAAGAAGCCATTCGACAGTTCACCGGCAAAGTCGTATCGCTCGACGTCTACAACGCAGACAAGGAACGAATGAACTCTCGTCTGCGCGACCTTGAGACAGAGGCTCGGGCAGCGAAGGCAGCCGAGACAGCCGCCGACAACCGAGCCGAAGATCAGAGATCCCGCAACCGATGGACAATCATCGCCCTCATCGCGAGCCCGTTCGTATCAGCCATCGTCATATTCATCGTTCAGGGAGGATTTCAGGTATGACCTCACGCAGAGGCCTTAGTCCGAATGTTGTCACCGCGATCGCCGTGCTCGGGCTGCTCGGCGCCATGGCGTTCCTTATGAGCGCCGTAGATCGACAAGACGCGCAGCTCGCGCAGCTGTCCACCAACAATGATGCGCTGCGCTCCCAGGTGCAAAGCCAAGGGGAAACGCCCGTCGCCCCGCCTGCCAAGACCGTCACCGGGAAGACGGGCAGCGATGGAGAGATCGGCCTGACGGGTGCTGCGGGTCGTCCGCCGACTGCTGACGAGGTTCGTGAGCAGGTCGCCGCGTATTGCGGTGTGCGCTTGGATTGCCGGGGTCAGTCGGGCGCCACCTCGACAGTGCCCGGGCCGGTCGGCGCCGAGGGGCCAACCGGCCCAGCTTCGACAGTCCCGGGACAAGCGGGCGGCGACGGCCAAGACGGCACGGATGGGGCTGACGGCACAGACGGCGCCGCCGGCGCGACCGGGCCAACCTCAACGACACCCGGCCCACGCGGTGAATCCCCCGCCTCATGGACGTTCACCGACGCAACCGGAACACAGCAAGAGTGCACCCGCACTGAACCGTACGACCCCGCCGCGCCGACCTACGAGTGCGCGGCCCAACCCACAGGAGACACTCCATGACCACCACCTCACCCACCCAGGTCGTCCACCCGTGGCGCGCATCCTTCCGAACGAGCCTGCAGGTGTTCCTCGCCGTCGCGGGTATTGCCGTGCTGGCGCTGCCGCTCGTGTCTGAATTCGTGGCGCAGTTCTGGCCGACCTCGCCGGTCATCGGATTCATCGCCACCGCCGCCGCGTTCATCGCTGCGCTCGCTCTCCTCGTCACCCGGATCATGGCGCTCACGAAGGTGAACGACCTGCTCACTCAATTCGGGCTCGGCGCCACCCCGAAGCCCGCCGGCGCCGACGCTGCGCAGGCTGCAAGTCTCCCCGCCAAGCACGTCGCCGAATAACCAACTAAGCACCAAGGAGCGTCATGGCAGTCACCCGCATTGAATGGACCGAAGGGTCCGCGCCCATCGAGGGTGAAACCACCCGCATCGTCGTTGAGGACCGCGTGCTGTCGCAGGAGGCAGCCGCCGCCGCCGACATCTCGGCGACGGCGGCGCAGTCATACGCCAGTCAGGCAGACATCGCCAAGGTCGCCGCGCAGTCCGCTTTGGGGGTGTTCACCGCCCCGACGGCCGCGGTCGTGGACTCGGTTCTCGCTGACCCGACCTCGGCTGCAAGTATCCGTCAGTCCACCACCATTGACGCGGCCTCACCGATTGCCAAGCAGGTGCAAGGTGGCAACTTTCCCAAACCAACCCGCGCCCCAATCCTCACCGTCGCCGAGTCGTGGCCCAACGTAAACGCTCCGTTCGAGCGTGTGCTCTGGGTGGAAAATGGCGGGCTGACGATCTACGCATACGGCTACGACTCGACTCTTCGCAAATCCATTGACGGCGGATTGACGTGGGTATTGCGCGCCTACCTGAACTGGGCACCGTTTGGGCAAGAAACGTTCCTGAAAACGGCGGCGGGGTCGCTGCTGTCGATCAACTCTGCAAACACGATCAAGCGATCAGCCAACGACGGGGTTACATGGGCCACGGTTGGGTCGTTGCAGGCTGGGCAGCAGCCCCTCGGCACGCAGTCGTGGTGCATCGACAAGGTAACCAACGACATCTATTACGGCGAGTACGGCGGCGACGCTGTGACCGCCATGAACCTGTACCGCTCCACTGACGACGGGCTCACATGGCCGGTGTTTCATGCGTTCCCCGGCATCAACTCCGGGCACGTTGACAAGATCAGCCACATTCACGCCGTGCAGTGGGACCACATTGACCAGCGCGTGTGGATTTTCACCGGAGACGGTCACGCCGCTGTCGGCATGTACCGGGTAGACGCAGCGCGAACGAGCGTCGAGCCAGTCCTGACCAACAGGATGCTGGATGCAGAGTTCATCGACGCGCCCCGTGCCATCGGATTTATGCCCTTCCCCGATTACATCGCATGGGCATCCGACTCCACGAGCAACCCGTTTCTGTTCCGTATGGCTCGCTCGGAAATCGGTCAGGCATCGCCCGTCATTGAGCGCATCTACCGACTGAACTCAACGGCATGGTTCAGTGTGAAAGCATCGGCTGATGGCACGCGCTGGGTTATCTCCGCATCACAGGAGAATGACGCCTACCAGATCGACAAGCTCGTGCATCTTTACGCGGTCGAAGACCAAGGCGCAACCATCTACGAGGTCGGCACGCTCGCGCCAACCGTTGAATCACCGGCGCTTCCTGCCGGGTCGCTAATGCCGGTCGGCTTGCCGGAAGATCACGGCGATTTCTTCTATATGGTCGCTCGAACCGCTGGCCGCAGGGGGGTATGGAAGTTCCGCCTCGGGTATGGTGGCCCGGCTGCTATAGCATGGCCCTCGCCCGCGCCCGTCGTTGTTGCGTGGCAAACCCTGGCAAGCGGGAACGTGGCGCTGGCAGCGTCCGAGTCGCGTGTGTTCGCGGTCATTCGCGCGCCAATCTTTGCAAAGAACCTCCACATCTTCGACATCGGCGTAAAAGACCTCGCAGGCACTCAGGCGCGGCTTGACGTGCGCGTTACCGGAGAGGCATATTTCCACCGCAGTTCGGAAACTTCAGAACGATACGGTGACCGCGCCGAAACTGGCTTGGGCATTCTCCGATACCCCCTCACCGGGGCGCAGGAGGTCGAGCTGGTCGTGACCAATATGTCCGCCTCCCCCATCAATGCTGTCGCGTCGTTGACTTACGGCTGGGGGCAGTAACCGCGACTGCGCCTGTGGAGTAGCGTTTGCGCGAGAGTGCACTCTTCTCGATAAACCACCATGAAGCAGCCGCAATAAGCATTGATAGAACAGCAACCGCCATCACCAGCACGGTGCCCGAGATTTCCCAGTCTCGGGCACCGAAGTAAATCAGCACGTTTACGACGATCATGTGCCAGATGTAGGTGCTGAAGCTCAAATCACCGATCCGAGCGGCAACGTTAGACAGGGCTCGCGGGCCGTTGTACCCAAACCAGACCGCGGCGTAGGACAGGGGGATTGCCGCAGCCGCGTTCAAGAGAACGTCTGCGCCGCCAATGGCGGGGATATTGACCATTGCAAGGTAGGTGACTGCTGACGCCGCCGCTATCCACCCCGATTTTACCGCGCTAGGCCACGCCTTTGACCAAAATATTCCGATTGCGAAGTACCAAAGGTAGGGGGCGAACGTTACCCCGAATAGCTTCCAGGCTACTGACTCGGTAGAGTTCCCACCCGCCGCAGCAAAAGCGAGTAAGCCCGCAATCGACAAAAGCGCCAACACGCCAATCAGGACACGACGACCAGACTTCACCAGCAGAAGCACGAAGAGCGGCACGATCAGGTAGAAGGATACCTCGACCGGGATCGTCCACAGACTGCCGTTGACGACGCCCACGCCAAAGCTGTCGAGAGCGCCAGGGCTGATGACCGGTATCAGGAACAGGTTGCTCGCAGCGAAGGCGATAAATCCCGGGGAAGCCATCTCGCTTATCGTTAGAGCGCCGATCAGGACAAGCAAGGCCATGCTGACAATCCAATAGAAGTAGATCGCGGGCATGATGCGTAGGGCACGGTTTTGGTAGAAATCCCGCCACGGTCGACGTGCCGAATGGCATCGTTCTGCTGATTGAAAAATCATCATGCCGCTCAGAATGAAGAACAACGGCACGCCGCCGTAGAACCAGAACGTGTTCGACTCTGAATGCCAGAAGAAGTTTGTTTCGAGGTGGATTACTGAATGGTGAACCAACACGGAGAGCGCCGCGAGGAGTCGTAGGAAATCAAATGTGTTTCCGCGAGCGAACGTTCCCCCGGAATTGCGCGTAGCCATGCGGGCAGTCTATCGGGGCTCTCAGCTAACCCCGTCTCTCTCGCCCAGACTGTTGCACCACCCGCACGAAAACGGCCCCGGCCGTCGTCCCCAGGAGGGATGGCGGCCGGGGCCTATTCGTGTTTGTCAGGGGGTAGGCGTAGAGTCCACTCGCAGGCACAAAAATGCCCCGCCCGATGTTTCCGCATCGGACGAGGCCGCCGGCATCCATCCACCGCAAAGTATCTGGAGCCAACATGCAAAACCCTACAGCCCTCGCGCCCACTTTCAAGCCGGGAATGACGATTGAGGAAATGGCCGCTCTGGCCTTCCTCGTCCGGTACAAGGGCGACACCCGGTACAAGTACACCAACGACCTCCGGTTCTTCTTCGAGTGGTGCTCGGCCAACGGCCTGCCACCCCTCGACGCGCAGCGCGTGCACCTCGAGCTTTACGCCCGGCACCTTGAGGACGTGCGCGGCAACAACGCGGCGACGGTGCACGGCAAACTGTCGACGCTCTGCGGCTTCTACCGCATCGCCCAGGCAGACGACTACATCGCGAAGGATCCGACCGTGTTCCTGCGGATGCCGAAGGTCAGCTACGACGAGACGCGCGCGCTCGGCCTCGACCGGCACCAGCTCGGAAAGCTGCTGCAGGTCGCGTCGGCCAGCTCGCCCAGCGACGGCGCCCTGTTCGCGCTCATGGGGCTCATGGGCCTGCGCGTGAGCGAGGCGTGCAACGTGCAGATCGAGGACTTCCAGAGCGAGGTCCGTGGCCACCGTGTGCTGCAGCTCACGGGCAAGGGCAACAAGGACGCCACGATGCCTATCCCCGTCCCTGTGCTGCGCGCTCTCGTCATCGCTGCAGGGGATCGGACAACTGGCCCGGTCGTGCTCACTCGCGCGGGCAAGGCGCAGAATAGGCGCGGCGCCTACGGCCGGTGCAAGATCCTCGTGAAGCGCGCTGGCCTCCCTGTAGGAACGCACCCGCACACCATGCGGCACGCTGCGATCACGGCCGCACTCGACGCCGGCGCCCCGCTGCGCGACGCCCAGATCTTCGCCAGGCACTCAGACCCGCGCATCACCACGCGCTACGACCGCGGCCGCCAGAACCTCGACCGTCATGCGGCGCACCTCGTGAGCGCGTACATCGCTGGCGCCGCATAGCAGGCACACGGAAGCCCCGCCGACCTTCATGGGTTCGGCGGGGCTTCCGTGTTGGCCCGGTGGTGCGCGCTGCTACTTCCAGCGCAAGGCTGCGACGGTCAGCCAGAGGAGAACAGCGACGACGCCGAGCGGGAACAGGACGCCGGCGGCCGCAGCCCCCCACGACTCTGTCAGGTCCGTGCCACTGGCCATCATCGCGAAGGCAGCAGCCAGGAGTATCGCACCTCCCCCAATCGCGAGCAATGCGGTGGCGAATGGATTGGACCGAGTCTTGGTCGCCGTGCTGCTCATGGTCTCCCCTTGATTGTTGGCCGGTGCTTGGAGTGTAGCGCGCCGCTTGCGCAGGAGGCCCAGAATGGCCTCCCAAACGACCCTATGGCTACCATAATGGCTACCCTTGCCCGTTTCGCTGGCCTTGGATGCCCCTGCATCCCTTTGTTTCATTGAGCCGCCTGTCAGAATCGAACTGACGACCTTCTCATTACGAGTGGGACGTTCCATATAGAACATGGCCTGTGTGGGCCGGAATCGTGCGGAACTCCCACGCACAGATATTGACTGATCTTGCATGCAATACCCCACAATGGCTACCCAATGGCTACCCACCGTGCTACGTTTCACATGTACCAAGAAAAAGACGAGGCCCCCAGGGCGGCAACCCTGACGGCCTCAGCTCCATCCACTGCTTTACGCGAAGTCCAACAGGGAAGGAACACCATGAACTCTACCGCAGCAGTCCGTCGCGGCGCAGTCGTTAGAAGACTCGAGGCCTCTGGAGTACTCACCGGGGCAGAGTGGATGGCGCACGGCAGAAGAAGGGACTCAAACATGGGGAGAAGAAATGAGCAGCGCGCGCAATAACGGGCGGCCGAAGCAAGGCCCGAACCGCCACGCAAAAGGTGAGGGGACCACGTACAGGGTCCCCAAGGATCCGAAGCAGCCACTCAAATATTGGGTGGCCGCGATTGAGCTCCCCTCCCCTGATGGCGAACGGCACCGCGTCACGCGCAAGCGTAAGACGGAGGGCCTCGCGAAAGAGCAGCTGACGAAGCTGAAGCGCGAACGGCTCAAACGCGGCACGGTCAGCACCAGCACTCGCACAGTCACCGAATGGCTGACCGAATGGCTGGATGACTGGATGGACGTGCGACCTAAGACTGCGGCCGGCTACCGGTCGAGCATCAAGGTGCACATCATTCCCAGCATCGGCAAGAAACGCCTGGATCAGCTCGCGCACACTGACGTGCGGAAGCTGCACAAGGACATCATCAGCAAGGGGCTGTCGTCGTCGACTGCGCTCTATGCCCACAACTGCCTGTCGAGCGCGCTGAAGGACGCCAAGCGCGAGGGGTACGTGGAGGAGATCGCGACCGACCTCGCCAAGAAACCGCGTGTGGCGGCGTCGAGCTTGAACGTCATGAGCGCTGCGGAGGGTATCGCTGTGCTGCGAATGACGGAGCATGAGCGTCTGGGCTCGCGGTGGTGGGCTGCGCTCCTGACGGGTGCGCGGCAAGGTGAGCTGATCGGCCTTGAGATAGATCGCGTGCTGCCCAATGCCCTCGACCTGTCGTGGCAGTTGCAGCGGCTGTCGTGGCAGCATGGCTGCGGGGGCACGTGTGATCGTAAGCGTGGCACTGACTGTCCCGCGCGTACGCTCAACGGTCCTGCGGATTGGGAGCACCGCCATGTCACGGGTGGGCTCTGGCTGGCGCGTCCCAAGAGTGACGCCGGCAAGCGGATGCTGACGCTCGTCGAGCCGCTCAAGACCATGGTCATGCGCCGCATCGAAGTCGCCGGGACGGAGCCGAACCCCCACGGGTTCGTGTGGACGGCCGACCCGAAGAAGGACAGGCACGGCCGGGAGCTCCCCCTGGACGGGACGCCGCTGGATCCGTCCCCTGACTCGAAAGCATGGGATGCGCTGCTCAAGCGTGCGGGCGTCACGGATGTGCGGTTGCATGACGCGCGTCATGTCACCGCGTCGCTGCTGAACCGCGCTGGTGTCGACCAGGCCACGCGCATGGCGATCCTCGGGCATAGCTCCCCGGCGATGACGCAGCACTACACAGATGTGGACATGGGGCAGCAGGGCGCCGCGCTGACGTCTATGGCCGCGTTCCTTGCCCTTGACGCCCCGGACGTGGGGACAGACAACACGAAGCACGCGACGGACTAGGGCGCCGGCGGGTGTGCTCGACAATAGACATGTCTGACCCCCGATATAGGGTGATTGAACAGCCGGGGATCTGCCCGGCTGCGTTCATTCAAAAGGGGAACATCTGTGTCAAAGATTGGCTACACCATCGTTCAGGCGGCCTCGGCCGCGGGGGTTCCAGTGAGGACTGTCGAGATTGCCCTCAAGGGCCGGCAGCTTCGCGCGCGCAGAATCGATGACCAACCTGTGATCCTCAGAGACGACATCGCTGAATGGCTGACCAGCTTCCCGACCTGGGCTTAGAGCGGCTTGACGTCCCACTCGGGTTCGACGTGGCGGTTGGGGGTGGCTGCGTCGGCCTGGGTAATCACATCGAGGAAGCTTAGGCCGAGCGCCCAACAGATCCGCTCGAGGTCTTCGATGTCGATCTGTTTCTGACCCAGCCGAATCTTATTGATTTGCGGGCGTGACAGGCGAGCCTCGCCCACAGCAGCCGACAGCTGCCCGTCTTTGACGTTGTCGCGCGCCATTTTCTCGCGAATTATCGCGGCTATCTCCTGTGTGAGCGGCCCGGGAGCGCTCTTATATCCACCAGCCATGACTGGATTCTTGCACAGATTTGGATAATGCGAGAAAAATGGTGTGTTTTGTTCCATAAGTGTGTATTGTGATCCACATGGAGCAAACAACGCAGGACCCAGGACTAAGAAGAGCGAGGATCGCGGCCGAACTCCGGTCGGAACTCGCTATCCAAAAGAAGTCCCGTACAAGCCTGTCACTGGCAACGGGCATGACAACCGAAACACTCCGCAGACGCTTAGGTGGAGTCAAGCCGTTCAACATGGACGAGCTTGACTCCATCGTGCGATTCCTCGGAATCCCTCTCGTTGATTTCGTGGCACGAACCGAAATCGAGACCCCGTGAGCAGCCCGCGCCTCAGTGCGCCGGCCCCGGTAGCGTATGCCATCCCTGCCGCAGCGGAAGCTGTCGGGATGAGCCTCCCGTCGTTCAATCGCATTCTTGCGGCCGGCGACATCACTCGCCGTTATCCGAACTCGACGCCGATCATCACTCACAAAGAGCTGGTCGAGTGGGCCGATTCATTGCCCGTCGACAAGCCGCTGCCTGTAGCTAGGTAAGCCGCCAGGCGCGTTCTCTGCGCCTCTCATTCTTGGCCGTCCACTGGATGGCCGAACCGCTGGCGTGCCCGCATGCCGGCTGCAAGACATTGCCCCAGGGACCACCGCGAGAGCGACATGGCTGGGCGCGACTGCACCTCATTGAAAACTGAATACAGCGCACTGAGAAGGATATTTACCCCGCCGTACGGGGCACCACGAACGAATGGTGCAGGCGGGGGCTTGCACGGCGAGAGGGAACGGCCAATCCGACGGTCATGGCCCCGCCAAGGAACGTACTCAGGGCGCGGAACGACCACTGACCATTCGAGGTCGGTGGGTACGGCCGTCGATGACCGAGAGAGATCGGCGGCAATCAGCACGAATCCTGATGGTGCGAGTAAGTGGGGCGAAACCGGCCCCTATCGCTGAAAGGACGCAACACCCCCGGTCAAGCGTCGAGCCCTTGACCGGGGCACATGGGCGGGGCAGTGGGTATGCGCCGGGTTGTTCACTTCCCGGAGAGAGGGTCCGATTCCCTTCCCGTCCACGTAACCACGCACGACCAACAGAGGGAAAAACAAATGGGCATTGTATGGGAAGAGCCAGCCGAAGCGGCCAATGGCGTCGCCGGGAAATGGCATGCGGTCGCCGCGGAGTTGCGAGCCAACCCGGGCGCGTGGGCGCTTATGGCTACGGACGTTGCGGCAAGCTGCGCCTACAACTGGCGCAAGGGGAAGAATTCGGCCTTCAGCACCGTCGGCGAGTGGGAATTCACCACGCGAGATGTGGTCAGCGGCAAGGGCAAGATCTATGGCCGCTACATCGGCGCGTAGAACCGACCATCGAAAGAACCCCCTGCTCTAACAGGGGGCCACGACACAGAAACGAGATTCCAATGACAAGAACCGAGATTACCACCGCCTACGCCGAAAGGCTGGACGACCTGAAAATGGTCACCCTGACAGACGGGGAAGCATGGAGCGCCCGCGACCTAATGCAGTTCGCCGGCTACACCGCCTGGCAGGATTTCAGTAACGCAATCAACCGGGCCATTGCATCGGTGAATGCGAGCGGGAAAGATGCCGCCGACCATTTTAGGGGAGCGCCTAAATTGGTCACGGTCGGCTCCGGGGCCAAGCGTCAGATCGAAGATGTGGAGCTGACCCGGTACGGATGCTCGATCCTCTTCCAGAACGGCGACGGTCGCAAGCCTGAGATCGCGGCCATGCAGTCGTACTTCGCCTACCAGGCCCGCAAGCAGGAACTCTCCGAGCAAGCGGCCCCCGCGCTCCCCGGCGATTACCTCTCAGCACTAAAGGCGCTCGTCGCGGAAGTCGAGCAGACATCGGCGCTCAAGGCTCAGGCCGAACTGGACGCCCCCAAAGTCGCCTACGTCGATGAGTTCCTGGGATCGGATGACGTGGTGCTCTTCCGGGTCGCAGCATCAGAACTGGGCGTGGCCGAGGGCGTTCTGCGGGACACGCTCATGACCGCGAACTGGATCTACAGACTCACGATCGGCAAGCGATGGTCCCAGTCGCAGCAGAAGGAAGTCATTGACCGCGAGTACCGGGCCGCATCCGGCCACGGCGGCAAGTTCCGGCTGATGCCGCAGCACAACGCGCCCCGCCATCACAACGGGCAGGTCAAGCAGACCCTGTACATCCGTTCCGAGGCGCTGCCGAGTATCCGCCGCCGATTCTTCACCGAGCTGAAAGCAGTGAACGCATGATCACCCTCAACGAAACACGCATGAAGGACGGGCGCCGCCACACGTACCAGCCGATCATCGGCATCACTGGGGCTGCGCACAGCAAGCCGTGGTGGTCGCGGCTGATAGCCGATGACCCTGTGCCGGAATACTCGCGCCTTGACCGGTTGGATGGCCTCGGTCACCCGATGCCGGTTCGGCGTGTGGCTGCGGCGCCGCGCCGGTTCAGACTCGCACGCACGCACGTCTTGAACCTGCTCGTCGTCGCTGCAGGCGCTCTGACTGGTGTCGCAATTGCCCTGATCGAGCGAGTCATCGCATGAGCGCCAGGCATGCGGCGGTCGAAAGCACAGCAGCTGATCAGCGAAGCCGCGACATTCACGCGGATCTGATGAAGCTCGCCAACCTCGAACACACCGCTGGCAACGCTGCCGCGTACGCCGCGGTCACTGCCTGCGCCACTATCGCTCTTTCACGCACCATCCATCCCGGATCGGAAGCCTGCTCATGATCAAGATTATGGATACCCCCGCCGAGACTTGCCGGGAGAACGGCATCAAGGTCGGCACGCGGCTGATCAGCAGCACCACGCACGGTTGGGCAACGCCGCCGACAGTCGCTGAGGTGTGCATCGAGATTACGGCCATTGGCTTCGGCAGAGTCGAGGCGAAGACGATCAGCGACAATCGGCGAGGTCCGTCCGGTCCCGTGTCGATCGACATTGAGGCGTGGCGCGACTGGGCGGTGCTCGCCTGATGGCGCTGCTGTTCGCTGGCAAGCCCAAGCGCAGACCCGCCCCGGCGGTCGGCGATCGTGTGTGCGTTATCTGGGGCCGCGGCAGCCAGGAGCGCGAACTCGTCGGCTACCTGCTCCCCGAGACCGCCCCGGAGCTGATCACTATCGCGGCCTCGCCGCTCGACGACGGGCGCGTCGATCGCGAGGAGGACTGGTGGCGGCAGGCGTTCGTCGCCCGCAATTGCGTTGTGATTCTCCTGAACAGAAGGACGGTGCACCTATGACCCCGTACCTCAACGGCATCCTCGGCCTCATCTTCGCCGTCGCGATCACTATCAGCGCGGCCGGAGCGTTCGCCGGTTCCACCATCATCCACGTCCTGGCCGCATTGGTCGCGATCTTGGCCATCTTCGGTTTGATCCGTCACTGGATCGACCACCCCTCTGAAAGGCGCACCAAATGACAGAACAGAGCATCACCAAAATCACCGTCACCGACTTCATGGGGATCGGCGGCACGATCGAACTCGCCCCCGATGGCGCACTGGTGCAGATCGCCGGGCCGAACGGGTCGGGGAAGTCCAGCCTGATCCATGCCATCCAAGAGTGCATCGACCCGCAGGGAACGCGCATCATTCCGAAGCCGATCCACGAGGGCGCGAACGAAGCTCGGGTGGAGATCGAAACGACGGAGGCGCGCATCGTCCGGGTGTGGAAGAAGGATGACGCTGGGGTCCTCACGGCGTACGCACTCGATGGGGCGAAGTACCCCAGCGGGAAAGCGTTCGTCGCGGAGATCACTGGCGGCATCCTCTTCGACCCGGATGAGTTCGTGAGACTTTCGGAGAAGGAACAGCGCGACCAGCTGCTCGCCAAGGTGACGCTGCCGTTCGACCTCGAAGAGATCACGGCCAAGCGGAAGGGATTCTTCGACGGGCGCACGGACAAGACCCGCGAGGTCAAGCGCCTGGCTGCGCAGCTCGCCGGGTGCGCTGCGGAGGATGCGAGCGTGCCGGCCGCTGAGGTCGACATCGCTGCGCTGTACGCCGAGCGTGATGCGATCCGCGAGCACAATGCCGACGCCGAACGGATTCACGGTGAGGTTCTCGCAGCTGAGGTCGCCCGCGTTGCTGCTGAGGAGCGGGGCAAGGCGCTGGCGATTCAGCTGGACGAAGCCCGAGCCGAGCACAAAGCACTCGTGGCTGCCGAGCGTGCGGCCGTGGCCGCTGCGGCGACGATTGTGGTGAAGCTGGATGACGCTGTGACGGATCAGATCAGCAACGTCGATGCGGTGAACGTGAAGGTGCGCGCACAAGCCGCCCGGGCCGCGATCGCCGCAGAGCTCAAAACCCGCACGACGGAAGAGGCAGCGCTGAACGCAGCACTCGCCGACATCGACAAGGTGAAAGCTGACGGCC
>Ga0314855_100090_pt1 | contig 28110 bp, 32 predicted proteins | sample 2018CB1WmetaG_FD_203636 | JGI IMG/M metagenome (GOLD analysis project Ga0314855, IMG submission 203636) | Cryopeg brine viral communities from Beaufort Sea near Barrow, Alaska, United States - 2018 CB1W | ecosystem: Environmental > Aquatic > Marine > Coastal | place: USA: Alaska | collected... | reverse complement strand
CTAACCGCAAAGCGGGTTACGCCCAAAATGCTTGATGCCGAAATCGCGGGCTGTGAGTTCCATGTTTTCCCCGGCTCGTGCCTTACCGTCTGCGCCCTCACGTTGCGCAATGGCTTCACTGTCACGGGTGAAAGCGCGTGCGCCTCGCCGGAAAATTTCGATGCCGAAATTGGGCAATCAATATCTCGCCGCAATGCCCGTGAAAGGATTTGGCCTTTGCTTGGGTTCCGGTTGCGGGATGAGTTGACGGGTGGGCGCTGATCCCCCTCGCCTTGAGGATTTCTTTTATGAGCGGGGTGATCGCAATGGATAAATAAGCCGGGCCCCTCGGGGCCCGCTCGATTTAGTAATGTGCACGGATGCGCCAAGAGCGCTTTTAAGGGCCGGTTTTCATCGGCACCGGGCCGGGCTGTCGGCGGGCTTTGATCCCGTCGCCCCGGCCTTTTCAATTATTCCCAAGAGGGGCAAGCCATGACCGATCATGTCGGCGGTGCTGAGCCGCTTTTGAATAGGGCGCAGATTGCGCAAATTTTCAACGTATCCGAAAACACGATTGATAAATGGCGATCCAAGGGGATGCCGGTTGATACTGAGGGCGGCAACGGTGTCGCCTACGGCTTTCTGTTTTCCGATTGCAAGGCGTGGTTCGATGAAACGCAAGCGCGCGCCGCCAATGAAAAGCGCGCGGCTGATGATTTCGTTGCGCAACAGCGCATGGCGTTTCTTGGCATTGATAAAAAAGACCAAAAGGCCGGGTTGAGCCCGGCGCAGATGCGCGAGCTGGCGCAGGCTGAGCTTGTTTGGATGCAAGCCGCTGAGCGCCGCCGCTCATTGGTGCAGGTTGATGAGATGGTTGAGTTGCTTGATCTCGTTTTCTCTGAGGTCAGGGCCGGGCTTGATGGTCAACCCGACTGGCTTGAGCGTGAGTTTTCGCTCACCGGCGCGGATGTTGAGCGCGTGGTTGCTTACAATGATGAGGTTTTGCTGTCGATCAAGACCGCGATAGAGGCGGCGGCAATTGGCGAGCGGCCTGATGTGCTTGATCCGCTTGATCGGGGGTTGATCTAATGGTTACGCTGCCAAATCGCCGCGCCGGGGAAATCCCTGAGCTGCCGCCGATGCCGCCCTATGCAAGCGCGCCATCGGTGCTTGAGCAAGCCCTGCCCTCTCTGAGCCCTGCAACCCGGATGGGTGTTGTTGATGCCGCTGAGGCTTACATGAAGGTAAACGCCAACGGGCGTTGGGCAAGCTTTGATCGCGGCGTCACGCCTTACATGATTGAGCCTGCCGAAATGACCATTTCCCGGCGCTATCGCGAGGTGATCTTTGCAGGCCCGGCGCGGGCTGGCAAAACCGTCATGCTGATGTCAACGGTGAGCCATCTGGTGATTTGTGACCCGGGTGTTTGCCAGATTGTGCATATGACTGAGGCCACGGCTGAGGCATGGGTTGATCAAGAGTTGATGCCGATGATTGAAAACAGCCCTGAGCTTGCCAAGCGGCAGGGCCGGGGCCGCTCGGATCGCAATATCCTGAGTAAGAAATTTATCGGCGGCGCAAAGGTCGCCATCGGCCCGCCAACCAAGGCATTTCTGAGCGGCAAGACAACGCGCACCGTGCTTTTCACCGATCTTGATCGGATGGCGCTTAATATCGGCAAAGAGGGCTCGCCCTTTGCGATGGGGGCCAAACGCACGGAAACGCTCGGATCACGCGGCATGACTGTGGCTGAGGCATCGCCCGGCCATGTGATCACCAACCCGGAATGGAAGCCATCAACGCCGCATGAGGCCCCGCCCTGCGCGGGCATCCTGGACCTATACAACGGCGGCACGCGCGCGCGTTGGCATTGGAATTGCCCAAGCTGCGGTGAAGCTTTTGAGCCGCGCTTTGATCGGCTGAGCTATGACAAGAGCCTGAGCCCGGCGGATGCCGGGGCATCGGCGGTGATGATCTGCCCGCATAATGGGTGCGTGATTGAGCATCGCGACAAGGTTAACCTCAACCGCGCCGGATATTGGTTGCATGAGGCCGCTGAGGGTGGGCTTGCCCGCATTGAAAGCGGCGATGTTCTGAAATCGGATCGCGTGAGCTATTGGTTGAACGGCGCGGCGGCGGCTTTTGCCTCTTGGGCGCGTTTGGTTGGGAAGTATGAAACGGCGCTTTTGACACTCAAGGCGGGCGGTGATGAAAGCCCGCTGCAAGTCACAATCAACACCGATCAGGGATTGCCGTATCTGCCCCGCGCGATGAGCGATGAGGGCGCGCTGAGCCTTGAGGATTTGCGCGCGAGCTGCAAGCCTTACGCGCAGGGCATCGCGCCGGAATGGGCGCGCTTTGTGATCGTGTCGGTTGACGTGCAAGGCAACCGCTTTGACGTGCAAGTGACCGCTTACGGGGTTGATGGGCGCAGGGCGATCATTGACCGCTTTGATCTGCACACGCCGCCTGAGGGTGCGCCGCACGCTGCCGATCGAATGCTTGATCCGGCCACATATCTTGAGGATTGGGCGGTTTTGCTGCCGTTGATGGATGCGGTTTATCCAGTCAAGGGCGCGCGCTATGGCCTGCGCCCTCTGGCGCTTGGGTGTGACTTTCACGGCAAGCCCGGCGTTTCCGACAATGCAACAAAGTTCTGGCAGGCCCGCCGCAAGGACGGCGAGGCTTCCAAGTGGTTCATGATCCGGGGGCACGGCGGTTTCAAGGTTGAGGGTCGGCAATGGTATCGCGCGCCAACCCGCGCGAGCGATGGCAAGCAAGCCCGAGACATCAAGCTTTTGAATATCGCAACCGACAAGCACAAAGACACAACCTTTGCATCGCTTGGCCGGGCCGATGGCGGGCCCGGCTCGCTGATCCTTGGCGAATGGATGCCAGATGATCGGATCAAAGAGTTCACCGCTGAAAAGCGTGGCGATAAGGGTTGGGTTAAGCGCCCCAACATGCCCCGAAATGAAAGCATTGACTTGAGCGGATACGCGCAAGCGGTTGCTGAGCATAAGGGCCTTTTAAAGCTGGACCCGGTAAGCCCTAAGCCTTGGGCTCTTGGCGGTCTGGAAAATCCCAACGCGGTTGAGCTGATCGGGGGCGTTGCCCCGGATGCCTTGCCCGCCGCCGCGCAGGCCCGCAAGCCTATCCGGCGCATGTCCTATTTGGAGTGATCGCAAATGGCGTCCTATACCTCGCAAGACCTTGCGAACATCAATCAGCTCATCAGCGGCGGGCTGTCGCAAGCCATGATCGCCGGGGAAATGGTGCAATATCGCACCTTGCCGGAATTGCTCAAGATCAAGCGGCTGATTGAGGCCGATCTTGCCGCAAGTGCGGCGCGCCCGGCCTTCCCGGTGCGCTATCCCAACACTGATCGCGGGGTTTGATCCAATGAAGCACTTTGGCAATGCCTCAATGCTGGATCGCGCAATTCTCGCGATTTCACCGATCAAGGGCCTCTCGCGCATCCAAGCCAAGGCCAAAGCAAGCATTTTGATGAATTATGACGCGGGCGGCATGGGGCGGCGCGTCAAGGGGATCAGGGGACCGGCAACGGATGCCGATGCCGCCTCGCTTGGCTCGCGGCGCGTGCTGCGCCAACGCTCGCGCGATCTGATCCGCAACGCACCCTTTGCCAAGCGCGCGCAATCTGTGGTCACAAATAACGTGGTTGGCGCGGGCATTGCACCATCCATCACCGCCACCAACAAGAAAGCCGCCACGGATGCGGCGGCGGTGATCCTGCCTTTTATGCAGTCAACCGAAATTGACGCGCACCGGGCGATGAATTTTGCCACCATGCAAAGCGTAGTGAGCAACAGCCTCTTTGAAAGCGGCGAGGTTCTGGCCTTGCGCCGCACGCGCGATGATCAGAGCGCAGCCCTGCCCCTCTCGGTGGAAATTCTAGAAATTGATCACCTTGACAGCACCGTGCAAACCCACGGGCAAAATGAGGTGATTGACGGGATTGAATATGACGGCAGCGGCATCGCTGTTGCCTATCACATCTTTGAGCAACACCCCGGCGCGGCGGTGCGCCGCCTGTCGCTGAAAAGCACGCGGGTTCCGGCCTCGGATGTCCTGCATATCCGCCGGATTGACCGGCCCGGCCAAATGCGCGGCGTGCCTTGGCTTGCGCCGGTGATGGTGACGTTGAGTGAGATGCGCGATTACCAAGAGGCGCAAATCCTCAAGCAAAAAATCAGCGCCCTTTTGGCGGGTGTTGTTGAAACCGGGGATGAGGGTATCCCTGAGGGTGCGAGCGGGCTTGATGCGCTTGCGCCGGGGGCCTTTGTTTATACTGAGGCCGGGCAAAAGGTGACATTCACCACGCCGCCCAAGGTCGATGATTACAACATTGTCATGCGCCTTGGGCTTTGGGCTGTGGCAATGGGCATCGGCATCACCGGGGAAAGCCTCAGCGGCGATCTCAGTAACGTCAATTTCTCATCCATGCGCGCCGGGCGGCTTGAAATGGATAAGAATGTTGAGACTTGGCAAGAGCAAATATTGATCTCGCAATTCTGCGCGGGTGTCGGGCGGTGGGCGATGGATGCTTACCGCCTCAAGAGCGGCAAGTCGCTGAGCCCGCTGCAAATGGGTTGGACGGCGCAACGCCGGGCGTTGATTGATCCAACCAAGGAAATCCCGGCGATCATCAAAAAGATTGAGGCCGGGCTTACAAGTTTGTCGCGCGAACAACGCGCGATGGGGTTGGATCCTGATACCATCGCGCGCGAGCGCCTTGAGGATGCCGCCCGGCACCCCGCCCCGCCGGTTGATGCGGGCGCGGTTCCTGAAAATGAGAAAGGAAAACGCTCATGAGCGATCTGATCCATGGCGGCGAAATCCGGCTTTTCGGCACGGTTGTCAAAGACGAATATATTTGGCCTGAGGATACGGGCTTTTTCTCTGCCCGGATGGTGTCGGATGCCCTTGCCCGGATGCAGGGCGATGTTGTCTTGATTGTCAATTCCGATGGCGGGAACCCATGCGAGGGTGAGGCGATCCGCGCGGCTCTTGAGGCGCACCCCGGAAAGGTCACGGTAAAGGTGACAGGCTCGGCGCACAGCGCCGCCTCGCTGATGATCATGAGTGCCGATCACATTGAGATGTCGGCAGGCTCGCTGATGTTGATCCATGATCCCTCAACCTACGTAATCGGCACCCCGGCGGCGCTCGCCGCGTCTGCCGCTGCGCTTGACGTGACGGCGGGTGCCTATGCGGCAGTTTACGCCGCCCGCGCCGGGATCACGCCCGATGCGGCCCGCGAGATCATGCGGGCTGAAACCATGTTCACCGCGCAGGCGGCGGTTGAGGCGGGCTTTGCTGATGCGGTGACTGCCGCGCCGGTGAAGGTGGTGAGCGATCCGGCCATGAGCCGCGCCGCCGCGCTTGATGCGGCGAGTGCCGCAATAGGCCGCGCCCAAGAGGCGAAAATGAAATTCGTGGCCGCTCAGGCGGGCTCCGATGGTGGCGCAAGCCAAACAACCGGCCAAGAGGCCAATGAACCAAAGCAAGAGGTTGACACTATGTCGAAAGATAACATCATCGCGCCCGCCGCCCCCGTCGCCGCTGTTGTGCCCGCCGCTGCGCCTGCGCCGGTCATGAGCGCCGCTGATGCGGTTGCTGCTGACCGCTCGCGCGTCCAATCGATCCGCGCCGCCGCCGCGCCCTTCATGGCGCATGTTGGTCAAGCTGAGGTTGACCGCATGATTGACGACGGCACAACGCTTGATGAGGCAAACCGCGTGATCATGAGTGCCGCCGCCGCCGGGCAACCGCGCACGCATCGGGTTGAAATCCTGCGCGATGAGCGTGACACAAAGCGCGTTGGCATGACTGAGGCCGCTGTTGCTCAGATGCTTGGCCGCACGCCTGCCGATGATCGCGCCCGCCCCTATATGGAAATGGGCTTTGTGGAAATGGCCGCTGATCTGACGGGGGCCGCTCGCCCGCGCAGCACTGGGGCCAAGGCTGATGTGATGATGCTCGCCGGGCATTCCACCTCGGATTTCCCGCTGATCCTGTCCAGCGCGTTCAACACTGTGATCGAAAGTGCCTATGATCTTGTTGATCCGACCTTTGACGCATTCTCGCGTGAAATGGTGTTCAACGATTTCCGCGCGCATGACATCGTGCGCCCCGACAACTTCCCAACGCTGAAAAAGATTGGCGAAAACGGCGAGATCAAGTTTGGCACCTTCGGTGAAGGTAAGGAAAGCCTCGCCCTGGCATCTTACGCAACCGGCATCGCGGTTTCGCGTCAACTGATGGTCAATGACGCAATGGGCGCAATTGCTGAGGTTCTGCTGAACGCCGCCGGGATCGTTCCCGAGTTTGAGGAAGAAACCTTTTGGGCGATGCTCCTGAGCAACCCGGTTCTCACCGATACGAAAGCGCTTTTCCATGCCGATCACGGGAACGTCGGCGCGAGTGGCGCGATCACAACCGTCACCGTTGCGGCTGGCCGGTTGGCGATGCGCTCGCACAAGCAAGCTGGTGGGCGGTCGATCAAGGCCAATGGCCCCTCGGTGCTGATCGTCGGGCCTGAGCGCGAAACTGAGGCTGAGCAATTCCTTGCGCCGGTGCTGGCCGCTGAGCAACTAAACATCAACCCGCTCGCCAAAAGCCTGCGCTTGGTGGTGTCTGAGGAAATCACCGATGGCAAATGGTTCTTGGCTGTCGATAAGTCCAAGAAAACGCACTCGTTCAAGCACGGCTATCTTGACGGATACCGCGCCCCCCGCGTGCGGGTTGATGATCCGTTTGGTTCGCAGGGCACGCGCATGACCATTGAGCATGACTTTGCCTGCGGCGCTGTCGGCTATATGGGCGCTTACAAGCGCGGCTAAGCCTTACGGCCCCGGCCTGATGTGATGAGGGGCACCCTGAGGGGTACCCTTTGTTGTGAGAAGCCTTTGAAAACCTCAAGCCCTGAAAGGGAAATTGATGAAAAACTATCTGCAAAACGGTGCCATGCTCACCGTTATCGCCGCCGCTGCCGTATCCTCTGGCGCGGGTGTCTTGGTCGGTTCGATGTTCGGCGTTGCTGCCGGTGATGCCGGAATTGGCGATGATGTGACGATTGCCCGCGAGGGTGTCTTTATCCTCAACAAGCTGAGCGCGCAGGCTTGGACCGTTGGCGCGAAAGTCTATTGGGACAACACCGCCGGGCAATGCACAACGGTTGCCTCCACCAATACGCTGATCGGCTATGCCGCGCAGGCGGCGGCTGATCCCTCTGCGACCGGCGTTGTCGTCCTGATCTGATGCAGGGCCCCTTTCGCGGTGTCGCCGCCTCTCTCGCGCGGGCGTTTGGCGGCACCGTCACCCTGCACCCCGGCGCACCGCAAGCCCGCGATATTCAGGCGGTGTTCCGGCAGGTGCCGCGCCGGGTTGACGGGCACAACGGGGTTGAGATTGAAACGCTGATCCCGGTGCTGCGCGCGCCGCGCCATGAGCTTGCCGATCTCAGCGAGGGCGATCTTGTTGATCCCAAGGATGGTCAAATTTACAAGTTCCTATTCCATGAGGAAAGCGCAAGCCCGGCCTCTGATGCGCTGGTCACGGCGCAACTTGAGGTGGTCCCATGAGTGCAACCCTGATCGCAAAGGAAATCCGGCACCGATTTAAGGCCGCTCTCACCGGCGCGGGGATCACGGTTGATCCCGGCAGCGGTGCGGTGCCGGTTGCGGTATTGAATACGCCGCCCGCCGGTTGGGTGGTGCCTGATGAGAAAATGCCCGCGCTCTATGTGTTCACCGGCGGCGAGGTTCTGGATCATGAGGATTTGAGCGAGATCACGCGGCAGCTCTCGCTTGATGTGGTGTTGATGGCGCGCGGCGGCGCTGATCCGATGGATCAACTGGATGATATGCAGCTTGCCGTTGAGCAAACCATGATCGGCGCGGGCGGCTTCGGCCTCGCCCGTTCCAATCGGCTGATGTCGGTTGAGGTCGCCCAAAATCAGGGCGCACTCATTATCGGTGTGAGGCTGATGAAATTCACGATCACCTTTGGCGCAACGCCGGATGATCCGTCACTTTAAATCCTGAAAATATTGGAGTTCGGCAATGCCCGTAACAAGCGCCACGACCGGCATGAAGGCAACCTTTTCCATTGGCGATGGCGTCGATGGTGGGTCTGTCACCTATACCAAGGTTGGTTTTGAGGTCACGTCAATCACCTCGCCCGGCATCACGCGTGAGGCGATTGATGCCACGCACCTTGAAAGCCCCGATGATTTCCGCGAGTTTATCGCGGGCTTGCTGGATACTGATCCGGCAACCATCGCTTTCAACTATAACGCATCGGAAACGGATGCCCTTTATGGGGCGATGATCGCGGGCAAGGGCGATTTCCGCATCACGTATCCCAACGGCGTCATGCTTGATTTCTCGGGCATCGCGCAAAGCTGGAAGCCGGGCGATCCGTCCACAACCACAATGGCCGGTGAGTTCTCGGTGAAACCATCCGGCAAGCCGACATTGACTGCCGCCGCCCCTTAATCGCGGGCCTGTCTCACCTTATTTCTGCATTATGACCTTGAAAGGCAAGCCTCATGGCAAACAAAGTGCGCGGTCAAATCGCTGCCCCATTTGAGGGGGGCAAGATCAATCTGATGTTGTCCACCAACGCGATTTGTGAGCTTGAGGATGCCGCAAATCGCCCGATCACTGACCTCTTGGAAGATTTGAACGACACAACGCGCCCCCGGATGAAAATCGTGCGCCTGTTGTTTTGGGCAATGATGTTGGATGAGCGGCCTGAGGCCACGATTGCCGATGCCGGGCGGTTGATTGATGAGGTGCGCGGCGATCATGACAGGATCATGATGGATGCGATCCTTGCCGCCTTTCCAGATGCCAAAGAGGATGGTGAGCCGGGAAAGTAAATGACGGGCAGGCGGAATGGGATTGGCTTGAGCTGCATCGTGTCTATGTTTCGCACGGCTTAGAGCCTGAGGGATTTTGGCGGATCACGCCCCGTGAGATGGTTGCGCGCCTTGAGGGTGCGCGCCGCCGCCTGTCCGTTGAGCAAGATGGCCGGGCGTGGCACGCTTGGCATGTTGCTGCCCTCTCTCGCCAGCAAAAGCTTCCTGAGTTGGATGCCATGTTCACAAAACAACAAAAGCGGGGCCCGCAAACGGCTGAGCAACAGGAGATCAGCCTTGATCAATTGTTTCTCGCGTGGGGGGGCGATCCCGCCCAGCTCGCTCAAGTGCGCGCACAAAGGGGGAAAGTCTGATGGCGGCTCAGAATATCGGAAACCTCAAAGTTTCCATTGGCGCAGATACAAAGGACCTTGCGCGCGGCATTGGCCGCGCCAAGGCGCTCATGAACGGGCTTGCGCGCGGCGCAAAGGTCGCGGGCATTGCGGCGGGGGCCTCATTTGCCGCCGCCTCGGCGGGCATGATCGCCATGACAAAGGGCGGATTGCAGGCGGTTGATGCTCAGGCCAAAATGGCCCGCTCAATTGATGGTTCCATTGATGGCCTACGCGCGCTGCAAATCGCGGGCTCTGATGCGGGTGCATCGGTTGGCGATATGAACGGCGCGGTGCAGATGATGGGCAAGCGGCTCGCTGAGGCCGCGCGCGAGGGTACGGGCCCGGCGTCGGATGCCCTCAAGGCGCTTGGGCTTGATGCCCGCACGCTGATGGAAATGGACGTTGACGCCCGCTTTGGCGCAATTGCTGATCGGATCAATGATATGGGCTTGAGCGCGCAGGATGCGTCCGGGCTGATGCGTGATTTTGGCGTGCGCTCAAATGAGGTTTCGCTCGCCTTGCTGCAAGGGTCGGGCGCGATCCGTGCGGCGCGTGAGGAGGTGCAGAAATTTGGCCTGAGCATGTCGGATGAAATGGCGTCAAAGGTTGAGGTGGCCAATGACGCCCTGAGCCGGGTTGGCTTTGTTTTTGAGGGGATGCGCAATCAGCTTGCGGTTGGCCTCGCGCCTGCGCTGCAAGTCTTGGCGGTGCAGTTTCAAGATGCGAGCGTTGCGGGCGGGCCGCTGCAAAGCTCAATCACAATGCTTGTGAGTGCCTTTTCCGATCTCGCAACGGCGGTTCTCGATCCGGCGTTTATTGAGGCGGCAACGCTCTTTGGCACAACTTTGGTTGGCGCAATTGCGAACGCGGCAAGCATCATGGTCACGCTGTCGGATAACGCGGGCATCGCGGGCACCGCAATGATCGCGCTTGGCGCGGCGATGGCGTTCTTTGGTGGCCCGATTGGGCTTGCCATTGCGGCGGTTGCGGGCGGTATTTTCCTGCTGTCAACCCGGTTTGGAGAAAGTCAAACCGCCGCTGAATTGGCGGATCAGGCGTATGATGATTTGCAGGCGGCGCTCGCTGCGGTTGATCGCAGCAATGCGGCGTCGGTCGCATCCGGCGAGCAACTGATTGCCACACATATTGATCAGGGGCGTGCGGCACTTGAGGCGGCAAAGGGCGAGCTTGCGCTTGCGCGCGCCAAGCAACAGGCGGGCAGCGCGCTCTTGGATCAAAACCCGCTCACCGCCGGGGGAAATTCGGGATACGCTGAGGCGATGGCGGAAAACACCGCCGCCGCTGAGGCGCAGCTTGACGCGGCTGAGGCGCAGCTCACGCGCTATCAAAAAACCCTTGAGGGGTTTAAGCGCAGTCAATTTCCTAGCCGTGGCGCGCGCTCGCCCGGTGATGCACCGCCCGCATCAACGGGCGGCGCGCCGGGCTCATCGCCCGGCACCGCGCCGGGCAGTGTTGCCGGGCTCACCGATGAGTTGGGCAAGCTGGTCACGGCGATTGACCCGGCCAAAGCCCGCCTTGAGCAAATGGCGGCGGCTCAGGATGTTCTCAAGCGCGCGCTTGATGCCGGTGTGATCACGCAAGAGGAATATAATCAGCGGCTCTCGCAGGTTAACGAAAAATTCAAGGAAATCCCGGCATCTGCGGGCGCTGCCGCCGCCGGGGTGCGCGCCATCGGCAAAGAGGTCAAAAAGACAAAAGACGAAACTGAGCTTTTTGATAAGGGATGGGAAACGGCATTTACCAACCTCGTTAATAATATCGGTGAGGGCAAGGGGGCGCTCAAGTCTTTCGCCGCTGAGGTTCTGAAAATGCTGGCGATGAAAGGCATTAAAAACCTGATCGGCGGCTTGCCCTTTTTTGGCGGCATGTCGATTGGCGCAAACGCGCTCGGCACTGACAATTGGCGTGGCGGTTTGTCTTGGGTCGGTGAGCGCGGGCCTGAGCTGGTCAACCTGCCGATGGGCGCGCAAGTGATCCCAAATAGTAAATTGGGCGGGCCTGCGTCCGGTGGATCCGGCCCCTCTGAAATTCATGTGATCGGCGGCGATTTGATGTTGTCTGACAACGGCACCATCATGGCAAAGGTGCAGGTCATGAACCAGCGCAGCATTTCACAATCGGTGAGCGCAACGCAAAAGACGTTCCGAAACAGTAAATCAGGATGGGCCCCATAATGAAGGTATTCGCATGGCCCCCTTTCCAGCTCACCGGCTGGGAATTGGCTGAGGTTTATCCGCAATCTCGCTCTGTTGGGCTCATTGAGGGGCGTCCTCGCACCTCATCAGCTCAGCGCGGGCGGCGCGTGGCAACCGCTCATGTCACGGGCATTGGCACCGATGCGGCGGGCGCAGGGTTTGTGCGGATGCTCAACCGCCAATGGGCGGGGCAATCCAAGTTGGTGCGCGTTGAGTGTCATTCTGCGCTTTGGCATATGTATCGCGGTCGCAATGATTTGCGCGGCAATGTCCTAAGCTGGACCGATAGCGGGGTTGATTTGCTTTGGAGTGCCGGCGGTGCCCCGATTATTTGGGGCGATGGTGACTTTGCACTTTCCGGCGCCCCGGCAACGGATGGTGGGTGGCATGGTCTCGCGCTCACCGGGTTGCCGCCCGGTCAAATCGCTGCCCGCCCCTCTGAGCTGATCAGCATCACGGATGGGGATGCCATTGAAAGCGCCTATGTGCTGACGGTGGCGCGCTCAGATGAGGCGGGGGCGGCAATCATCCGCACCGATAAGCCTGAGGCATTCACGATGAGCGGGCTGGTGAGCCTTGGCCATGCGGAAAACGTGGTTTTTGAGGCGCAGGGCGTGCCGCGCGCGGTGCAGGGCTTGTCCGGCACTTACGGGTTTCAGTGGGATTTCATTGAAGTGTTTGAGGATGAATTTGCGGACGGATGGCAGGAGGTCAACCCGTGGGATTAACGCGCGGCGTATCGGCGGGCCTTATTGCCGATCTTGGTGGGCATTTCTATCCGGTCTTATTGACCTATGCCGATTGGCCCGGTGAGGTGATCCGCATTCATACCGGCAGCGGCGATCTCTCTTGGGGCGGTGCCGTGTGGTTGGGTGCGGGCAAGTTGGTGCAGTTTCAGGCCCCTCAGGAAAGCGGTGGCTTGGCCACCTCTGAGGCATCGGTGCGCGTCGCGGCAACGATTTCCGATATGTTGGCTGAGCGCGGCAAGGTGATCCGAAACAGGGCAATGACCGTCTATTTTGCCACAACGACTGAGCCGGGTGGAAATGTCCTGAAATCTGATCCGGTGGAGCTTTTCACTGGCTATTTCGATAGCCGAAAGGGTTCGCTTTCGCGCTCGGGTGGCGAGCTCGCGCATGATATGGTGTTAGGGCTTGGCGTGGGCCCGTCTGCCCGCGCATCGGCATCAATCACGCATAGTTTTGAGGCGCAGAGCGCATCTTTTCCGGGGGATACGGCGGGGCGTCATGTGCAAAACGCCAATAAGCTGCGGTACAATCCGCAACAGTGGCCGGAGTAGATGAGCGCGCCGCCTTTGCGGCGGCTTTTGAGCATATGCGCGCGCCGTTTAAGTGGGGCTTGCGATCCGACTGCACCGCGGCTTGCACGGCCTTTGCGGCGATCCATGGCATAGACCCATTGGCGCGGTGCGCTGATCACTACAGCACGGCGCTTGGCGCGGCGCGCATCCTGAGGCGCGCGGGCGGTTATCTCGCGTGGTGCCGTGAAACCTTTGATCTGCCGGAAACGCCCGCCCCGCGCGCCGGTGATCTGGTCTTGATTGAAAGTGCTGACGCCCTTGGCGCGGCCTTGGCGGTCTGCATCCGCCCGGGCGAGTTTGCTGCCAAATCTGAGGCCGGGCTTGTGGTTGTAAAAACACTTATTAGAGGGGCGTGGAGATGCCATTTTTAGCACCGATCATTGCGGGCATCACTGCGGCGATCACCTCGGCGGCGTTGGCTATCGGCTTCACTGCCGCGCAAGCCGCCGCCATCGCTTCGGGGATCATCCAAATGGGTGCGTCAATCCTGATCAGCACCGCGCTTGCAGCGGTCTTTGGAAAAAAGCCAACGGCGCAGGATGTCGCGAGCGATTTGGCGCAACCGACAACGGCCCCCTCGTTCCGCTTTGTTTATGGTGAGTGCCGCGCCACGGGCACGCCTGCGGGCACGCCGGTCAAGGGCGAAAGTATTTTTGGCGCTTGGATACTCAACTCAAGGCCCTCTGATATGTCTGGCTTTGCGCTGTTTTTGGATAAGCGCGCGGTTGAATTGACGGGCGATCCGTTTGACCTTGACGGGCCGGGCGCAACGGCGACGGTTTCGCCATTTGAGGGCCATGTTACGGTTTGGATGTCGCGTGGCGATCATACGGCCCCGCCCAGCCATTTCATCACGGATGCGGCCTATGTCGAGGGCACTGCTGAGCATCTTTGGCAGGCATCCGATGCGTGGCGTGGCAATACAATCATTTGGATTCAGCTCAAGGCGGGCGATAGTGGAAAACGGCAAGAGCGATGGCCCTCAGCGCCGCCGCTTGTTGAGGTTGAGGGGCGGTGGTCATTAATCTTTGATCCCCGCAACCCGGCGCATGATCAGAATGATCCTGGCACTTGGGAATGGTCTGAAAACCATGCGCTTTGTGCGATGGATGCCTTGACGCAAAACCCGTTCCGGCCTTATCGGCCCGATCAAATTCACGCCTCATTTTATCAAGATGGGCCTGATGCTTGTGATGTGGTGGTGCCGCTCAAATCGGGTGGCACTGAGGCGCGCTATATTTGCGGCGGCACTGTGGTTTGGTCTGAGGGTGAGATTGAGGATCAGCTCAACCCAATGATGATTTCCGGCGCGGCTGATTTCATCCGCGTTGGTGGCAAGTTGGGATATGCGGCGGGGGTTTACCGTGCCCCGTGGGCGACGGTGACTTATCTCTTGGGTGATGGGTTTGAGTTCCCCGATATGATCGCCGGGGCTGAGCTGATCAATCAACTGCGGGTGACTTACCTTGCGTCTGCGCGCGGCTTTGAGACGGCGGAATTGCTACCATGGGCGATCCCCGGTGCCCTTGAGGCGGATGGCGGGGTGCCTGCCATTAAAACAATGGATTTGCCGTTTTGCCCTTCTGCAACGCAAGCCATGCGGGTGCGCAAGATCACCGGCCTGCGCCTGCGCCGCCAAGAGCGCATAGAGGGCGGCACGCTGCCGCCTGAGGCTTTTGATCTAGTGGGCGGCGCGACTGTCAATATGGCTCTGCCTGCGCCCTATGATGCGCTTGATGGGGTTTATGAAATTGAGGCGATCAATCCCGGCTTGGACCCGATGGGCGAAAGTGGCGAGGTGGCGATGCGGTTGCCCGCGTCTTTGGTCAAGCACGATGCCGCGATTTATGATTGGGCACCGGCCACGGATGAGGAGGATGTGTTTAATGAGGATTATGACGCCTCACGATCCGGCACAAAAGTTCCCGGCTTTATCAGCGTCACAACTGGCGATGCGGTCAATCTAAACACGGGCGGCGCAATCGTTCCCCGTATTCGTTTCTCGTTTGATCCGTCGGCCTCAAGTGTCACGGGTTATGAATGGGAGTACAGGGACAGCGAAGGTCCGGGCGCGGTGTTTGGGTGGTATGAGACGGGCGGTGTGATCGGTCAAGATGTGCGTGATGGGTCTGGCAGGGTGTTTGGCCACCTCACCGGATCGCCCAGCTCCTATTACGGTATCCGGGTTCGCGCCGTTGGTATTAACGGCGCGTCTGATTGGGTTGAGATTGAGGATGTGCGGCCCGTTGTTGACATCGCAATTGACGTTCCAGTTGATGGCGCGGCGGCGGGTGGCGCAGGGACAATTACCGCGAGTTTCCGCACCCCAAATGATGCCGATTTCCGCGCAATAGAAATATTTGGCAGCGATGCCGATGATAGCGGTGCCGCAAGCTTGATCGGCACCGCCATCTATACAAGTCAAAACACAATTGTGAGCGTTACAGAAAGCGGCCTTAGCGCATCTGTTACTCGCTTTTATTTCGCCCGCTCGCGCGGTGAATATGCAAGCGCCTCTGATTTTACATCGAGCGTTTCCGCAATAACTGACTCATAGGAAAAATCATGGCTTTTACACTTCCAACATCCGGCACCAACCTAAAGGTCGCCACTAAGGGCCAGCTTGAAGCTGCTATAAATTCGGCTATTGAGGCCGCCGTGACCCTGCCCCGTGTCACGGCCGCAATAGGCACCGCACCAGTCAAGGGCGCGCCAGTGCGGGCAGATAAGATAGCAATCAAGGACAGCGCAGCCGCAGGGGCGTTGGCGTTGGCTGATCTGGCAAAACTACCTATGACGGATGCGGTGCTGGCCGCTCTGGATGCTTTGGACGCCACTTTTGCCACCACAGCGCAGGGGGCCAAGGCCGACACGGCGGTCCAGCCGGGGGGCGCTGGGGCTGCATCAGATGGCAACCGACCAGGCCGTGCAATGGCCGCGTGGGTGACGGCGACCGCTGGTGCCCCGGGCGCACTGACGGGGCTTGATGGAGATCCCGCGATCACCTCGGGCAGCGTCGCGGGGCTGGGCGAGTGCGCGATCATCACCGCAGCCGACCGGACCATCTCGCGGCGCGAGGCGTTCCCAGTCCACCCGGGCCGCGTCTATCTCGCCTACTTCGTCGCGCGTCGCGTCGTGAACACTGCGGATATTTCCGGCGCAGGGATGCGCTTTGGTCTCGCGCGGTTGGGGGAGGATTACTCCGCCATTGGCAACACCGTTCTTAGCGACCGCACGCCATCTGTGACCACCGGCATCATCCGGGCAGCCTATACCTTCTCGGTGGGTACGCCGCCGCTGGGGAATGTTGATGCGATGCTGGCTGACACCGTTTACGTCCGACAGTATGTCCGGTCGTACGGCGAGGACAAGTCAGACGCAATCGCGCAGATGCAAATCCTTGACGTGACCGAGGCCGCGTCGATTGAGGGCGCGCTTGACGCCGTGGCGCTGTCGCAGGCGGTGCTGTATGCCGAAGCGGCGGCGCAGGCGGCGCTGGATGCCGAAGCGGGGGCTGCGCAGGCGGCGCTGGATGCCGAAGCGGCGGCGGCGCAGGTGGCGCAACGGCGTCCCTTTGTGATGCTCGCCCTCGGCCAGTCCAATATGCGCAGCAACGAGTCCAGCACGGGCGGCGATATGAGCACACCCCTGCCCATCTTCGTTTGGAACGGCAACGAAACCGCAGTAGGCTCGGCCTATACGCAGCCGGTTGTGGGAGAATATCCACTCGACACATACAACGCGGGAGTCGGAGAATACGCCAATAACATGGCCTATGCCGCTGCCCGCCGGGCAAATGAAATGACCGGGCGTCCGGTTTATCTGATCCTCTACGCCAAAGGCGCGCATCCTATTGAGGCATTCATCAAACCTGCGACCCTCACGGCAAACAGTTGGACGCTCGGCGGAACATTCACCGATCTGACAACCTATATGTATCCCGGCATTGCCAATGCGCTGGCGGCAATTCCTGGCTCGCCAGCCGTAGCGGATGCAATGCTCTGGATGCAGGGCGAGGCAAATACTGCGGATACTGCCGCCGTATATCGCAACAAGTTCGTAACCGGCGTTCTGGGCGACCTCTCGGCGGCGGGGCTGATTGAGGGGGAGGAAACGACCATCGTTGCCGGGGCCTTGCTCGACACGCCGTCCAACAAGCCATTCCGGCAGTATCACCGCGAGGTTATGCTCGACAGCCGCAATACATGGCCGACGCTGCGTTACGTCCCTGCGGACAAGCTGCCGGTCGGCTCAGGCGCACACTACACTGGGCGCGGCCTCGTTGTTATGGGCGAGGGCATGGCGGCAGAGGCGCTGTCCGCGATCCACGAGTGCCCCGGCTATACGGTTGACGGATCATGGTCCCCGGTACTGGCAGACGCTGTAACCGCCGGAAACGTCGCCACCGCAACCAGCACGTCGGCGCTTTATAATGCCCGCCGCGAGATGATCTACGACGCTGGCACCATGCGACCATTAGGTATTGGGGGCCTCGTTACAGCGACATGCCGGATTGTTAATATTGACACAACGGGGATGACGCCGGGCAATGCTATTTACTTGCGCGGATTGCCATTCCTACACCGGAATGGAGGGCCGTCCATTGTGTTCTCGGGAGTTGAGGCGGAAAATATCGCGTTTGGCTCGTATCTCACTGTCCGAACTAATATCTTCAGTCCTATTCTGAAATTCCGCAAGAACACCCCGAGCGCGATCCTCGTTGACTTGAAGGTGAGCGACCTGACCAGCGGCACCGCCGATCTTGCGCTGACCATAAGCTATTGGGCGCAGGTCAGTACGTTTGCGGATGGATCGGCCTGACAAGCGCGACGGGGCAAGGCTGGCGCACGCCACCCCGCGCGGCTAACCCAACCCAGTCACGCATTGACCGCACCTCAAACACAAGGACGTCTTATGTCCGGAGATCGCAAACCGCTGCATGAGGTGGTGTGTGTCTGCCTGTTTCTGAGGGACTAATAGGTTGCCGCCATGGTGCCTATTACTGCGAAGCGTGCCGGGCGCGGGTCGTGATCGTCTGGCTGGCCAATACCACTACAAAACCCATAGCTAAAGCCGCTCCAGCGCGCCTCTCGCCGGGCGTGGTGGAGCGGTAACGGCTCGCGCATAGATCGGCTCGCCTTTGTGCGGGCCCTTTTCTTTTGAGGAAATCAAACATGAAATTTGTAGAAAACTGGCGTGTGTTGCTCACCGGCTCTTGGTCGGTGTGGTTGTTTGCTCTGATCGCTTTGATCACCGGAGCTGAGGTGTTGCTTTCGAAATTCGGGCATGACGCTTTGGGGCTTCCGCCTATGGCCTATAATTCGCTTGTGATTTTGGTGGCGGTTGTCGGGCCTCTCGCTCGCATCCTGCAACAGAATATTGGCGATTTTATCAAGGATGAAAGTGGCGCGCTTTTTCTCAGGCAGCGCACCATCGGGATCGCTGCGGCGGGTGCCCTCGCGGCGTCGATTGCCCTTGTAGGGCAGTGGGAAGGTTTACGCACAAAGGCTTATCAGGATGTCGTCGGCGTTTGGACGGTTTGCTATGGCGAAACCAAGGGCATTGAGCGCGGTGATAGCTACACCAAAGCGGAATGTGATCAGATGCTTGAGCGCGAGCTGCACGCCTATGCTGCCGGGCTCGGCAAGTGCCTTAAGGCTGATTTGCCTGAGGGTGCCGCAACGGCGTTTTTGAGTTGGTCCTATAATGTCGGCACCGGCGCGGCCTGCGGTTCAACTTTGGTTCGCCGGGCAAACGCGGGCGATCTCTTTGGGGCCTGCGATGAGCTGTTGCGCTGGAATAGGGCGGGCGGGCGCGTGGTGGCCGGATTGAGCAACCGCCGCAAGGCTGAGCATCGGCTTTGTGTGGACTCGCTGAAATCGGCCGGCATGAGTCGCCCGGCGCGGCAATGATTGGCGCTGCGTTCATCGCCCTGCGCGCCCTGAGCGCCCGCCCTGTAATCCGGCGGGCGTTTTTGTTGGTGGTGTTGGTTCTCGCCCTTGGCGGTGCCGCGCTGGCCTTTGTGGCGCGCGAGCGCGCCGATGCGGCGGCTGAGGTGCGCCGCGAGCTAGACGCGCAGCAAGCGCAAGAGGTGAGAGATGCAATTTTGCGATCCGCGCCGGGGCCTCGCCCTAGCAGCTCTGAGTTTGTTGAGTGCCTGCGGCGAGCCGGGCCGGGCTGTCTTTGACGCAACGGCGGTGCCTGCGCCGCCCTCATATACGGCAGATTTCAAGCGATCCCTTGCGGTTGAAATAGATGCTGCCCCGCGCTCTGCGGTCATTGTCGAGGCCCTAACGGATGCCTCGCAATTTTATGACCAAATCCGGCGCTTGAAAGATCAGAAAAGGCAAGCCCCAAAATGAAAAATAGACGCAAGACCGGGGCGCAGGACCCGGCCCGCGCGCAGCGCCTCAAGGATGCCCTTGAGGCGGCGCTGAGGGATGGCTTTGATCCGTTCCGTGATCCCCGTGGCGGCAAGGGCTCTTGCGTGCCTGAGGCGGCGCGCCGGGTGTCTCTCACCGGCTATGAAACAACTGAGCGCATGGTGCGCGCCTTTCTCAAGACGCAAGCCGCCGCTGAGGCGCGCGGCGATGATCATTTCATGCCCGATTGGGGCCTTTTCGCCCGGCCCGGCGCGCCCGCCGCCGCGATCCGGCGCGGCGAGGTGCGGCGCTGGATTTTAACCGCCGCCCAAGATGATACCGATGTGCATTTGCGGTTTTGGTCAAACCTGCAAGCCTATGCCCGGCACGTTGGCGCTGAGGTTGTTGTTGGCGGCTTCACTTACAATCACGCGCTCTATACCGACCATCAAACCCGCACCGCGCAGTTTGCGCGCGAGGTGCTGCCGCATCTGCGCTTTGAGCCGATGGATTGCGGGCCGGTGGTGTTCTGCGCTGAAATGAATACCCTGCCAACGGCGGTGCGCCCGCTGAGCGGTCTGACAACCTATGCTCAGGGCCGCACGGCGGTCTTTCCTCACGCCAAGCTTGCGTTTGAAAGCGTGCCTGCGATGCCCGGCAAGTTCGTGCCATCGGTCATGACAACGGGCGCTTGCACGGTGCCAAACTATGTGAAGAAAAAGGCCGGGCTCAAGGCTGAGTTTCATCACGTCTTGGGTGCCACGCTTGTTGAGGCAGATGATACGGGCGGCGCATGGTGTCGGCAGATTTCGGCAACCGCTGATGGCGCATTTCAAGACCTTGATACCATCGTGCGCGCCGGGCGGATCAGCTCGGGCAACCGCGTCAAGGCGATCACCTTTGGCGACATTCACATCCCAAGCCTCGGGCCTGATGTCTTTGAAGCGTTATGGGGGCGACATGAGGCGAGCCTGATGGATGCCTTGCGGCCTGAGTACCAATTTATTCACGATCTGATGTCATTTGAAATGGCGTCCCGGCATGTTGATGGTGATCCGATCCATCGCGCCCGGATGAATGCCGCCGGTCATTCCGGGATCCGCTGGCAAGTGCGTGAGGGTGCAAAGTTCCTGCGCGCGCTTGAGCGCGAAACCTGCCGCACGGTGATGATTGAAAGCAATCATGATGATCGGCTCATGCAGTGGGCGCGGCGTGATGCTGACCGGATGGATACGCCAAACGCAGAATATTGGCATGAGTGCAATCTTGCCCTGTTGCGGTCGATCCGCGAGGGCTCTGAGGGGTTCAACCTTTGCCGTTGGGCCCTCAAGAATGAGGATGCTCGCGAGCTTGAGGGCATTGATTTTGTGCCAATGGGCGGCTCATTTGTGATCTGCCAAGATAGCGGCGGCATTGAGTGCGGGATGCACGGGCATCAGGGCCCCAACGGCTCGCGCGGCACTGCGGTTGGGCTTTCCAAGATGGGCACGCGCCTCACGATTGCTGACAAGCACTCGCCGCAAATTCTGGACGGGGTTTATATCGCCGGGATGTCGGGCGATCTTGATCAGGGCTATAATAACAGCCCGTCGAGCTGGCAGCGATCACACGTTGTTGCCTATGCCAACGGCAAGCGCACGCTGATCACGCAAACGCCTGATGCGCGCTGGCGCGCCTGAGCGCGCACCTCTCTCTCAATTATTGAAACTTGAAAGGATGGCCCCATGAGCCTGATGATTTACGCGCGGCAGGCGGTGTGCGCCATGCTTGCGCGCAAATGGTACGCTTGGGCCTTACGGCTCGCGTTGCGCGCCCTCTCCGTGATCTGTCCCGGTGTGGCGGGGCCTGCGCCTGCCCGCGCACCCTCGCCTTGGCTCGCGGGATCAACGCACCGTTGGCATACCAACCCGATCTATGCGGCAACGCGGGATCGGGTTGATGGTCACTCTGCACGGGTGGCGGTCCTTATTTTGCAATTTATGCCTGATGCCCCGGTTGAGCTGTTGCGCGCCGCGATCACGCATGACTTGGGCGAGAATGCGGTTGGCGATCTCGCATCGCCGGTCAAGTGGCGCAACCCCGCCCTCTATGCCGCGCTTGCTGCGCTTGAGGCTGAGGCCCTGAGCGAAATGGGCCTGCGCTTTCCGGCATTGCGCGCGGATCACGCCGCCTTGCTGAGCTTGTGCGATGGGCTTGATGCCTATCTTTGGGCGGTCACGCATTGCCCTCAACACGTTGCGGCTCGCGATGATTGGCGGGCCATGTTTGCGCGCCTGCGCGCCGCTGCCGTGCGCTTGGGGCATCGCGCGAAATTTGATGAGATTGTTGCGGGGGTTTGTGGTGGAAAATTCTGAGCTGAGCCTTGCCGGTGCCTGTCGGCTGTTGATCATCGGGCACGGGCGGCACGGCAAGGATAGCGTTGGCGATTTGCTGCGCGCGCGCCACGGCTTGCGCAGCGTGTCAAGCTCTGAGTTTGCCGCGCAGCACTCGGTTTTTCCGCTTGTCGCTGATCTCTATCCCGATTGGCGCGCGGCCTATGAGGATCGCCACGCGCACCGCGATCTCTGGTTTCACGCGATCCGGGCCTATAACCTGCGCCCCGGCCCGATGCTTGCTGAGCAAATCCTTGAGGCGCATGACATTTACACCGGGATGCGCTCGCGGGCTGAATTTGAGCGATCACGCGCGCTTTTTGATCTTGTGGTTTGGGTGGATGCCTCGGATCGCCTGCCGCCTGAGCCCGGCGGCTCAATGGAATTGTGCGCCGGTGATGCGGATTGGGTGATTGATAACAACGGCGCGGCGGATGCTCTGCCCGGCGAGGTGGCGGCGCTGATCGCTGAAATCCGTGAGCGCCTGATGCTGTCTGATGCTTTCGCGCGGCATGGATGAGCGCGATCATTTGAGCTGAGCCCGGAACAGGGCCGGAACAGACTGCACGGATTTTGCACGGATTTTGCGTGCAATTGGCAGCACTTCACACGCAAATGCGGTCAAACGCATTTAAAGGTGCGGCGCGGGGCACCCTGAAAACCGGCTTTAAAGTCTTTGTTTTCAAGGGTGTTGGGTGGTGACCCCGAGTGGATTCGAACCACTAACCTGCCCCTTAGGAGGGGAGTTTGATTGTGTCGTTATTTCCTTAAAAATCAATAACCTGCACTGTTTTCGGCAGCTCACTGCACGGATTTTGCACGGATTGTCTCGTGCGCCGCTCTTGGGCTCGGGGGTGGCGGCTCAAGCCGCCGCCCCCGCAATGTATTCCTCAACGTCTATCTGCGCTGTGTTGCTCTTGGCCTCTTTGACGCTGAGGCCAAGAGCCTGCGCGATCTGATCGGGCTTCATGTATCCGCTCAACATCGCGGCGGCGTCCTCAGGCTCAGCGGTTGAGGGGATCATTGGCAAGCTGCAATCGGCGCAATGGATGCGCAGCTCTGGCTTGCCCCAAGCGTTTGAGCTGCATCCAACGCAGGTGAATTTCGCGCGCGTGGACGGCTTGGCTTCTTTGGGCGGCGGCGTTGTGTCAATGGAAAGCCAAGGTATCGAAAAGCCGCTATCAATCAGCTCGGCAAGTCCGGCCTCAAACGCCCCGCCGGGCTCAATGAAATCTGCCATTTGCTGCCCGGTGCGCTTGCCGCCCGGCGCGCCGGTGTTCGATGGCGTGAGGCCGATCTTGTCCATCATCGCACCCCATTCTTTGTTGTGGTATCCGTTGCGCGAGGGCTTGCCAAAATGGTGTTGCTCAAGGTGGCACATTTCATGCGCGAGCGTTTGCATGTTCTCTTGCAGGCCCGCGCTCATCATCTGATTGGGATTGATGGCGATCTCATCGGCGGCATAATCATTGACGGTTTGGCTTTGCCAGATTTCCGCGTGAAAGTGCCCGCCCCGGGTTGGCTTGCTGCGCTGCATCACAAAAAGGCAAGGCATCAACCGGCCCCCAAATAGCCGCTCATTGAAAAAATCATAGGCGGCATCAAGCGCGCCATAGGTTTCTGCGGTTGGCGTTTCGGGCAGGTTGTGGCCGGTGCTGGTCATGGGTGCGATCCTTTGCGTTGGCGGGCGCTGCGCCCGGCTTCCGCAATCCTTATCTAACCTTTAAGGGTGACATTCAACTAATCTGTTTTGCACAATACAAAAAAGATGAGGGTGCTGCGGCGCGCTCTGGCACTTAAACCGGGGCGCTGCCCTGGCGTGAAAGGAAAAACAACGTGCCCGATCATTCCCCGGCGGATGTCCAAATTCTTGCCGTCCTCGCCAAGCTGCAAGCCGCTCTTGGTGCCGATTATGCCAAGCTTGAGCCCGATGAGATTGAAAAAATTCGCGCGATCCTCAGCCACAGTGAGACGCTGGTTTGCATCGCGCGCTATGAGGAAGCTAAGGGCCTGTTTTGGGCGCACTGGCGCGGCCTCATCCTTGGTGCCGGTGCCGTTCTGTCGGTGCTTGTCTTGTTCTGGAATAACTTCGAACGGCTTTTAAGGTCGGTCGGAAAGCTGTTGCAATGATCCGGCTCCGCCATCCCTGCCGCCCAAAGATGCGGCGGCGCGATCATTTGAGCGCGCTGATCATCATGGCCTGCCTTGCGGGCCATGTGTTGCCTGATTGGCATGGCGCGACTCACCGGCGAGCTGAGCGCTCCGTCGCGCCATGCCCGTCACCTGCGGCGGCGGGCATGGCGCGCCCCGCAATCGGGTGACAACAAAAAGGCCCCGGCGCTGATCTCGCCGGGGCCTCTCTTGACGCTCGCGCCGGTGCGGATACTCAGGCGGCGCGGGCCTGAGCGCAATTGATGGCGTGATCGGACCATTGCGCCGCCATCGCCTGAGCTGCGCCGGGAAAAAATCGGCTGCGCTCGCGCCAACGGTCTGCGCCGGGGCTGGCCTTGTGAACACTATCGCGCGCGGTTGATCCGTCAAGCGTTCCGGTGTGGATCAGTGCGGGCAGGTTGCGTAGCCAAAGCAGGGTGCGTTTTTTCTCATTGTCGGGGCCGTCCTCATCCGTGCCGAAATGCCAAGGTTGAAAGCTGTCGGCGTGCGGCTTGAAATTCTTGATCCGGGCTTTCGCGTGGCGGTGCATCACCGGGTTTTCAATCGCTATGTGTGGAATGTGCGGCACGTTCCAGCAATCGGAAAACAGCGCGGCACCGGCCTCAAGGTGCCGCCAGATCATTTCCAGTTTTGCGGCGCGCGAAAGGGTTGGCCAAATCTCGGCCTCGCTGGCGGTGCAATCGGCGGGCGGGTTCTTTGGTGGTTCGTTGAGCCATCGCACGCCGGAATTGCAGAGCCGGGTGCATGGCGGGTGCATTACTGCAACTATATCCCATTCTTGCCATAGCATCACCTCGCGCACGTCTCCAATGATGTGCCGGTTGCTTGGGGTTTCACCGGGCAACAGGTCGCACGACCAAGCGTCATGCCCAAGGGCTGCAAAGGCATCGCGCACAACGCCGGATTGTTCGCAGCCAATCAAAACTTTCAATTCCATTTTCGCCCTTTCGGCCAATTGTTTCGCGGCGGCGGCTTAAGCCGCCGCCTTTGCTGCGGTGTAAAGGGGATGGCCGGGCATCAGGCGGATGCAATCGGCCTCAAAGTAATCCTCGCGGCTGTCGCTGTTGTTTTCGATCTCAAGCGCCTCGCGGAAACCGGCGGGGAAAGTGCCGCGCTTGCAGCGCACCTTGATCATCTCGGCGGGCACGCCCGCGATCCAAGGGCCCGCCGAGATCTGGATGCCTGCGCGCGCGCCGTTGACGGTGAGAAATTTTGCGGAAAGTTTGATGCGGTTGGTCATGGTTTGAACCTCAGGTTGCAGGGCGGTGCGCCCGGCGTCTGGTGATCTTGTCTCACATTAAAATGTGAGACACAATATTAAAAGGTGAGTGCCGGGTAAATTAATCGCCCGGAACTTTGGTTCGGTGGGCGCGTGATCTGAACAACCTGGCATCGCGGATGCCTTAGGTGATCACCTCGCGCAAGGCGGCGGCACTATCGCTCAGGATTGCCGCAACGGCGTCAAGTGTGGCGGCGGCGTCCGCGATTGCCATGCCCGCCTCGCTGAGCTGATCAGCCTCGCTGAGCTGGTCATAGAACAGGTGCTTACTGTCCGCGATTGCGCTCAGCTCGCTTGAGATCGGCGTGAGCCCAATGGCGCAAAGCCGGATCATGTATTTTGCGCTCGCGGTCATGCGGCACCCTTGAGGCGATAAAGGGCATCATCCATCCGGGTTGCCATCACCGCCATCGCGGCGGCGAGATCGCTGAGCGGCGCATTTACCGCCGCATCCCGAATGATCGCCCAAGCCGGGGCGTTGCTGTCTGCCGCCCAAGCGCCGCCGCGCCCCTCAGCGGCCTTGCGCGGCGTTTCGCGCGGCAGCATCATCCCGCCCGCCTCAGGGCGCTCAGCGGGCGGCTCTGGCGCGTCTTGCACGACATCAGGCCCGACGATCACCGCGATCTCGCTTTGCGTCAACGTGGGCGCAAGGGGCAACGCCCCCATGAGGCGCAGCATTTCAACCACAGGCGCGCAAATGTGCGCGATCTCATCCGGGGTGGCCTTGTTGCTCGCGGCGGATTTCTCAACGTGCGCCAAGGCCTCAACGATCTTGAGCGCGCGGCCTCGGTTGGTGGGATTGTCAAATGCCATGTTGTTCACCTTCCCTCTCAGCCCTTTTCAGTTGCGCCCGCACTTTATTGACTTGCGCAAGTGCTTTCCCTACCGGCGGATTTATGGTCGCGAATAGGCTGCGCAAACCGGCCTCGTATGGCTTCATGTAGGTTGTGCCTAGTTGCTGGTAAAAAACCTTTAGGAACGGCTCTATGCCGTACCCGATCATTGCGTCGAGCGCGCGCAGCTCACTTTCATTAAAAGCGATGATTGCGGTTGCTTCTATTTTCGTGGTGGTGGTGAATTGTGCCAATTTTCTTGTCTTTCAGTTTGGGCCGGGGCGCTTTTGCGTTTCATCTGCCGTGATGGCGATGGGTTATTTGGACTGCGCCGCGCGGCGGGCGGCATAGACCTGTTGGATAATGTGTAGGGGGATTTCGCCTTCGTTCGCTTCGTCGGCTTCCTCCATCCTCTCCACTGCCTCAATTAGCGGGGCGATTTTCCTTAGGTTCGCGGGCGGTATCCAGCGGCGCAGCACGCCTTCTCGATCTTCGGCGTAAAATACGGGGTCTGCCATATCGGCCTCCTGTGGGTTGTTTGGGTTGCTGTCTCATATTAAAGAGTGATTAAACACCTTTAAAGGTGTTAATGGCATGTACAAGCCCGCGCCGCGATCCGGGACTTATGCGCGCTCGCGCTCTATGTCCTCAAGAAACTCACCATCATCGTGCGTCGGTTCGGCGGATGAGCCGCTGCCCTGATCCCTGCCCTCGCTGATTAGGGGCGCATCCTCAGGCTTAAACCCAAGAGCCTCGCCAAGATCGGCAAACATCGCATGGGCGTTCACCGGGCGATCACAGCGCCAAACGCCCGCCCGCCATATGGCACGCGCTATGACGCGCAGGGCGCGGCCATCATGCACGACGCTTTCCGTGGTGCCGATGCCAGCACCAAACATCGCCTTGCACCGGCTTTGGGCTGACTGCAAAACCCGCTCTTGTGCCGCCACCTCGCTTGGGAAATCGCGCCCGATCAGGATTGCTGCGCCGGGCAGGTATGACATCCCAAGCCATGCCCCCGCCTCATTGGATGGTTGGACCGCGCCAATGATGGTGCGCCCAAGAAAAAGCTGACGCCCGATCCATGCTGCCCCGCTCAAGGTGTTCGCCTTTGTTCTGCAAGTGCCGCATCGCGCCGCCGCATGTTTTCGCGGTGAGTGACCAGCTCAAGGTGATCGGGGTTAACGCAAAGACGGTTGCGGCACTTGTGATCAATTTGCTTGCGCGGTGGGATCATCCCGTTCTCATTGATCCATGCCGCCCGGTGCGCCGCCACAGTCGCGCCATCAAGGCACATGCGTGGATAGTTCCCGCCCTTGCCTGAGCCTGAGGTGCCGCCAGTCCAAATCGCGCACCCCGTTTCAGGGTGCGCGATTGAATACGCGGCGAGCTTGTCGCGGATGGCCTGCCGCCGCCCGGCGGCAGGCCATCGCAAGGCCCGGATGCGCTGCGCGCGCGTGGGTGTCGGTTTGTAGCTCTCAAGCGGGCCTAGGTGCCAATCCTCAAGGCGTGGCGGCAAGTCTGCATTGTCACCGATAGTGAGGCGCGGCGCGCCCGGCTTGTTGCTTTTGTCTGCTGTCATTTTTCTTTCCTTTCGGGGCGATCTAAACATTTAAAGGTGACGCGTGGCCAAAAGAAATGCGGGCCTCTCGCCCGTATCTATGCGCCACTCAAAGTCTATGAGCGGCGGGCTCATAGTTTGCCACTGTTGTGCGCGAGGCGCAGCGGCGGCACGGTGAGCGCATCCAAGCGCCCGGCGGTGCGGAAATCCCACCCATGCGCAAGCAACCGCGCCGCGAGATCATCGGGGGCGATCTTGCGATATATGTTGGCGACATCGGCACTTGACCATCCGCCCAAATCCAAGAGCGCGCCAAAGTCGCGGTTTTGCGCATAGTGCCATGTTGCCCAAGTGTGGCGCAGGGTGTGGGGCGTCACCTTGTCGGGCCCGGCGCTGGCTAGTCCGGCGGCATCGCGCGCCCGGTTGAATGCTGTTTTGATTGACGCGCTGTCGCGCTTACCACTCGCGGTGATCCGCCCGGTTTCATATGGCCTGCCGTGATTGTCGGTGAATACGCTGCCAATCGTCGGCAGCTCGCGGCTCAGGATCATCCGCCCGGCGCGCGCGGGAAAGCGCACCATCCGGGGTTGCCCGTTCTTGGTGCGGTCAAGCATGGCCTGCCCGGTGCTGATGTAAAGCGTTGAGGCTTGCAGGCTCAGGGTTTCGCTTGCTCGCGCGCCGGTGCCGATCATAAAGCCAATGATCTGCGTGAGGTGCGGCGTCATGTGCGCGG
>Ga0314855_100089_pt1 | contig 28223 bp, 35 predicted proteins | sample 2018CB1WmetaG_FD_203636 | JGI IMG/M metagenome (GOLD analysis project Ga0314855, IMG submission 203636) | Cryopeg brine viral communities from Beaufort Sea near Barrow, Alaska, United States - 2018 CB1W | ecosystem: Environmental > Aquatic > Marine > Coastal | place: USA: Alaska | collected... | reverse complement strand
GCGAAGATTACGAAACAATGTAGTGCGGCCAATACCGCCAAGCTTCGCGACGGCCTCCATCGTGTAGAAACCCTCCGCATCCATAAGTTGGTTGTAGGCGGCAACTTTGGGGGCATCAGCTATGGCTTTAGCTTCGAGCGCTTCAATCTCGCGTACCTTCACGGCAGCAAGTTCAAGAGCTTCGGCAAAGTTTGTGGGGAGCGCAGAACCAAACTGGCCCGTTTTGCGAATCGCGGGAAGGACCTCGTGAGTTACCCACCGCTTGAAAGTGCGAGCCTCTTCTTTGCGGCTACGGATGATTAGCGAGTACAGACCGGGTTCGTTGATTACGGCCATCGATTGCTGGCCACCAAGGGTGTCAACATTCCTTAGACCCTTTTCGTCATCGTCAAGACCGGCAAGGGCCATAGTCGGATTCGTGTGTTCCAGAATGCGACATACGTCGGCGGCAACGAACCATGCCTCACCATCAACGAGAACCGTTCTCACTTGCTGGCCGCTGTAGGTGAAGATGTCGAGGGCACTCATGCTGCACCACCGCTCAAAAAAGCCCCCTCGCCGGATGCGGTTAGCTGGGTCGCTGTCGCATCTGATGAGGGGGCCGTTTTGAAGTTGTCGATTGATTCGCGGGTGAAGAACATTTCGCCGGTCTTGCCGGTGCCCGTGAGTACTGGGGTGATCTTGTTGGACTTGACCCACCGGGTGAGTGTTGATCGGTCTACGTTTAGTAGTTGGGCGGCAAGTGCTGAACCGACCAGTTGGGGTGTTCTCGTCTTTGGCATACCCAAAGAATCGCACATTGCACAAACTTACGCAATGCCAAATAGGGGCGTGTCGCAAAAGTTTTCGACTCTTCGGAGTCGGAACGTGGGGTTTTTCTGTTGTGCCCCCGGCGCGACTCGAACGCGCGACCGACAGATTAGAAGGCTGTTGCTCTATCCACTGAGCTACGGGGGCGAGGCGCTTATGGCGCGGTGACTAGGTTACCTGATTGCCCCTTAGTGCGGGTCTCGCGCGTGTAGGAGCGATTGCGTGGGCCAGCGGGGACAGATACGCGGGGTAGCTGTTCCATGGCTGTACGGATGCGTCTCTGCGATGGACGGATGTACGCCTTCATCGACTGCGCATCGGAATGGCGGAGGGAGTGCTGAACGTCGATGCTGTCCGCTCCCATTTCGAGCAGGGTGGTTCCGTGCCATGCACGCATTTGGTGGGCGCGGTGTTTAATCCCAGCGCGCCTGAACGCGGTACAGAGAGTGTTCGATACAGACTTGCCGGTGACGTGCCCACCGCCTGGGGAGGGAAACCATTCGGCGTCGCGAGGGTATCCTGCGGTGGCGGCGTAGTCGAGGATCATTGAGTGGATGGGGCGTGTGACAACCTTCCGGCCCTTTGCCTCTGCGACGAGGATCGTTCCCTCCCCCCAATCAACGTTTGCGCCGGACACAGCGGCGATCTCAGAGGCTCTCAGCCCTTGGTAGGAGTACAGCAGCACCTTCATGATTGTGTGCCCGTAGATGCCAGAATCGAGAACCTTCTGAATGTCTTCTGTTGACACCGGGTTGGGTTCGACTGGCTCAACTCGTGGCTTCGGGAGTCTCGTGGCGGGATTGTCCAGTCGCAACTCTTCGTCTTGCAGCCACGTGAAGAACGTGTGTAGTGCTGATCGGTAGTTCTGTTTTGTTTTTCCGTTGAGGTTAGGGCGACCGAGGAACATCACGAGTTGGTGTTTAGTTACGGTCAGCGGTGTCTCTTGTCCGGTGTGGCGCATCATGGAGCGGATGAAGATGCCGCGTTCTTTGATGGTGCGGTCGGTGCAGTGTTGTGCACGCATGAATGCGGCCCAGTATTCGATTATTTCTTCGGCGGTCATGGTTACCTTTCGAGAACTCGTCAATGAGTGTCTGGCGAGCCTAGAAGGCTGTGGATGGTGTGGCTATTGCCCAGTAATGGGACTTATGGGATTGGTGAGTTTTCGGCAGAGTGGAAGCGGTCTAACGGCGGTTCTTTGGGCCAGTGCTACCTCTGCGGTTCGCGGGGCGCGTTTTGCGTACGATGGGGGCGTGCGAAACAGGGGCCTTGTAATCTGAAGTGCCTACTTCTGTGGGGAACTTTCCGGATTCCAGCCATTCGAGTGGCACTCCGGTACGCATAGCCCAATCGCGCAATGTAGATCGCTTGGGTTCGGTGCGCCCGTTGATGTAGTTGCTAATTGTTGTGCGCGAAACGTCTAGGTGCTCAGCCATTTCGTTGGAGGAAATGCCGCTGAATTCGAGCGCCTTATTCAGGCGGTCTGACTTACCGAATGTGAGGCGGTCCTCGATACCTGCGTGTGCGATGCTCATAGATTCATTATTGCACAAGCTTATGCGATGTGCAATCGTGGGGCAAAGGTTAGACACTTAACCTTGTCCATGGTCACGACCAGATGAGGGTAGGGATCACGCACCTTCCTGGTCGCACACTGCGACAGCATTCCGCCCGCCGCGCCGCCTAACCGAAAGGAACACCATGAGCACCACAAAGAACACCCAAGAATCCCCACCCATCCGCGATCGTTCAGCAGCAAAGCAGGCGATTCGCGATCACATCGAAAGGGAAGCCCACGCCGCTGGGTACAGCAGCCACGCCGAGCTTGAAGAGGCCGAATATCAGGCATGGCAGCAGCGCGCCGGGCTGAGCTTGAAGAGCCGTCGGCGCGATTGCGATACAGTCAACGCATGACTTGGGACTTCTGGTACATCGAGTTACCCACAGGCAAGACGCTAGGCGGGGAGACGGGATTCGATGCCGCTAACCGTGAACTGGGCGAGCTGGTTGATCGCGGCTGGGAACCGATCAGCGCGCGCCCCGCCCTCGTGATTGGGCGTCATGGATTCTTGCTGCGGAAGGAGAATCCATGAGCGACAGGACGCCACCGGGCATTAAACCGGGTTCGGATGGGCGCGGGTGGCGTATCTTCGTCTACGTCGTCATCGGTATTATCTTCGCGCCATTGGCCGTGGTGCTCGGGTTCTTACTGATTGGTCTGTTGTCGTAGAAAAGACAAAATAGGTCGCCCTCGCGAGCTGGCTCCACATTCTGGGCGGATTGCCGCATGATTCCATGCACAGAGGTGGCGGTGACGTACCGCGCGCCGATAGGCTCGGTCGCATGAGAGCCCTCACCACGACCATGCTCGGACTGGCCGTCATTGCGATGCTCGCAGGCTGCGCCGCTCCTGCTGTGACGCCTGAACCGGAACCATCCGAGACTGTGAATCCGGCGCACGCGATCTGCGACGACTTCGAGACCGCAACGAACGACCTCGCTCAACTCCTCATCCTCGTCTGGGACGGTGATGCGACCGACAGCGAGGAGGGAGAGCTGCGGGACTTCGCCGACAGATTCGACACACTCTCCCTAGAGGCCAGCGGCGAACTCGCGACCAGGCTCGCGGACGTGCGGGACGTTCTGCCCAATGGTGTGTTGCCGGTACTTATTGAGTCCGAGGAGTATTTCGATGCGCTCAGCGCGGTTCATCGTGCGTGTGCGGCTGAGGGTGCAGACTCCGACTACACGACATGGGAATACTAACCACGAGACAACAAAAAGCCCCGTACCTACTCCGAAGAGTAAGTACGGGGCAGTGGTGACACATCTATTGTTGATCGTTTATAGAAGTGTTCATGTGTGCACTTTTATGGACAACAAAAAATAGGGGTGCCCACTGTCGCAATGACAGGGGACACCCCAAAGGTTCTACTTGTTATTGGCAGCTTTCACACTGCTCGGCTTCTTGTGGATCTACTGGGCAAACGTATTCGCCTACCGTGTCGGCAGGACTCATTCTGCGGTCGCGCGGTTCGGTACCCGATACACGGCGGCAGCAGTGAGGATTGCGAGGCCGAATGAAATCCACTGCCCCCAATCGGCAGGAATGAACCCTGCACCCGCGGTTGCAACAGCACCGACAATCGCGACAATGAACTTTGCATACTGACTAATCTTCTCAATCATCTTTTTCTCCTTCGTGCCGCTCATGCGGTTGTGTTTGTTCGAGCTGGTCGGATAGTTTTTCGTCGGTCTCGTGTAGAACCTCGACGGACTCCTCTAACCCATCGAGGCGGTGATATATCCCTTTCACGCCGAGCTCTACCCGTTCCATTGAGTCCTTCACTGAGGTTCCGTTGTTGTAGTGCACCTCGTGGTGGATGTCGGTGAGGTGTTTCGTTTGTACCTTCATGTGCTTGTCCGTGTTTTCCATGAAGTCAGGCAGTTGAATCACCGCGTCAACTCCACGGATGAGCCGTTTGAGTCCCGGCCAGAATCGGGTTAGCAGCTTGAAAACGACGTAGAGGCCCGCGATGAGGGCTGAGACCGTTGCCAATGTTTGCAGGGGGTTGACTTGCCACGCCCACGCCCAATCAAAACTCATGCTGATTGCCAGTCATCGCGGCAACTTCTGGTGTCCTTTTTAGACATAAGGCCTCCTCACTCATTCCGCTATTAGTTGCCGGGTAGTTTCATTTCAGCGACGACGGCTTGGGCGACCTCTTTGGCTGTGGGTACTTTGATCGCTTTAGCGAGCGCGGTGCCGAGAGAGGCGACTTGCTCGTCGGTCATGCTGCCCCCAGGTGCGTTGGTGCGCGGTGTGCGGTACTTGGTGCGCAGCTTGCCGAATTCTGACTCACTGTAAAAGTGGAACTTGCCGTAGCGGGGTGCCCACTCGTTAGTGACCTTGTTGCTATCTCGCGTCTCGACAAAGCCCGCAGCTGCTGGGTCGATCGCCTCGTCGTCACCAAGCGCCCAGAGCGGAATGCCGCCCGGCTGCGTTGTGGTCTTGTAGATGATTTTCACGGGGTTGCCTACAATCTCCTGCCCAGCAGGGATCAGGGTGGTCACGTTTACCGTGTTGCCACCGTTAGTTTTCGACCAACCGAGGAACGGTAGGCGTGCAGAGCTTTGGAAACTCTCGAAGCTGCCGGTGCCAGCGTTGCGTGCGACACCCCCAAATTGGGTTGTTACGTGACGAGAGCCACGCATCCACCTGCCGCCGCCAACGTAGATAGCTACGTCATCGTCCGGCTCCCAGTACCAGTAACCAAACGCTCCAATAGGAATGTTCGACATGTCCTTACTGAGCGGCCCAGAAGCCAAACGTGCGGCTCGTGCGGTGAGGTAGTCGCGCTTCCAGTTGCCGTCGAACTTGCAGCACCTGGCGACGAACGCCTGACACCACATGTTCCACTCTTCGATGCCGCGCCCGCTGGGGTTGTAGGTTTCGAAGAACTTGTCGAACTCGGTGAGGCTTGCCATTACTTGCTACCCCCATTGGGAGAATAAGGACCGTCTATCTCGGGGTCGTAGTAGTCAGAGACTTCCGGCTGTGGGGTCGGATTATCGGTGGACATGCGTTTCCTCCTTAAATACGAAAGCCCCACACGAGGCGGGGCGAACAGCGGTGGATGATGAGAGGTCAGGGTCCGACAACGGAACGTGCCATCGCCTCGGTAAACCCAAAGTCGTCCATGAGTTTCTGCATCGCCTCAGCCTTCAACGGGTCAACAGCGTCAAGCTCAGGTGCATCGCTCGCGGCTAGTGGGGTCGTGTCAAGATAGACTTTCGACACCGAGCCTTCGGGGGTAATTTCTTGCGGAGTACTCACGAGACTTTCACCACTTTCATCGTTCCGGTCATCGTCCCCGTCGAGGGGAATATCGTTATTCCGTCGAAAACCAGAGCCGAGCGGAAGAACCCGGTACGAATCGCGATCCCGGTATTTGCGTTCCCCCAGTCGCCTTGCCAAATCTCAGACTTAATCGCGGTGTTATCCGCTAGCGCTGGTGACATGATGTCCAAGGTTCCTGACGAATAGTCCCGCGCTCCGATTCCCATGATGTGCGAGGTCTGCGATCCGTTCGTGGTCGCGGAGACGCTTGTGCCTATCGCGTACATGACTTGTGAGTCGTAGATTGACGAACTGTTATCGGTCCCTGATGCGCGATACCTCAGCCCAGGCCGCATGTCGGTGCCTGTCGCAATGTTAAGCACTACCCGATATACGTCCCCGCCCAGCCCATCGAATACGTCATTGAGCGACACACTCGAAACGCCGGTAAAGGTAATGGTGCCGTCAGAAGCAACACTTGCTGAGCCTGAACCCACCACGACCGACGACGGGACCACACCGCGTACGGGAAGGGCACGCACCGCCGCCAACCCTGCCGGTGTCACTGCACGCCCAGCGTCCGCACCCGTAATCGTTTCTGCGTCGGTTGCCAACTCGACAGTGCCACGCAAAGCCGTTGAGGCAGGATTCAGCCCACCAGAACGCCCACGCACGACCGGCAGGTTTCCCGTGAGCTCCACACGCACCCGGTCAGACACAACCAGAGTCGCAGGATCAATCAACGAGTCTGGTGTCACCGGAATAGCTGTCGTTTCCCCATTGAGGCGGATTCTCAGCGGCGAGACTGCTGTGACGGTTCCCCAAACATTTGCCATTAGAGCACCACCAATTCAGTCAATTTCAGTTTCATCAACCCGCGGGAATTAGCCTTCAAATCCCTCGATGTCATCACATGCTTCACGTCAATACCTGCAGGCGTGTTCTTGAACCTCATCACGTCGCCCACCCTCACAGGAATCGGCAAACACGTAACCTCGACAGTGGCCTGCACCGACGACGACGCAATCAACGACCTACGTGCAGCGCTCTCCAAAAATGCGATCACTTCCAGATCGGTACCTTCAGGAGTTTCCACCCGGTCGAGTACCTTCGTTTTATATCCGACTTTCTTTCCTGTAATCGGGTCGACATACCCGCCTCGGCTCTGCCACGAGAATGGCGAATCGGGGTCTTCATTTGTCCACACACCCGAGAGCGCCTCCGTGTCGCCAGTACCCGACTGAACGGCGATGACCTTATTTGGCACATCGAAAAGGTCTTGATCGCGTGACCACTCGTTGCCATAAATGGATTTCTCACCATCAACCAACTCGCGGGCAACATTCAACAACTCATACGTTAGCGAGCGATCCGCCGGCAAAACATACGGAGTCGCCCGAAAACTACCCGTGCCGTCTACCCACAGAGAGTCGTAGTTCAACGCGCCGAGAAGGTCATTGACAATCTGCAACTTCGTTGTTCCGGTCGGCCACACCATCGGAGACGACAACGCAGTCGTGACCGTTGCATCTACGGTGATTGATTCACCCGCCGACGCAATCACCGTGGAAACTGCGGCAAGAATCCCCGTCGCAGTATCCACCGTGTACGTGGCATCCACAGAGTCCTGATCGAGGACAGTTGCCCGATCCAACAACTCCAAACTCAGAACACGCCCAGTGTCAGACCATTCCTCTGGTGCTGCACCAATCAAGAACACCCCTAACGGAATCTCCGGTAGTCCCTCGATGATGAGAACAGGGCGAAGACGTGCGGCAGTGAGGGTCAAATCGCGAACCCGCATGAACCCTGCCTGTGCATTTTCGAGGTCGGCAACTTTCACATTCCCGCCGCCCTTTACCGAGGCGTAAAGTTGCTCGGAGAGTGAAGCACTGTCAGATAGAACGCCGTCCAAATATCCGGCCAACACATCCACGCCGGCGACATGTTCGAGGATCTCCCACCTGTAACTAGTGACACGGTCGCCGTAAAGGATCTCGTTTGTGGTCAGATCCTGAACTGGGATTACCCCGGATGGAAGCGTGATCATCAGCTGGTCTCTGTAACGACATAGGAGAAGGATCCGACTGCCGAGTTTTCGCGCCCAACCTGCCCCACGATAAGCCCGAACATTCTGCGCCCAGACGGGTCCCTGTAACAGCCCTTCGCGGGGATCTTCAAGAGCGCCTCAATCTCCTCAATGGTTGATCCGTAGCCCTCAACAACTACACATGAACCGGAAACTTCTAAGCCCCCAGTGGTGCCGTAGAGAGCAACGGGTCGCGCCCTGCCTGCTGTCTCGATCAGAGTGGAATCCACTGTGGGGGTGATGTCGAAGGCGAAGTTGCCCCCGAATTTTATGATCTCGGAGTACCCTTCACCGGTAGAAATGAAACCCCATTCGCCCTCTGCTGTGACCATTTCCACAGGGGTGCCGGTGGTAGCTCCGTCTGCTGAAATTGTTGTGATCGTGTAGTTGTTGGTTCCGTTGATGGTGGGCGTCATGTCGAGGATCGTCAGCGAGGCCGCTTTCGGGTACTCGTACAGGACAGTCTCAACAGCCCCGTTGATTTTTCGTGTGATCGTGACCAATGTTGCGGCGGCCTCACTTGCGTCAGGATCAGCAACAGCAATGTCGAGTTGCCCAATCCCAGAATCTGGTAGATATATGGCTGTGACCACCGCAGCAACCGGGAGCGTGTAGGCGACGCTGAACCCCGACACCACTTCATCCGACACAAGACCATTCGAGTCTCGCACCGTCACCTTGACCGTGTACGACTCACCATTGTTTACAGCGGTGTCCATCAACGTCGCAGCACGAGTAGCCGAAACCAAAGTTTCCAACAGTGTCGGCGTGGCGTCGTAAACTTTGATCGTGGCATTCACGAACGTCGCCGACTCCAACTGAGTGAAGCCAAGATTGACCATCAGTGCAGACTTCGTGTAGGTGCTCGCGTCAGCAGGTCCAGTGATCGTCACCACAGGGCGAGTCTTAAACGTGACCGTTGAAAGGTCAGACCATGCAGACGCACCCGTGCCGTCAGCACCGCCCGTCGTTGCTTCGCCCCACGTGCGCACACGAACCGTCAGAGCCACACCAGCCGCATACGTTGAAGCAGTAAACGACTTAGACGAGACCGTCGAAGTCACCTTCCCGGTTGTTCCCCAGGTGCTGCCACCATTGGTGGAATCTCCGAGTTCATACGCGGTCTGCGGTGTGGTGTCTACAGAGTTATGGCTCCACGGAACGGTGAAGTCTTTCGCCTTATCCACGAACGGACCCAAAGCAGGCAAAGTCGGCTTATTCGGTGCAACCAACAACTGAACCGTGTTCGAGGTGACCTTCGAGGATGCAAGAGCGCCCACGTCGAGGTTCCGAGCAAACACCCGGTACACATGCAGTTGCGCAGCATTCGGCGCAACATGCTTGTACGTCGAAGTCCCGGCAACGAGGGTCGCTAGTTCAGTCCCATCCCACGTCGTAACCCCACCGCTGACCGTGCCATGCTCCACGACATGCTGGTGCTCCGTGAAGCCCACATTGGGAGTGAACGCGAGGTTTATGTCGAGGGAGGCATCTTTCGTCGCTGTGAGAGCCGTAGGTGCCGCTGGGGAGGTATATACAGCGGCAGAGTCAGCCGACCATGCCGACGTTCCAGTCCCATTCGATTCACGAACCGCCGCAATGATCTTCTGGTTAGCTGCAGCCGAGATCGTCACCGAAGTCGTCACCGAGATAGACGCCAACTCAACAGCAGCCGCGCCATTAGTCTTCGTGCGAATCTGGCTCGTGTTCGGCGCATCGTTCGTGACAGTCGGCCGTGACCAGCTCGTAGAAATCTGCGTGTCGCTGACATACGCGCACGCCACCGAAGTAGGAGTATCCGGCGTGTCAACGATCGTCGTCAAACCAAGAGACCACGAACCGTTAGCCGAACCAAAGTTACCGCCGGCAGAGTCATTGGCCGCGTACGTGCCCGCTGCAATCTTGGTGCCGTTGCTGTTGTGAACAACAGTGTCCGAGCCCGAACCGATCTGCTTGGAACTATAGGCAGTGAAGTCGTAAGGAGCCCAGGCAATAGCACCAAACGCAAGATCACCAAAACAACCACCAGTGTTGCCGGAATTATAAGTTAGATACCCAGACCCGGATGTTTTTTCGATCCATTCGGTTCCTGAAATAACAGTAGAGTTCCCCGCACGGTTCTGGGCTCCTTGCAATACCCGAAGATGGGAGCGGTACTGCGAGTTCCCAGAGAATGTTTTGTAGAAATCTGCCATTTTGGCCTCCTGAGTGTCGTTTCCCGGTAGAATGAAGACGGCCCCAAACCGGATGCGTTCAACATCCGCCGGGGCCTAACCAAGAAACCTAAGAAGGAGATTTCAATGGCTGAGAACAAGCGTACTTGCACTTTCGATGGATGCGGCAAACCGTCCCGTGCGGGTGGCTACTGCGGAGGGCATTACTACCAGCAGTGGCACGGGAAGCCTCTGACAGCGCTCCGTCGTCACGCGAAGCACGGCATGACCATGCGTGATCGTCTCGACATGCACACCAACAAGACCGGCGACTGCTGGATCTGGACGGCATGGAAGAACAGTAAAGGGTACGGGCACATCAACGTCGGCGGGAAGCTTAGGGGCGCTCACCGTGTCGCCTACGAACTCGCTCACGGCCCCATTCCCAAGGGCGTCGAAATCGACCACAAATGCCACACGCGTGCGTGTGTGCGCCCTGATCATCTGCGGCCAGCCACCCATAAACAGAACTTGGAAAATCAGGTGGGAGCTCGGCCCGGGAGCAAATCAGGAGTACGAGGCGTCTACTGGAATGCCAAAAGCCAGAAATGGGTCGCTCGGGTTGGACACAACGGACAGATCGCCCATCTAGGGCTGTACGCCACCATTGAGGAAGCCGAGGTTGTAGTGATAGCGAAACGCAACGAGCTATTCACGCACAACGACGCCGACCGCATCCTAGAGGTTTAGAACCTTCCTGAGCACATTAGCTACTCCTCGATTACGTCGAAAGTTGCCTCGAACTCGACATCGCTGTAAACACCAATCTGGAGATCAGGGCCGGGATCGAAGTCAACAATCACGCGACCGAGAAGCGGAGACCGCTCGAAGTCGAACTGCTGCCCATCAGACTTATTTTTTGCCTTTGCCATTTCAGACTCCTAAATGTTGTAAAACGTTGCGGGGCTAGTACGGCCCTTGCCTGAACTGATTTCGTATAATGCCCGCAATCGTGCGCCCGAGCTTGTCGATAGTCGAATCAGAAAAATCAGTCGGAACCGACCCCTGACGTGTGCGCGACGAACCACCCAAAACCGTGGATGCAGAATCGTTGCCACCCTGAGGTGTCAGCGAATACCCAAATTCGTTAGCAGCCTCTGACAACACTTGTGTGGAGCGTTGCCGTTTCGACTTCGCTGCGGGGATGTACCACTCGCCCCCGGTTTCGGGTTCTGCCCATACCCGTGTGGTGCCTGCGCGGGCAAACTGGGCGATGTGGTGTTCGCGGCCACCGTCACCATAAAAGTTGACCTTGCCGCCATCGGCTTGAGCGATGGGGTGTGTTTGGACTCCGACACTCAATGATGTCCCGGTGGCGCGGATATGATTGATCCGGCGTTGGATCTTATCCAGCCGACTTAACGCGACATCAGTCTTGGCTACCATTTCGAACTGGGGCTTCGGAGGAATTTCGAGGATCTTATCCGCCAACTCCTCCGCTGCGTCACCGGCGATGCCCAGATCTCCAATTTGGATCAGCAGGGCCTCGCGGGACGATTCGAGGGAAGCCTGATACTCCTTCTCGCTCCCACCAGCCTCACGAATTGCGTCCGCAGAATCTAATGCTGCCTGAGCAATATCATCTAGGGCTGCCTGGTTGGCGCGACCCTTCTCTGTGGTGACATCGAGGGTCGTGCCGTTCTCTTTCAGGGATGCGTCGAAGTCGTCATATGCGGCTTCGAGTTGCCGGGCAGCTTCACGAGCGTTAAGATTTTGCCCGTTGAGTTCGTCGAGTTTGTCGGCCAAATCATCCATTGCTGATGTGGCACCATCAACTTCTCCAGCTAAACCGTTGTAAGCATCGGCTGCATCATCGGCGTTATCGGTGCCTGTCTTATCTGCATCCTCTTTCTGCTTCGCAACACGGATCGCTTCCTCAATAGATGAAGTCTCACCGGCAACAGCCAGCTCAACAGCGTGCGCTGCGACCTCTACTTCTGTCATCGTGAGGCCAGTTTTAGCCATGATCTCTTTGAGACGATCCGACCCTGCCGCCCCGGTATCAAGTTCTTTCTGCAACTCTTTCAAAGCATCCACGTTACCGGTGGCCGCATCGGTTACGAGGTCAAGACCAATCCCTAATTTCTCCGCTTCATCGAAGGCAGAAACGCCCGCAAAGTCCTTAGTGGCAAGGTTCAGTTTGACCAGCTCGCGGGTAGCGCCAGTGATCTTCCCCGTAGTGGCGTCAACGGTGTCACCATATGCTTTGGTCTTAGCCGCCGCGTCAGCGTTTGCGCCCGCGACTGCACCAAGAATGACAATCAGTGCAGTAATAGCAAGGCTGATTGCTCCACCCGCTTTGGTTGTGCGGCCCATCGTCGTGTTCAACGTAGCCAAAGCAAGCTTGAATTCCACTATTTTGGGGATAGCTAACAGCATCACCCCGCCGACCAACACCACCGCACCCGACGCGAAACCTAACAGCGAAGTAACATCCTGCACCGGTTTCGGTAGACCCCCCAAGAACCCAGCAAAACCCGAGATAGCATCAGAAGCCCCAGAAACTGCGGGAAGAAACACATCACCAAAAGCGATGCCCGCATCAACCACATTGTTCTTCATGATTTCTAGCTTCGCGGCAGTTGTTGCATACCGTTTCGAGGCTTCGACCGCGAGCGCCGTGTTCTCTGCTATAGCATCATTACCGGTGTTCATCGCCGCCGTGAACTCGTCACTGGCCGCCGCAGCGCCCAACAGGGCGTCCCGCATCCGCACCTCAGTAATGTTCAAATCTGCAAGCACACCAAGAGTGCTACCGCCCTGATCCTCAGCATCCGCCAAACCCTCAACGAACCCCGCCAACGCAGCCCCCGGATCGGTCTTCCACTTCTTTGCAAACTCATCCGCAGAAATACCAGAAACCTTGGCGAACTTCTCGACCCGCTCGCCCCCCTCATCGACGGATGCCGCAATATCGATCATGATCTTCGAGAACGCAGTACCGCCAGCCTCAGCCTCAATGCCCACACTGGACATCGCCGCCGCCAAGCCCAGCACTTCACCCTCGCTGAGTCCCACCTGATTAGCCGACTTCGATAGCCGCCCAGCCATCTCCAAGATTTCCCGCTCAGTGGTCGCGTAATTGTTACCCAACTCGACCACAGCAGAACCAAGGCTGGACACATCATCTTGCGAGGTGCCCATGACGTTCATGAACCGCGCCAACGCTGTGGCAGCCTCATCGGCAGACAGGTTCGTGGTCTCGCCCATGTCGATCATCGTCTTCGTGAACGCGACAACATTCTTTGTCTGAACACCCAACTGACCGGCAGCCTCAGCAACAGCCGCAATCTCCGTATGGGACGCCGGCAACACCTTAGTGAGACCCCGCAAACCATCCTCGATAGCCGCTAACTCATCAGGGGTACCCTCAACAGTCTTCGTGACACCTGTCCACGCAGTTTCCCAATCAATTGCAGCCTTCACCGTCAGGGCAGACGCAGCCACCATAGCGGCACCAATGACAACCATGGAACGGCCAACCTCGGACGCGGCCTGCTTGGCCTTGTCTGACATGCCACCAATTTCTTGACTGACAGTCTTGACTTTCGGTGCTGCTGTTTGAGCTTTCTTGCCCAACTCTTCAGTCTTCGTCCCGGCATCGCCGAGGGCACCACCGGCCTTCTTCGCGGCCTGTTCAGACTGGGCAAGATCCTGCTTGAGGACATCCTTACCTACTGTTTTGATCCGCCAAATTATTGACCCGGCTTCGAACATGAGCGGTCACCGCCTTCTGAGTCCAGGTGCCCTCCATATGTGAAAGGCGTTCAATTGCTGAGCGGATAAAATGCCACGGCCTCGCAATGAGGGCGCGGTCAAGATCCGCAATGAGGTTGTGCTGGGCAAGATCCAATTCGATGTCGCCAAAAATGTGTGGGTACAGCAACCCCCACAGCTCTAAAGCGGTGAGGGACTCGTCTACTTTTTCGGCAACTTGTCTTGAGGCTGCTTCCCGGGCTTGTTTCCATCCGGGGGGGTAGACGTATTCGGGATAGACCCCTGTAGTTGGATCAGGTCTTCCAATGCCGTACTGGGCGATGTCAGCCGGGGTGAGAGACCCAAACGTGTGACCAACGCCCACATCGCTTTTGTGTGGCCTCCGACACCTCCACCGTTCTCTAGGTACACGTTCACACCGGCAGGGCCGAGGATCGTTTGCCAGAAGAATGCCGCCATCGACACGTCTTCCATTTCGGCGGCTGACAGTTCAGTGCCGAGCCGGTTCGAGTTGATGCGCTCCGCTTCAGGAACAGGCTCCCAAACGTCGGTTTCCTTGTTATGGACAGCACCATCGAGGGCCATCACAATGCCAAGAGTCACTTCTGTTTGGTCACCGTTGCCGGTTGCCATGCTCAAATATGCGTCGGTTGCTTGTAGCCCTGCGTTGCCGGGGAGGGGCTTCACGATGAACGGGTCGAGTCCTTCCATGGTGAGGTGCAGGTTTCGGCCAACCTGTGTAGCGATGGGAGACATGAGGTTTTCCTTTCAAAGAGGGTGGAGCGGCGAACCCCAGAATTGAGGTTCGCCGCAAAGGGTTACGCTGCGGCTACATACGCGAACGAAGCCGAATCGCCTGTCGCGTTCGTAACAACGATTGCCGCAGCACCAGAGACCGTCGCGGGGATAACCGGGACGAGGGTGTAGTCATCGACAACGATGAACTCGACAACCGCCACAGAGCCGATGGTGATCCCGGTGGTTCCGGTGAACTTGTAGCCACGAATCACCAGCTGATCGCCCACGGTTTGCAGGGTCGGTGTAGCCGATTCGATGATCGGCTCACCCGTACCCGCAATGGGGGAGGTGACCAACGACACAACACCATTCGAGGTGAGCGTGAAACGGTAAGCACCCTTATCGGCATACCCGGTCGAGGTCGAGGACAGGTCAGCGGCAGCAACAGAGAAGCTGCCCTCAATGGCCTTCAGGTTTTCGTCGCGCCCATCAAAGACCTGAGCATCAACCTTGTTGGCCGTACCCGATGACTGCGAAACCGTGATGAGAGCCGAAAGCCACGCCTGAGCAATGACACCACTGCTGTCACGTACTGCCTCAACATCGAAAGTGACAACCCAAGAGTCGCCAACCTTCTCTATTGCCGGCAGACCCTTGTTGCCGTAGTTCTCGCGCGCGAACGTGACAGCGCTGGGGACGGCTGCGAGGTTGTTGGCATCGCCGGTGACATTCTCGAAAACGCCTGAGCGCTTTACACGAACGATCTTCTCGTGCGCCTTTGCCAGTGTTCCTGCGGTCTGTACGGTGGCGTCGTAAATTACATCAGACATAATGGTGTTTCTCCTTGTTTATTGGGGGATGCCCGTGAGGGCTTACCCCTCGCATGGAGGGGTGGTCTAGTGGTTAGAGCGGGCGACGGCCACGGAAAAAGAAGTTCTGATAAACCGTGTAGCGATCGTTCGAATCCCTTGAGAGGTGCAGTTCTGAGAACCGCCACACCCACGAAACATCGAAGCCGTCAGGGATCCGCTCTTTGTGGTCGAGGGCTTCAAAGAGTGCCCACGCCAAATTGCGGGAATCAATCGCGGTGCCCTTGAGACGAGAAATGATTTGCACCCGGTGGATGAGGTCGCCGCGCCCCTCACTGATTGGCTCCTGCTGATTCAGCACAAGACAGTTGTCGAGAGTGGTTGGCATCTCCCCACCGATGAGGATCACGGGCAGCTCAACAGTTGATTCAGCCGCCGTATAAGTACCCGAAGGTTTGTAGAACCCAAGCGAGGCATCATCAAGGGCTTGGGCGAGGCCACGGTCGAAGCGGACTAGGTATGAATCAACCACCACTCACCTCTTTTCCGATGATCGCGCCCAGCTCTGCCTTGTTGTCGAGTGCCGGGCGTTCGAGGTATTTGCCCCCGGTGCCGGGTTCGGTGAAGTTGTATTCCGGGTGTTCGTGGAGGCGTGCCGCCTGCGGTTGCGAGAACGTGACGGCGGAACCCTCCTCAGGGTCTGTCGCCCGTACTACGTCGCCGGAACCCCGCAAATGGCCGGTATCACCCAACGGTGTTACAGGTTTAGCGAGGGCTAGGAGGCGTTCAGCGGCAAGGTCTTCGCCGCGCAAGAGTCGCGCGGTCGCGTCGCCTACAGCTTCGAGGTAGTTCGAGGTCACGGTGACGTTCGCCTGCACCCCCATTAGTCCAGGAACCCTTGGGTGTGGGATGGTGCACGCGGGTAGTCAAAGAAGGTGCTGGTGATGACTTCGGAGATGCGTTCGCGGGGTGTGTTCTTCCACACCTTCACCTTTGAGCGCGGTATGAGGTCGTTTTCATGGAGCACAACAACGAACGCGGTCGAGGTGACCTCTTGCCCGTTGGTGTCTGACGTTGAGCGCCGGTCAACAACGAGTTTCGATTTCTGCTCGACATACGCAGGAACATCCAGCACCCATTCCGACCACTGTTCACCTTCGGCACTTTCGCCGGTAAGCGTTTGGACATCTACACGGTGCGGGAGATGGCTTCGCTTGAGTCTTGCCATGATCCCCCCTTACGTGTGTGCGGTTGTGGCAACGATCAGGTTGGCGTTGTCCAGGATTTGAACGGCTTCGGGTGCGATGCGTGTTTGTTGAGCGTTTGGTGCACCATTGCCTGATGAGCGGGAGCGTGCCCCGATGGACACTGACCCGATGGAGAATGCGCCGTCTTGTGACTCGGCACCCGTAACGTCGTCGGTTTCATCCCAGTAGGCGACCTGTGCGCAGGTGGCATCACGGAACACATCAGACACCGCAACCTCAGAGGGTGTGCCGTCGTCATCTGCAACAAAAATGGAATGCCGGGTGAGGCCATCAATGATTACTGAGGCACGCCGCAGAAGGCTGTCGGTCGGTACCGTATATTCGGTGGCTCCATCCCATAGGGAAAACTCTGCGATGGTCGCGTACTGCCTCTGTGCAGCCACGGTTAGCGCTCTACCGGCTTGAGCGGGATGTACGTTTCGCCGCTGGATTCTGGCTCTGCCCACTCGCTGATGCCGCTCTCGCTGGCTTTCTCAGCCTTCACGGACTTACCCCTGCCGGAACGCTTCGACGGCTTAGACGGCGGTGTAGCGGCCTCGAACGTGAAGCCATGCTGGATTAGTGCAGCCTCAACCTCAGGATGCAGAGAGTCAACAACGGCAAAACCATCCGAAAACTCGACACCGATAAAAGTTTGGCTCCCCAAAACGGGATGCGGGTGGATGATACGCACAATCAACTCCTGACAGTAAAAGGGTTAGGGGAGGTGCCCCGCGATGTTTCAGAATCGCGGGGCACCAACAATCGGTTACGCCCAGACAGGCGCAATAGGAAGACCACGAATGATTCCGTGTGCCTTCTCGTTGCCCCACTTCAGACCAACCTCGCCGTAAAGCTGCTCACGGTTCGACGCGCCGATCTTTGCCAGCGGTTCCGTGTAGAGGTGGCCGTTCTCCCCACGCAGGAAGACCGGTGCGAGCTGCTCCAAAGAAGCAACACCGAACGCATCGGCTGGCATCCAACGGTCGAGCATGACGTTGAACGTTCCAAAGTCAGTCTCGATCGTCTTCAGGTTGATACCGCCGACGTTGCGCGAGGACTCCTGGTACTGGCCAAACGCTTTCGCGTAGGCCGTGGAAAGGGAACGCTTTTGACGTGACCCAACCAGAATGGTGCGGGTCTCACCCTCAGACAGTCCACCGTTATCGAACACCGTCTGGAAGAGCGCGTCATACGTCTCTTTCGTCGGGCCAGCGGTGGGCATGACGCGCAGCGAAACCGTTGCGGTCCCGATGGCGATTGCAGTACCACCCGGCGTGAGTGCCACCTTGAATGTTGCGGTTGTGCCCTTCTCCACCACGTAATACACGGTGTTCAGGTTGATGGCCGTCGATGCACCAACATCGCTGAACATCACCCGGTCGCCGTTGTCCAGCGCATGGGTGACAGTGATGACGGTGGTTGACGCTGACGCATCCGTGAGGACCGTGGTCGCGTTCTCGATGACGTTGGACGTGATCGCCTGAATGAGGCCACCAGTACGACGTGCCGTGCTGTTGCTGCCCGGAACCTGTTTGATTCCACGGATGAACGACATTTCAATGTCGCGTGCCTTCGCCTTCAGAGCGAGCATGATCTGGTGATCCAACTCGTTCGTGACAGGGTTGACACCATCAATGTTCGCACCGCCACGGTTGCCGATAGCAGCCTGCTTCGTGTACGAAACCTCAACAGTTTCCTGGTGAATCTCGACCACGTTGGTGATGTTCGCACGAGCACGCTCATCAGCGGTCTGCGCGTTAGCACCTTCGAGTCGCGACCGGTTCTCTTCCGCCTCGCGGAGGTCCTCGGTCTGCCACTCGATAGTGGTTGAAGCGGTCTCTTCGCCACCGGTGATACCACCGATTGCAGAGAGCAGCGGAGTATCTTCAGGGCTTACCTGAAAGAGTTCGCCTGTGTAGTTTGGGGCATCGAACGTGGTCGCCTGCCCTGTAATTCCAGCCATGATTTCTCCTTAGTTGCTGGTTTATGCCTTGGCGGCCACGATGGCGCGCTTGAGGCGGATGGTCTCCCTGAAGTCCTTCGCTTCCTCAGCCTTTGTGAGCTGGGCTTGGAGGGACTGCACGGTGGCACCCTGATGTTCACCACTACCTGAGCGGGCCGGGGTTGCCTTAAGGGCGGCATTGTCCTGCAACGCCTGGGTAATCGCAGCCTTGACGGCTGCCTCATCGGTGGGATCTACCGCACCGATGGAGGTTGTGAACTTCTCATTTGCGAGAAGGAGGGCAGCATTGCCGCCAAGACTGGGGGAATGAATCGCGACCTGTAAGGACAGTGCAGACGTTTTCGCCGCTTGCTGTGTGGTGGTCGCTTCGGTCTCGCGTTCGGCTTCTCGGGTCTTCATCGCGGTGATGGTTTCGTTGAGTTTCGCCGGATCTGTTTCAGGTTCGCCCTCACCCGTCAGGAGCTTTGCGAACTGGGCGAGGGTGTCTTTCTGGGACTTCTCAGCAGCAGCAGCAATGGCGGCATCCGTCTTTGTTTGGCGGGTGTCGGCATCCTTGCGCAGGTTCTCAATCAGGCTCCATGCCTTATCGGGGTCGAACTTGCTTGGGTCATCACCCCACGGGGGTTTAGCGGCGGCAGCAGCCTCTTGTGCGGCTGCATCACCTCCGCCTTCATCTCCGCCTTCACCCTCGGCGTAGCGGATACCCATGAGGGAATGCTTAGTGCGGCCAAGGACGGCAAGACCATCGCGGTCACGCTGCACATGGACGGTTGGAGTTGAGATTGACATGGTTGTGCTCCTTCGCGGCCACTGACCGCATCGGTACTAAGCCGGGAACTTCCCGAACAAATAAAACGGAGGGCGCAGGTACGCCTAGCCGGAAAGGTGCGGCATCATGAACGTCCTTCGCGCAAGCAAGAACGCGTTAACGCCCCCCGCAAAAGGTGGGGCTACTTGCCATCAGAAAAGTGGAGCTGCTCGCGATAACCGCTCCTTGAGCGGCCAGTCTCGCCAAGGAACCCACGCATTTTCTCCTGACCGTCGCGCACAGCACGCTCGGCCCGTTTTCGCGCCATCGCATCAGGAGCTGTAGCTGCATCACGTTTCGCCGCCCGGATGTCGCGCTCGATAGAACGTTGGCGAGTGCGCTGCCCTTCAGCCTTCTTGTCGTACTCAAAATCTTGTTGAGGCACAGACAGACCGGGGAGCATCGCAACTGTGCGGTCGCGACAGTTGTGCACTACAATGGAATCGGCGGTATACCATCCGTCACCCGACTGGAGGTTGTACACATGACCCGCAAAAGCCCGCCTTTCGACCTTGACAATGCGATCCGCCGATACGAGGCCGGTGAGACTGTTCGCGAGATAGCGGCCTCCGTCAACGTCAGCAGGGACGTTCTCTACCGTCGATTCCGCACACACAATTTCACCGTCAAGCAGAGCGGGGTCGATCCCGACTGGTTGCACGAAGCTATCAGGCTCTACACCACTGAACGGCTCACCCAGCATCAAATCGGGGAACTCGTCGGTGTCGATCGCCGTCGCGTGCAGTACTGGCTCCAACAAGCCGGTGTCCAGGTCACTGCCAGCGAGGCCATGCAACGCCGTATGGACGCAGCCACCCCGGATCAGCGATCCAAATGGGCCAGCGCCTCCCACGATGCCCTCCGTGGCACTAAGCGCACCCTGGACGACTTGACTAAGCGTGCCGTGGGGAAAGAGCGGACTCAAGCCCACGCTACTGACGAGGAACTGGCCGTCGGCAGAGAGCTCGAACGTCTCGGCCTCACCATCCGTCCTCAACAAGCGGTCAGCAAGTACAACGTGGACCTCGGAATCAAACCCGTCGCCGTGGAACTGTTCGGCGGAACCTGGCATTGTGACGGTCGCCACGGAGCTAGATTGCCGCAACGTCTCAAAGACCTCGCCGATGGGGGTTTCAACACCCTCATGATCTGGTCCACTGCCGGGTACCCGCTCAACATTCCCGTGGTAGCTGAGCACATTGTGGCCTACCGTGAGCAAACCCGCAGCGACCCAACCTTCCGTCGTCAATATCGGATGATTTGGGGTGACGGTGAGCCGTCGTCCTCCGGCTGTGTCGATGACGACAACCTCGCCCTCAAACCAACGCGAGTCCGCGCCAACTACACCCGTCGGAGCACCTACTGGAACAAATGACGGAAAACAATTTGGATGGAAAAGGCCAGCATTCTTCGCCTGCTCAATCGTCCCCGACACATTGACTGGCACAGAGGAATCCTGTGTCGAATGAGGCATGATCCGTGGCCCTGCCGGTGTCCCATCAGTGGAAAGGATCTTCCCAATCCACGGGGCACAATTCACGCACGCATCAAAACTGCCCACAATCGTGACCAAGTTCACACCTGACTGCTGCATCCTCCACTGGCCGGCATCGTTGAATGCCCGGTTCACAGAGGTGCGTCCGGCCATCTCCGAATAGGCACCAATGGTCCAACGCCGCCCACCCTCGTCAACAAACCCCGTAATGCCCTCGCTGAGGAACCTACGGACGGTCTCTTGCTGCTGCACCAACCCTGTCGTGGTACCCACAATGGTTTGCGGTGAAGTCATCGACACAACACGTTGGTAGGCGTCCTTTGGGTAGCGGGTGATGCGTTGATTCATCACCTCAAGCCGCGACTGCAAACTGATTGCCAACGACGCAACAGCCTGCCCTGCTGAACCTGTTTGGTAAACGGTGGGGAGTCGTGTGGCAAGACCTAGGCGGGCTGCGGCTGCGGCTTCACCCTCTTGGGCGGCAACACGGATGATCTCTTCGGCCATCCCTGAGCGCCGCATCTTCTCAACCATCGCTGTGGCCTCGGACTGCAACTCTCTGAGCGCTTGCCTACGGTGTACAGCCAACTGTCCTAGGGTGCGGTTCTGTTGTCGCCGCTCTGCCGCCGTCAGACCTCCTGCAACTGTTTCTGTTGGCAGGAGGCTTTGCAACTCGATGTCGCGGTACACCCGGTCGGCAAGTTCCCGAATGAGAGTGTCCTCAACTTCGCGGTAACGCAAAGACAACTCGTTAGAGAGCTCTTCGATGAAGTCTTCAACATCGAAACCGGTCGGATCGGGTACGAAGTTCGCCACAAGATGCCCCCTACTCCGTTATTGGCCGTGACCCGTCCGCTGTCGTCGGGTCATTAGTGAACGTCGTCGGATCAGGGGCTGTGCTCCCAAACTCCTGCTCGATTGCTTCCACCTCGTCACTGATCTGGTCTTCATCCCAGGTGGGATTGGAGCGACGCACACGTTCACGCCGAGAGACTGCCTCAGACAGGAACAAGACCTGAACGATGCGGCTCGCTTTCTCCATGTCTTCCTGAGACACAGGCGGGAACTCAACATCAGGCAACTCTTCGAACCAGCCGCCACCCATGTTGGGGAACACAACACCATCAATACCGAGAGCGACCTGAGCCAACCGGGCAAGTGCCGGCTTCGCGTGCATGGCCTTCTCGTCACGGACACGTTCAGAATCGGAAAAGTCTGCCGAAACTTCAGTGGCAGTCTTCATCTGACCATCAGCCTCAATACCCAAATGGGAAAGAGAATAACCAGTCGTCCACGCAATCTCACGCTTCAAACCATTGATGACATTCATGAGCTTTTCGTCACGAATATCGAACTGTGAAAGATGAACCTGCCCATTGAGGGACTCATTACCCTGACCGAGTGCACTCACACCGACATACACCTGCCGGTCAAGATCCACCGAACTGCCAGCACCACGAGTGCCAGCATCCAACCAGGACTCGGGGACAGTGAGGCGACCCTGCCCATTGGTGACATCCAGCATGAGTGCAGACCACGTTTGGTCTACTTTGTCGAGTTCATCCTCAATGCCAGCAAGATCGGAACGGCCAAGGTTCGCGAGGACACCATGCTTCCGCCAATCCTTATTCGGCATCCGGTTCGGGATGTACGCCACAGCAAGCTTCGAAACACCAGTAGCAACACTGACAATTTCAGACCACGAGGTCGGGTCGGCAATGGCTTGGTCAAGTTCTGACTGCGAACGCAACCCGTTGTAATGGGTTGTTGCGTTGAGGGTGTTCATCGGAACGACTGTGCCTAATGTGTTCTCGCCGCCCTTGTATAGCGTGTACGAGATGAAACCCGGTTCCTGACGCTCAAGGAGGCGGAACACGTCACGATCGACACGGTATTCAGTCCACAACGTGACAGCGGTGAGGATGCCATCCTGAAACTCAGGCAAAGCAGAATCAGCCGCATACGCACGGATGCGCACATGATCAGACAAGGTTGTGTTCCACGTCACCGCAAGGAAGAAACCACCAAGAGCAGCCCCATACTCGCCACCCTTGAGGAGCTCAGCGCGTGCCTCATCGGACGACATGATTACGTCTAGGCGTGCCTGGCCGGGGTGTTCCCACTTCTTATTCGCCGGGTCAACACCGGCAGCATCCAGCTCGATGGGTTTCGGGTAGCGGATCTTCACCTGCTCACCAAACAGCAAGGTGGCAGAGAGTCGGCAGATTCCCCCGGCAAGGTCAACGTGCATCTTCATACGATCTTCACCCTTGACTACAGGTGCACCCCAGAATGCTTTAGACAGCGAACCCACGAGGCCGCCACGATGCGGTTCGCCCTTATGGGTGTGCGTCGGTGTGTCCCCTTGGTAAAGGTGGTTGAGGGTTATGGTGTCGCCAACCCACCATGCTTCATGCTCACGGAACCGCTCAAGAGCCACATCGTGAGGTGCGGGAGGGAACTGTTCGGCTGATGCCATGCTGTGGCCTCCAAGAGGGTGAGTGCAGCGTTATGCCGCGAGTTTGATGTGTTGACGCCAAATGTTTTCGGTCGTAATTGCCCCATAGCGAAGCTGGTCTAAACTGTGGTCATTGACCTTCAGTGGTTGGTCTTTGCCCTTGAGGGTTTGCTCTGGATCCCATGCATATCCGGGGGCTTCTTGAATGAATCGTGGGCACCCACGGTCAGGGTTCTTCTCAGTCGGGCGTGCGATCAACAGTTTCCCTGCCCCGAGCAATGATGCGACAGTGCGGATTCCGTACAGCACCTCGTTGTCGGCAGCCGTGGCGGTCACACCATCTTGTGATAGTTGGACACGGAATGAAGCTGCGGACGGGTCGAGGATCACATAACGAGGTTTCATGCGCGGGAAGGTGTCGTGTGGGAGATGCTCAACATTGTCAAGCCATGCCCTCATCTGCTTCGATAGTTCACCGTCAGTGAGTTTCGCGTGTGAAACCTTGGAGTCGTACGTCCACTCATCGACCATGAACAGGCGTGGTGTGGGGCGACCTAATGTGTCAATCTCTGCACTGATGCCGAGCAGTCCGGCCACTGTGGGGTTCGTGGTTCCGTAGTCGATTGCGCAACAGATGAGTTCACGCATTTCCGGGAGTTCATCCCAGCCGATCGTATGCTTCTCCGGGTCCCACATGTCATAGATGGCACCCTCAGCAGCAACCCAGAGGCCTTCGATGAAGCGTTTGTACCAGAGGCCGGTGAACTCTTGCTTGACTTGATTCTTGTACTCCTCCGACAGGCCCGGGTTGTCGTCAAGAGTGAAGTGCCAGGTGCGCCAGTTCTTCAAATCCACATCGATGCGGTCGAGGAACTTAGCTTTCAACCAGTGGGCAGGAGAATCAGGGTTCGTTGTGCCAAACAGTTTCGCTTTCGGCGGGGACATGCGGCCCAACAGTTGTATGAAGAACTCTTCAGGGATGACCGTGATCTCATCCACATACGCCAACGCGACAGTGAGACCTCGGAGGACTTTCTCCGACTTCTTATCATTCGCCCCCAGCACATGCACTGTACGGCCCATGACACGGGCTGTGGGCGCGCCAGCGGTGTAATGCACCAACTTAGCGAGAGGCCCAAACAGGCTTGTGTCCATCAAAGGCTCGAATACGTTACGGTACGCCGAGTCCCTCGTGCGGGCAATAACAACAATGACCCCACCCCGAGCAAACATGACCGCCATCAGAAACCGCAGTAGGGACACGATCGTCTTACCTGAACGGATCGCACCCTCGAAAATGTTGATACGTGCCCGAGATTCCTTCAACGACCTGATTTGTTGCGGACCCAAAGTAGACACCTCAGGGATCGGCTCACCATCAACATCCAACAGTTCACTCGTCATCATTCAACCCCAACTCAAGGACCAGGTTCATCAGCAGCGACTCTGCCTCACCAACACCCTCGTCATCATCGTCCTTACGCAAATCGCGGGCTTCTTTCAACGCCAAAGATGTGGACTTCATCAGATTCAGAATGTCACTCGTTGGAGGTGCAGCGAGAAGGTGTTCCTCATACGCGTTGTCCTTACCACCAAAGTTGAACACCAAAAACTCATCATCGAGCGACGCGATGAAATCCTCAGCTTTAGAAGTCAACGACGACTGCAACGAAACACGACGCGCCTTAGCATCCGCCTGCTGAGCAGCAACAGCCGCCGCAGACATCGACCGATCAAACACCAAAGGCGGGTCACACTCACCAGCAACCTTCGTCACAGTCGATGGAGAAACCTTCACCTCGCGTGCAACAGCATTACGAGACAGGCCAGATTCAATGAGTTCTATAATGCGCGCGCGTACGTCAGCTTCGACTGGTCGGCCATGTGCCATATGTCATCACCTCTTTTGCGTGTCGCCTGGACTCGCCTGGGGGGAGGTTTTGGCCTCTGTGGTTGGGGTTGCCTCACGGTCGAATGTGTGTTCTAACGCTCTAAACAGCCCTTAACGACGAATTGCCCCAGCTAAGGGGCTATGTCACTGTTCGCACTCATATTGCTGTGTGCCAGTACGGTGTCACTTAGTGCCGTTTGCTGTCACGGTGTTGGCAGTTGTCGTCTTATCCTTGCCCTGTGTACGCGCTAGGTGACTTCTTTTACGATGTAACCTATTCGCGACATTCGCGTTTACCTTCTTGCCGTTCCCTCTTGTGTGTGGATCGTTTGATCTTCTTCACGACTCCGGCACGTTGTAGGTAGCAGAGCAGGTGTCGCCATTGACTGTATGCGTCTTGTTCGTCACCGTTGACTGCACGACGCTTCATTACAGCACTTCGATAATGCGACCGACTTCGATGCGGTCTGTCCATGAGTACGGTGTGGCGACTGTCACACTCTTAGCGTTGACCCTCACTACTTTGTGCCAGCCGTTGACAGTACGCACGATCGTTGCGGCTTTGTATTGTTCGAGTGTGTAGGGGATCTTCGCATTGCGTTTGTTGAACGATGCTTTCGCTGCTGCATACTCTTCTGCTTGCTTCTCTGCAAGTTCTGTCTTCGCTGTCTCAATGATTTGTGCCATGCCTGCCGCACCACGTTTCAGGTGTGTGCGGCGTTGCGAGAGAGTCAACATTACTTACCCGCGTCGCGTTCTGCCAATACTTTCTTCACCAGTCGCTCAAGTCTCTGTTCAGATGCAAGCTGCCGCTCTCTGGCCGCGAGGACTACCGGGTCGGATGCAACTTCTTCCCATAGCTGTTTGATGCGCTCGAACATGTTCTTGCTCCTTAGTCTGCGGATGCCCCAGCGTTGGGTTCCTCGTCGGGTTCTACCGGTGTGGGGAAGGTGAGAACACTGTGGCCCTCAGGTACCCTGATGATTCTGCCATGCGAGGGTTCTTGCTCATGTGTTGCAATGATGCGGTCGGCGGCTTCCCTAGCTGCATCGCTTATGCGTGAGCGGATGCTGTTGGAAGCGTCGTGGAGTCTGTCAAGGTTGGTTTCACTCATAGCTCAGCGCAGCGTCCTCGCCTCGCGGGGCGGTGATCACTTCTGGAAAGAACAGGTAGTCGAGGAAGCCAGAACGGATCTGGGCCTCATTGAGCCGTGCTGCAGCGGCAGCAACTATCGGATAGCCGCCCTTTACTGCGTTGAACTGGGCTGGCGTGTCGGATAGCGCGTTGTAGCGGTCACTGTCGCGAACTGCTTTGTTCCGCGTCCCGATTTGCGCTTCCTTGCGGTAGCGGAGTTCGAACGTGAGCGGTTTTACAGACTTCATGGGTCACTCCCGGTTTAGAGGCGCAGTGCAGGGGACGTAACACCCCGCACCGCACCCGTCACGTTTAGTTGTTGGTCGCGAGTAGCGGGTAGAGGCTTGCCAGGCGCGAAGGCCTAGTCGGTTCTGCGTGCCCGCTCTCGGATCGGTGAGCGTTAGGTAGGCGACCGGGTATTCCCAATCCGACCCATAAGGGCTTAACCGACCTGCTCGACCTCCTGTGCCTCGTTGCGCGTTCTTGGGTGAGACAGACCCTCAATGCAGGGATCAACCTGTGCACTTCACGGTGATACCGTGCCCCTCGGTAGCGAGAGAATGAAATCCCACCCCTTGGCTGCTGTCGAAAGAATCGGTCGCAGGCAGAGGGGATGAGAGTCCTTTGACGGCACTTACAACATGCGGTCGTGTTCAGTGACGTGATTACCGCGTGCAGCGCCGAAGCTTAGAAACACAAAAGGCCCTCAAGAAAGAGGGCCTAACAGTAGTGATACTACTGCCGCGTAGTCACAGGGTATCAGGTTTAGCCCCGATATGCACCCACTGCAACATATTCCCCTGCGCGTGTCGTAAACACTCCCCGCGGGCTCATATAGTACCCATCTCACGGAGAGTTTCCTCATCCATCGTCGCGCCCAGGTGGACGCCTAGATCGAGTAATTCAGCTACTCCTGACCATCTTTCACCACACCTCTGACATTTGGCGAAAGGTTCTAACCCTTTGCTGTAGAACGCGATTAGGGTGGGGGTCTTTCCGCCTTCGAGGTTTACATATGCAGTTTCCCCACAATTTGGGCAACTGCCCAACAGATCCTTCACCGATGGCGGGTCGAACATCTCCCAAATCTGGCTCCGCCACCGCCCAAACTGCGCAACGATATGCGAGTATTGCTGCTCTTTGATTTGGCTGGATGCGTGCAACGCCTGGAGTAGGCCGGCGAGTTGGTTTACTGCGGCTTTCAGGTCTGCTTGCGCGGGCATTTTGGACAAGTCCCGCAGCCACGCTCTTGTTGTTCCGTCGATGTGCTCATATAGGGAGAATGCTTGCAGGTTCAGCAACGAACGTTCTGCGTCAGGTGACTTGCCTGATTGCGTTTTGCCTGTCGATGAACCGATGGCTTCTTTCAGCATGTCCAACAGTGGCGGGTAGTCGATCGGCATGTATGTGCCCGTGCTGGACTCTTTGGGAGACAGCACGTCTGACCATTGGCGGGTTAGCGCGTGAACGTTGCTTTGCATCTCGAGGTCACTCAGTTCGGTGGTCATTTCTCCATGCCTTCCATTGCTGGTTCCCATGCACACTTTCGGGCACAGATAAAGTTACCTGTAGACGATTCAGTCATTGTGTGATTCCCCTCGCGCTCGTTCGGCTTCCTTGAAATAAACCGCCATCGCATCATGTCGAATCCGCCCCAACGCTCTAGCCATTTCATGTGTGGATGAAGTGAGCAGGTCAGCACACGCCTCCCAACCCTCCTTGCGGGCTCGATCAATGCGACGCACCACAGCTTCAGACTGCATCGGTTCGGTCATCATGTTCTGCAACTCTTCGATGCGTTGATTGCGTTTTGTGATTGTCGCCTGCAACCCCTCGATGTGGATGAGTAGTGCTTCACGTTTGCGCATATCAGGAACACGCGGATCTGTCTCGCTCATCGTTTCCCTTTCCCAAATGTTTGTTCCCCACAACGCCCACACCCAAACGCATACAGATCGAACGACACCAAAACCCTGTACGCCCACCTATGACCGATGATGCGACACAT
>Ga0314855_100088_pt1 | contig 28229 bp, 42 predicted proteins | sample 2018CB1WmetaG_FD_203636 | JGI IMG/M metagenome (GOLD analysis project Ga0314855, IMG submission 203636) | Cryopeg brine viral communities from Beaufort Sea near Barrow, Alaska, United States - 2018 CB1W | ecosystem: Environmental > Aquatic > Marine > Coastal | place: USA: Alaska | collected... | reverse complement strand
TTGAGCCTGCAGTCAACATCGAGTTCCTTGCGAAGTACGCTCAGGAGCCGACCGTTTGGGATCAGATCGCTGACCCTTACGAATCGCGCACTCTTGGCGGCATCAGCTTTGGTGACTTCGACTTCGATACGTCAGAGCTTCCTCCGACGAACGATGGCGACGCTTATGTTGGCGCTGGCCTCCCCGGCGTAGCGGAGTACGGCGAGTACCCGGCCGTGAAGTTCACGACCGAACAGCTTGCTGCTGAACTCCGTAAGAACGGTGTGCGTCTTCGCGTTTCGTGGGAATCGCTCATCAAGACTGGTGACTTCGACATGATTAGCCGTTCAACGAGTGCTTTTGCTCGTTACGCTGCTGAGCAGGAAGACATCACGCTTGCTAAGCAGTTCGTTGGCACTAACGCCGCGATCAACTCGGCATTCACTAACCTGTCCGGCAACGCAGCGCTCACCCTTGAGTCGCTTGCTGCTGCTAAGACGCTTTCGCGTCAGGCAACGGTTGGTGGCCGTCGTGTCAACGCTCGTGAGTTCGCCCTCGTAACGGGTGGCGCTCTCTCCGATCAGGCTTCGCAGATTCTTGGAATCAACCGCGTGCAGCGCACCGACGTTGGCGGAGATGTCTACGACATCAGCCCCGCTAACGGCGACGTTCGTCCGGTGAACTTCTGGGCATTGGATCAGGTTGGTGGCTTCGCCACCCCCGGTGCCACGGATGACTACTGGTTCCTCGTCCCGCAGGGCACCGCTCGCCCCGCCTTCCTTGAGGTATTCCTTGAGGGCCACCGCGCCCCCGAGATCTCCATCAAGGACAGCGGCCACTTCTACATTGGTGGCGGCGAAGTTCCTGCTCGTAACGGTTCGTTCCGTGAAGACGATGTTGAAACTCGCGCTCGCCACGTAGTTCAGGCAACCTTGTTTGAGGCTGCTGGAATCGTGGAGTCGGACGGTAGCGGAGTCTAACCTCCCCGAGTCAACCACAAAGCCCCGCCATTCATTTGGCGGGGCTTTTGTGTTGTAGAATGGTTGCTGTGGCTACCCTCCGGCCACATCGGGGTGGAGGGGCGTTGAGTCTTCGGATTCCGCTCCTCTGCTTCGCAAACGCCGGTACTCGTCGCGGTCTTTTGCGGTCATGCCTCCGCCTGTGCCGTGAGTGCCGATTCCGTCTCCCCATTCACTTTCATCCTTGAGCATTTTTTCGAGGCAGAGTTTCCTGACTGGGCAGGCTTTGCATTGTTCTAGCGCGAACCTGTTGCCTTGAGTCCATGAACCGGGTTCCGGGAACCATAGGTCTGGGTCAGTGTCGGTGCAGAGTGCGTCTAAGCGCCAGTCGATTGGCGTGTCTGTCATTCTGACTCCTTCCACATTCTGTTCATTGCGTCCACGTATGAGATTAGAGCGCGCTCCTTGTCGCTAACCTCGTAGCTTGGGTCAAACACCATCTTCACGTACTCGTGGACTCCGGCAAGCCGTCGCTGGGCGAGCGCTATTGGAACGATGTCTCGCATTACTGGCGCTTTCCATTCTCGCGCATAGCGTTCTGCGCTCCTCGCCGTACCAACAAATAGGGTAATCATCGTTCCCCCTTCGAGTGGAACACTAGGTTCGGTGTTGGTTCAAGCCTGCGCCGTCCGGTCTGACCGGATTCGAGCATGGCCGCGCCTAGCTGGGCGTGGAAGCTTAGAACTTTCCACGTCAGTGAGTTGTTGTTGATGCGAACGTAGTCGCCTACTTCGATCACAGGCTACTCCCGCCCTGTGACCCTTGGGCGAATCCAGACTCGTAGCTTGCCTCGAATAAAGCCCTGAGTCCCGCCATCTCCCCTTGGGTCGCCGCGCCGCCTTCGCTGTAGCCAGCAGCCAGATGTTGTTTCTCAGCCGCCCTGCGCGCGCGGATGTAGATGTCCCAGATTTCGTGCATTTCCATTATTCCCCAATCGTCCATCTGTCGGCTAACTTGCCGCGTCTATTCCATGATCGTACCCAGCGTCCCACCCGGAGTTGTAGGCCGATAAGTAGACCTTCTCAACTGCAACTTCTATGGACAAACGCATTGCCTCGTCCAGCCCCATACACTCATCAACTAAAACGTTGAACTCCGCCATGCGCGCCCTGTGGAAAATTTCCTGAATCTCTGGTGTTGGCACTCTTTCCTCCTCTGCGTTCTGCACCACTCTCTACGGTAGAATGGTTGATTATGGCAGTCTATCCAGCAGTCTATCCAGCAGGCAACCCCGGCGCAAGCCCCATCAACGCATCCAGTGACATTGGGAAGCTCCGACTTCTCGTGCAGGACACGGAAAGCGAGCCATATGACCCGGTGGAAGCTGGGTTTGTCAACTATAACTACTTCTCCGATGACGCTCTAGAAACTTTCCTAGAGTCAGCCTCGGGCGACCTGATGCTTGCCACCGGCTACGCCTACCGCACGATGGCCGCGACCCTGATTCTGCAGTCCAAGAACATCACCACTGATGACCTGAAGATTCAGACAGAGAACCGCGCACGCGAGTTCCGATTGCTCGCTGACGGCATGATCGCAGATGCTAACGCCAACCTTGCCGCTTTTGACTATTGGGCACTCACGGGCGGAACGCAACGCTGCGACTGCGCCGAGTTCGCCCCCTGTCACTGCAACAACCCTTACGGGGTGGTATGAGTGGGATTGCCCAAGACTGACCAATCGTGGGAGGATGAGATTGCTGAGGCTGCTGCGACAGAGTTCAAGGCGACCATTAGTATCCTTGACCCGAACAGTCTGGTAACTACGCCTTACGACCCCGTTACGGGCACTGGCGGCGGCTCTACGCCCCTTGTGATCGGCACGGGGATTGCAGCGCGCGCGCAGCATATTCGGACACCGACGTGGCAACAGACGACTTATGACGCATCAGCGTACCGGCACTACCGCTTCCAGATTGCGATGGAGGGTGCTCCTGCTGAAATCCTGAAGGGCTGGCTAGTGCGTGTAGACGCCAACCCGCGTGACCTCGCGCTGGTTGGGGAGATATTCACGGTACAGGCATCCACGAACTCTTCCAATGCGGCCGTGCGCACGATTGAAACCTTGGGGGCTGCAACGTAATGGCATCCGGGGTTACATGGACAGTGCGACCGAACACATTGGCCGCGCGCTTCACGACGCAGGTTGATACCACTCGGGACGAACTGAACGAGATGGTTAGGGGCATCGTTGACGATGGTGCGGACAACATGCGCCGGTTCATACTCGAAGCCGTCACCAAGACAGGCGAGGCTCGCGCTGCCGCTGGTGCTGGCGTTGCTGGCCGCTACGAGTCTGGAACCATGTACGACGCGGTTAGCTCTACGAGCTACCAGTCGGGCAACGAGTCCGTTGGTGAGTTCGGCTGGCTCGAAGGAGTCCTCAAGTACTACCTGTATCAAGAGCAGGGCACCTCGCGCATTGAGGCTATGCACGCACTCCAGAAAGCGTTCACCAACGCGACTGAGGAGTTCCAGAACGAGGTCAACGAGATTTTGAGGAGAAGGTTTTGAGTAACTTTGACGGACTGTACGAGGGCGAGCTAATATTTGACCGGCTGACAGCGAACGTGGCTGGTGGCCGCGTCTTTGACCTCATGCCGGACGACGTGCAGATTGAGAAGTTCCCAGACGGCAAGGTCAAGCCGTTTGTTGTGTTCCGCTATGGAACCCCCGTGCGCACGAGCGGGGATCGCACCATCGCTGGCGAGCGCCTGCAGCCCCACCGTATGCCCATCACCATCGGCTCCTACGCTGGGACGTTGCGCATCGCGCGACAGCAGACAGCGCACATCATGGACTTGATGCTCGACTGGCGACCCAACGCAAACTCGTCAGCATTCATTACAGACGGCGGGGACTCATTCTCTGAGCGCGAGTCAGCGAACACGCCCACACGTTTCGCTGACCTCATCTATGGCTCCATCGTCATCAACATGGAACCCAACCCGGCAGACGTGGACGCTCCCGCAGGAATAACCCCCTAGGGCAGCGGGCGCAGATTGTACCTCACATTACTGTAGAATGGAACGGATATGAAGAAACTCAAGTACCGCAACACACGCAACGGCAAGGTCGGATTCAACACCCCTGAGCAGGCGGCGCTGTTTCCTCACCTAGAACTTGTTGCGGATGATGCAAAACCAGCCATCCCAGAAATGTTCCGCCCCGGCTTCTCAACCGAAAAGCGTGAAGCGGACGAACCAGAAGAAAAGGAATCCGAAGTGACAAAACTTGTCAAAACCAGTAAGCGCAAGGGTGGTGACAAGTAATGGCAGATCGGCTTCTGCGTGCGCACCGCACGCTTCTACTCGTCCCCATCGTTGACGTAAACGGGGTGTCTTACCTCTTGGGTGGCACTCAAACCGCATCCATCATCGCACCCCTTTCGGCACCAACCGCAGCCGTCCTCAACACTTGGGTGGGTGTGAACGACAACTCGCTCAGCATCTCCGGTGTTGGTGGAAACATTAGCTGCGCCGTCCTCGACAACGTTGACATCGGCCTCTCCGACTCTGACACTGATGATGAGCAGACCGTTTGCTCGCAGGCAGATGAGTCTGACCCGACGTTCTATAACGTTGATGCTTCGATCACATTCCAGCGTGATGAGAGCTTGACGGCTTCAAACGTTCGCAACCTTGCATGGAACTTGCTCAAGGGTAAGGGTGTTCGCTACGCGATCATCGACCGTGCTTGGGGCGAGTACACCTCAACTGACCTGTTTGTTGCAGGTCAGAAAATCGACATTTACGAGATTGACACCGACAACCTTCTCAACGAGACTGAAGATCAGGCGACCATCAAGGGTACGCAGAACTCGGTTCCGACTGGCGTTGTTCTTGTCAACGGAACGGTGGCTGCATAATGGCTAAAGTATTCTCCAACAAGCGCCGCACCCTCTGGGCCGCAACGGTAGCTTCCAACCCCTTCGCTGACGAGAGCGCTCCCACGGACGCTGAAATCAACGCCATGCTGAAGTTCTCTGCTGTCGTCAAGTGGGACAACACCGACCTCGGAGTTCAAGAGTCAGAGCAGATTGACGACCGCGTTCTTACGGACGAGGGAACCGCGCAGCGTGCAGGCTCAGCCCAGTTTGGTGGAACCGTCAACCTTCTTACGCCGAAAGACCCATCGGACACTTCGGATCAGGCAGTTCAGGCGGCGGCTTTGTTCGCTACCGAGAACATGCGTGAAGAGTTGTGGATTGTTGAGCGCGTAGTTCCCCTCGCCACTGGTGCGGCAACTGCTGGCGAAACGATCACGGTCTACAAGGTAATGACCGATGCGAAGAAGAACCAGACTGAAGGGCAGACTTCGTACTCGTACACGGTCACGCTCCTTTCGCGCGGTACGCTTCTTCCGCAGTTCGTTGTTGCTGACGACACCACTCCCGGCGCGATCACCCTCACGGGTCACGAGGCTGCGATGACTGTTGGTGACTACACTTGGGGTAAGGCGACCTATGAAGGTGCCGACATCACAACGCTGGCCAGCTACACAAGTAGCGACCAATCGGTGATTGCTGTCACGTCGAACGGTATTGTCTATGCTGTCGGCGCTGGAACGGCTGATCTGATTCCGTCATATGACGGCGCTGCAGTCCACGCCGGTCTGGGGATTACCGTAACCGTGTAACGATCATGTAGAATTGGGGCTGGGCCGAATGGTTCAGCCCCTTTTTCTTTGGAGGAAATTATGACTGACGAAATTATTGACGAAGCGCCCGAGGCAGAGTTTGACCTCTTTGAAGCGATCCTAGACCGCCCAAAGGTGGAGGCCACCAAGCGCTTCTACATGGACGAGGTTGCAGGCAAAGCCCTCGGTTATGCTGTGGACGTTCCGCAAACACTCGGAAGCCCCGTGCGTGAGCGCTCCGGCATCGTAGGCGAGATTGACGCGCTTGAGGCTCTTGAGTCTGAGCTTGCCGAGGATGTCGAAAAGCTCGCCGCGCTCAAGGAACAGGAAGCGGAACTTCGCGCCAAGCTCATCTCGTCCAGCTTCACGATCACCCTGCGCGCCTTTCCTGAGATTGTGGAGAAAGTAACCAAGCGCGAGACTCGCAAGAAGTTCCTGAAGAAAGGCGAGAAGAAGTTTGCTGACGACGTTCAGGAGGATGCTGAGCGCTTCTTTCTGCAGTCACTCCTGTCTGCCGCTATTGTGGAAATCAAGCAGGCCAGTGGTGCAACCCGAAACAGTGTCACAGTTGAGGAGCTTGAAGTCCTCCAGTCACACATGCCGAAGCCTGAATGGACTCGCCTGAATGAGATGCTGGACGAAGTTCAGTACGGCGCAAAGATCGCACACGACGAGGAACGCGAACTAGATTTTTAGTCTCGTACTTGTCGTGGATACCCGGCAACAAGTACGTTCCATACATCCGGGCGGCAATGCAATGGGGGCTTCGCCCTACCGCCATTCTGCTTGAGTTGAAGAAGCCGCAAGGTCGGTGGTCTGTAATGGATCACCGACTTGCTGCCGCCCTCTCGGTCGTTGACTCGGAGAAGGCTGCCGGGGGCTACCCAATGTTCATTGCGGAATCGGACGAGCGTGTCCAGTGGCGTGAGGTGCGCGCTGAGGACGCTGGAGCGGCAATGCTTGAGCGTATGGAGAGCCAGCGACGGGAAAAGAAGGACTACAAGCCCGAACATGGCGTGACTTACTACGCCGAGCCTTACCTTGACGACAAGGACGGCAAGTGGCCCACCCGCGAGGAGTGGCTAAAGGAGAACGAAGAGAAACGCAAGATGCGGGAGTAAGTGCGATAGAATAGTTCCACTGTGATAACTATTTTCTTGGTGGTGGAACCGAATGGCTGATCAAGAATCTAAAGCACGGATCGTTGTTGAGGTAGAAGACTCTCAACTCAATGACTTTATTCGCGCGCTTGGTGTCGCTGAGCAGGAAGCGGAAGGCGCTGGCAAGGCGGTTCGCTCGCTTTCCAAAGATGCTATATCGCTCTCCAAGGGGCAGTCCGGTGCAACGGCAGCAACCAAGGCGCTCAATACTGGCACGGAAGATGCGACCAAGAAGCAGAACGCATGGCGTGTTGCTCTAGACGACACCAATGGCTCCCTCGCGCGCTCACGTTACGCCCTGTACGATGTCGCAACAACCTACGGCGCAATCTCCGCAGCCCTGCTCGGCGCGTCCGTTCTTGCCATCAAAGTTGGGGCCGACTTTGAGAGCGCCTTCACGCAGGTGGAGCGCACCACCCTCACTTCGTCAGGTGCCCTCGTCGGCAACATTGACGAGATTCGTGAATCTCTTGTAGACCTCTCCACTGAGATGCCTCTGGCGTTCGATGAGCTTTCCGGCATTGCTGCCGTGGGTGCGCAGATTGGTCTCCCCACCGAAAGCCTCACTGAGTTCACCGAGGTTGTGGCAAAGTTCTCTGCCATTACTGGTGTGTCTACGGAGAGCGCGGCGCTGTCGTTTGCATCTCTCGCGGCCGTCACGGGTGTCGCCGCCAAGGACTACGACAAGCTTGGCTCCTCGATTGCCCTCGTGGGTGTCAACTCGCGTGCGACTGAAGCGCAAATCCTCTCTGTAGCCAAGGAAATCTCTACACTGACCACCAAGGCTGGTTTCAGCACTGAAGAAGTTATTGGGCTTGCTGGCGCGATGGCCTCACTCAACATTGCCCCTGAGCGCGCGCGAGGCACGCTGGGACTTTACTTTGGCGCGCTGAACACCGCTATCGCTGACGGCGGTGCGGCAATGGAGAAGTTCTCGACCATCGCTGGCATTTCCTCTGAGAAGATTGAGCAGCTTGTCCGCTCCGGTGAGGGTGGAGAGGAAATCTTCTCCGGCTTCCTGCGCGGCTTGAACGACCTCGACAATGTTGAGGTAACTCAGGCTCTTGACGACCTCGACTTGGCGCAGTTGCGTGCCGCCGACTCTCTTGGCCGACTCGCTTCGCAGCAGAAGATTTACAACAGCACTCAGGCTGACGCGCAGCAGGGCTTTGCCGAGGGCATCTTCCTTGACCAAGCTTATGCGCTCATCCTTGATGACCTGAACTCGCAGTGGAAAATCCTAATCAGCAGCCTCAATGCGCTCGTTGCGGAACTCTCTGGTGGACTCGTGCCCGGACTCGCTGGCGCGATTGGGTTGCTTTCCCAGTTTGTTGGTTGGATGCGCGAGATTGCCAACGACCAGACAGCGAAGACCGTCTTCAATATTGCGACCTCGCTGGCTGTAATGGTTGGTTTTCTGGCGCTATTCCGCGCCGGTGCTGCACTCGCCACAGCGTCCACCTATGCTCTCGTTACCGCAAACACGGCGCTTGCCGCTCAGGGCACCAGCCTTGGGTTCAAGGGTCTCCTGCAGACGATGTTCCAGTTCGGAAACTACAGCCGGAACGCGGCAGTGCAGTCGCGTGCTGCTGCTGGCGGTGCCGCAACGCTTGGGGCAGCCTCCGCGACTGCCTCGGTCGGCGTATCTAGGCTAACCGCTGGGCTGTATGCGGTTGGCCGCGCGACTGTTGTGTTCGGCATCATACAGGCCGCTATCGCCCTTATGTTCGACTTCCGTGGCTCGATGATCGCAGTGGGCAATGTTGCGGCCTCCGCATACGGTCTAGTCGAGGGGGCCGTAAGCGGGATTGGCGACGTAATGAAGGCGGCTGGCGAAGCTCTCGGGTTCTTCGGACAGGCGTTACGCATCAATGGGACGATAATCAAAGTCCTGTCCAACGTAATCGGTGCCAGCAAGAACAACATACTAGACTGGGCAACGGCGCTACCACAGGCGGCTGACGGAACCGGCGAGCTTGGATCATCCGCCTATGACCTCGGCGGGGCATTCAGCGACGTAGCAGACTACTCGGGCGGCGCATCTGATGGTATTGATGACGTTGGCGGCGCTGCCGCTGGCGCTGCCGCCGAGGTGCGCACACTTGTAGACTATGCCTCCGACTTGAGCGGGGTTTTCGCTCGCGCGTTTGACATCCGCTACGGCTCGCAAACCTCCCTCGACTCGGTCACGACAGCATGGCGTGACCTGAACGATGAGATGGATGAGTACCGCCGTAAGGTGAACGAACTCACCGCTGACCGCGCTGTCAAGGCATACTTCCTCTCCATCGCTGAGGCATACAACGACACCCTGCGTGCTGGCGTTCTGCGATCCGAGATTGCCGACATTGACGCTGAGCTTGCCGATGCCACCGCTGGTGCGTCCAGCGAATTGAAGGGCAACTCGAAGGCCGCGATTGACAACCGAAAGCGGATCACTGACCTTGTTTCAGGCTACGAGGACTACATTACCAAGCTGGCCTCCTCGGGTGCATCGCAGAGCGAGTTGAATGCCGCCGTCGCGCAGTCGAAGTCGGACTTCTTGGCTCAGGCTCAAGCGCTCGGGTATGCTAGGGATCAGATCGCACCATACGCTGCAAGCTTTGACGACATGGCTAAGGCCATCGCTCGCATCCCCCGCAACATCACGGTTACGGCAAACACCGACCCCGCAGAGCAGGCTTTGGCCGAATATGTTGCAAAGCTGAAGGCTGCCGGAAATAAGACCTACTCGGGCGGAACGATTAGCGCTCCCAAGATTTCTGGTGCCGCTGCCCTTACGTGGTCAGAGTGGTCAAAACTATACGTTACAGGTATCTCCGCATCAGCCTCCGCCTCGGCATGGAACACCTACCTAAGCAACGCCCGGACTCGCTACAACCAGTACGCAGCGGGGTGGCGCGGCTACGCTGACGGTGGCGCTGTCGGCTACACGGGTGCTGGCGGCAAGTACGAACCGAAGGGTGTCGTCCACGGCGGCGAGTTCGTCTTCACTAAGGAAGCGACCCAGCGTGCCGGTGTCGGCAACTTGTACGGCATGATGAACGCTTTTGAACGCGGCCGTGGATTCTACAGCGGTGGCGCTGTCACTCCCACAGTCAACCGGGGCGCAGGTAGCGCGTCAGGCGGCGGCATGACCATCGTTCACCTGTCCCCCGAAGACCGCGCGCTGCTAGCCCGCGCCGGTGATGTAAGATTGTACCTCGACGGCAAGGAAGTGGCTCAGGCCGGATACCAGAACACCTTGACCGCCGCAAGCAGAGGAACAAACTAATGGCAAAGCAGATGTGGTTCGGCACTCGCGCATACATGCGATGGGTGAAAGCCCCCACCGTGGGTATGCCATCATCCCGTGTCGGACGCTCCGACGAGGCTGACTACCTCAATGGTGGGGCATTCGTGCAGTCCTCCACAGCTTCGCACCGTGAATATCAGTTGACATGGGAAGCTGCCAAGCGTTCCGAGACTCGCCCAATCATGGATTATCAGGATCGCCTCTTTGGTGACGGTGCAATCTACTGGGCTGACCCGGTTGCAATGCCAGAAAACATGCTACCCCAGTGGTTCGCATCACCCTTTCAGGGGCTTGACGACGGCCCGATTCTGACCGGCGAGGAGGTGCGTGGCACCGCTGTCACCACCACGGCTAATACTTTGGGCTACCCAACGCGCAGCATCACTTACGATGTTGCCGCCGATTCTCCTGTAATGAAGGTTTGGGTTCCGATTCCTCCGGGGCACACTGCTTGGGTCGGCGCTCACGGGCAAGACGGAACGGGCGGTACGGTTGTCGCCACCCCTACTACGGGTGCCACCACGACAGGTGCACCGGTTACGCTTACATTGCTGCCGGTCACATCGCCAGTCAGGGTGAACGAAAGCTTCTCTGGTGACGCTTACGGCGGAGTGCTCGTGTCGCTTGGGGGCGTTGGAACCGTTACGCTTTCCGGCATTATGGTGCAAATCTTCCCCAACGGGGTAACGCCACCTACGGGTGACTTCATCTCGGGTCAGGGCCACTCGGGATGCTCATTCAACGGGTGGGCAAACTATACCCCGTACAGTTCCGCGCTTGACATCAACGGCCTCGTTGTGAACTTCAAGGAAACTGAGGGGTGGCGCGTCTAGTGGCAATCGAAGTTGAGATTGTCGGAAACGGCAAGTACGCCGGATCACGCTCAAGCATAACCTCCTACACGGTTACAGAGGACTCCACCCCGCTCGACCCGGCAGACTCGTCAGGTGGAACAGGAACGATTACCTTCGGGGCGAAAGAAGACCCCGCTTACGACGGCTCTGTGCTGCTATTGAACGACACCATCAACCTCTCCGACACCGGCTCCGGTACAACCACCGGCAGGGTGAACGGGGTGTCTGCTTCCAATGGTATAGCAACGATTACCGCCGATGGCCGACTGAACCTGCTCAACTCCACCGGAGACATCCCCCCAATTGACGGAACTCTTGACGAGGCGGTCAGGCAGATTCTCGCCCTAGCTGGAATCACCACGGGCATCTTCGTTGACGTTTCGCTGCGAAGCATCCCCGTGAAGGCTCGTGGCGGGAACAAGAACTACTGGTTCATGCTCAAAGAGATGTGTTCAGCACTGCAAATCGAAGTGGCGCTAGTCAGTGACAACATTGTTGTTCGTCCGCCGCGCGAGCGCACAGCATTCATGGGGAAGATAAAATCTGAATCCCACTCGGTAAAGAATGTTGATCTAGCCCAATCCGTTGAGGTTGCATACTACAACTACGTCGAAGTGTCAAACGGTATGGTGTACCCCTACGGTGGCTGGAACTCTGAAGTATCCGTCTATCAGGTTGACGCTGGCGAAACCAGAACAATCAACATTCCTGTCGATGTAGCATTATCATCACTCTCCCAGCCGACAATGGTCTCCTTCGTTGACCAGTACTACACTGGGCCAACAAGCGTGTACGCGATAGCCGGAAACGACGGCCTGCCCATCTCTCCAACCCTATGGGCAAACTACGGCGGTTCACTGACTGTAGCCATTGGTGAAGATGGCGAAAGCATCGATGTCACCGTAACGGGAATGACCGAGGCGGTTTACGCCCCCTACCAAATCGCAATGAGTTCCGGCGCATCCAACTACTACTCCAGCCTCAGAATCATCGGCACCGGCCTTGGCTTCAAGCGTGAACTTCTACGAGTCCCCACTGGTGCACCCGCAGAGAAAGCATCCCAAGAGGTCGGCACCACCGTTGACAACCCGTGGATAGACACCAAGGCTGACGCTTACGCCGCCGCGTTCCGCGCAGCGGGTAAATATGCGTCCCCGCAACAATCGCTGGAAATTAGCGCAACATTCATCAACCGCGCAGGAGAATCGGGAAGCTACGTCTACCCCACCTTCGCAGACTTCAACCCAACCGTTGCGGGAGACACCTTCGCGGACTTCAACGGAGACTGGTCGGGGCAGAGCTTTGAGGACTTCAACGAGTACCAGTTCAGCCTCGTCCAAGACGACTTCACCAACCAAGTATTCGGGAACGTCGGTGGCGCACGGCTGCCATTCCGTGACGCGATCTACCGCATACGCACAGCAAGCATCGCCCAGAACGGGATAACCACAGCATCCTCCGAGAGTGACACCCTGTTCTCGGACTTCAACCCAATCTGGGCTGGTGAAGATTTTGACGCATTCAACACCCAATTTGCTGGCCTAAAGTTTGAAGACTTCGCCGTGATACCGTTAGCGAGAGCAGCATGACACTAGAAACGCCACCACAGCCGAAACTTGAACCACAATCCCAAACTTGGGGTCGCTGGGTCTCCAACGCCCTAACCTCACTCGGCTCGTCAGTTTCCAAAGCGCTCGACAGCATCAACCGGCTAACCTCCGATACCGCTGCAAACTTCAATCGACAGCAGGGGCAGATCGCAACCCTGAACGCGATTGCGGACGCTCAGTCGGCAGAGTTCACCTTTGGCATAACCGGCTTTACCGGGTGGTACGTCGCATCCCCCGCATCGCTCTTCATAGAATCCCCCACCAATCGTATGGAGATAGGTTTTGGTGGCTCTCTGAATAGCGGGAATGGCTACTTTGCTTACTCAGTCACCACTGCTCCGGGGGGAACTACGGTTGTTAGTCGCTCAACCGTTCTATCTAACCCAGCGCAGCGCGTGGCCGTGTCGGGGGGCGCGTCATTCGCTCCGAGTGGTTGGAAGACGGTTGTGATTGATGTCCCGGAGGGTGAAACTCTTGAGGTTGCGCTGCACATAAACACTTCATCCTCATCCACCTACTTCTTCGGTGGATCAATCTTTGCACGCCCCTTGCCGTCCACGGTTGACCTGCCCACTGTATGATAGAATGGTTCCACAATGCCTGCAAATACTAGCCCAGATAACATCATGTACCCGGTTTCCACCGATAGCGTTGCCCCGCTAGAGACTGTTTTTGCGACCATGGCGACCAGCGTTCAAGATGCGTTGGATGACGTGAACGCGGATATTGCGACACTGGGGGAAGATACTGGATGGCAAACCTTGACAGTAAAGCCGGGTTACGCTTTCCGGGCTGGCATTACAACCCCGCTGCACCACGTAAGGCGACTCAATAACACCATATTCCTGCGACTCCACATGGACTTCACCGTGGGTTCATGGAGTGGTTCTGCGGTAAACTTTGCAACAATTCCACTTGGATTCCGCCCCGACTACGAGGTGCGCTGGATGGGTTTCCGAACCTCATACTCGTCCAGCCCTGTAGGTGGGTACATCACTGATGCTGGTGAGATGATATTCCAAGAATCCAACTCGCCCGTAACTCCCGGAACACACTTCTCAGTACTGGCGAACCCGTGGATTAAGGCGTAACCTGATGGCAACTTATCTATGGCCGAACGGCTCAACAACTCCGCCCACAAGTTCGTCACCGTATGGGTACTCCGTGGGCTACGGCTCCGAGTTTCACTACGGTTGGGACTCCTACGGTTACACCTACAACCACGCCATTAGCAGCGGAACGATCAGCAAGATCGCTTGGTCAACCTTTGGGGGAGGCGGTCGTGAAGTTTATCTTGAAATGGACAACGGCGACACCGCCCTCTATTACCACAACAAGAACGAAACACTGGTCAAGGTCGGACAGAGAGTCGCAGCCGGAACCCGGCTTGTGGCGCAGGGCAACACGGGCGGAGCCTACGGAATCCACCTGCACCTAGAGATTTGGTTGGGCGGATACCGCGCACGCCGCACAGACCCTTACGCATACCTCAAAGCAAGAGTCACCAGCAAACCTGCCGGTGGCGGAACTACCCCAATCAAAGAAGAAGAAGAAGAAGAGGAAGAAGATATGAGACCGTTCACTATCGGAATCAAGAACAAGAACAACTCAGCCCAGTTTGCTCTGATCTCTGCTGACCTAAAAACGTTTGTCCCCATCTGGAAAGTAGCAACCATCAACGAGCTTGGTGAGAAGAACAGCACTTGGGTTACATACGTTGCGAAGGACGAGTGGAATGGCTTTCGGGCTGCTGCCGGGCTGCCCTCCGACGACTCGGTGGGGTAGCCAATGACCCGTTACACCATTGAGAGCATCTTCGCGCCGGGCAGAAGCTTCATAACCTCACAGTAACCATGCTAGTCGTCGCCAAGTGGAACACTTCGTGGATGTCAATAGCGTACTCGCTTACGATCATCCACGGTTTATTGACCCTGCTCGCCCCGTCCAGTTACGTCCAGAGCGTTCTCGGGGTTGGCATTGTGTACTTTTACGGGTCATCGTTCCTGCTTGGCGGCGCAGTTGGTCTCTACTCAATCCTGAAACCGAACTTCAAGATTGAGGGATTCGTCCTCTGGCCCCTCTCCGGCGCTTACGGACTCTACGCCATAGCCTTGTGGGTTCTGTTCGCCAGTGAAACCGCTGGACTACACGGGCCGCGACAACCATACGCCCTACTCGACCTATCCCCAGCCTACGGCCCCGCACTGGTATCCACGCTGGCTTGCGCCCTGATGGCGTGGAAGGCGTTATACTTGGCTGGTGTTACGGAACATTATGTGCGGGAAGCGGTGATCGCCAAGAATGCCCGAAGCATTTGATCCGGCTTGGGTCGGTCTTGTAATAACTGCCCTCATCTCCGCCATCACTGGCGCGTCTGGTGCATCCCTAATTTCGGGCATCTTCGCCACGAAACGCGGAGTGAAAGGTGACGAACTGAAACGTGAAGAGAACGGCACAAACAGGTTCAACGCAATCTTCGCAGCACAAGACACCCTCATCAAGCAACTTACCGGCGATGTCAACGCGCTGAAGCTTGAGGTGGGCAATATCCGCAGAGAGGTTCATTTAGAAGTTGCTTACAACCGCGTGTTGACTGAACTTCTGGATGAGCATACAATTGAAGTCCCCCCGCGTCCTATCGTGGGTTAGCCAAAAGAAAGAAGGTAAATTTGTCCAAGTACGCTGACAAGCAATTCTGGGTAGATACGATTGACCGCGCTGTTGCTACACTGGCGCAAGCTGCCGTTGCAACGCTCACGGCTGACGTAACTGGCCTGCTCGACATCGACGCAATCCAGACTCTTTCGGTAGCGGGTCTCGCTGCTGCCGTTTCCATCCTCACCTCTGTCGCATTCCGTGGCGGTTCTGAGGTTTCTGAATGAACGAGAACGAGTACGAGGTTCCTATTGATCCGAATGACATGGTAGAGGATTCCACAGCCTGCTGCCAGTAGTAGAATGGAATAACTAGAGAAAGGGGTGCGCAGAACCCCCAACGCTTACTCAGGTTGAGGGTTTTGTCGTGTCCGGGGCCAAAACAGGTCAATCGTAGGGTGATGCACGAGGGTGTTTTTCATGTAGTAGATGAGGTGCTTCATGGCCGAGTTTGCGTCATTAGCATCGGGTCGCCCTACGGTCTTGCCGGTACTCCACAATCCATGCTCGCGCAGGAACGCATCGTTCGCTTGCTTCCGTGTGGGGTAGCCGCGCTTTCCCACGATCAGTTGACACCCGGCTCGCTGCCAGCGTTTGTCCGTGTAGTCTTCCGGCATGAGTCCGTGCTGCATAAGCGCTGACTCGATCCTGACAGGCTCGATTGTTGCGGCCGTGTGGGAGAAGCCATCGTTGTTGAGCGGCACGAACCGCTCGCACACCACGAGTCCGCCGCGCGCTTTGATTTCCACGTAGTTCGGGTGCCCGAGGTATTGTCTGCGCTCGATGATCCGCAGCGGACTGTCGTCCCAATACTCGGCGTAGATTTCTCCGGTCTCCACGCCGGGGTCTATGACCGTGATTTTATGGCTGGTCATTGGGCTGGAATCCGATTGTGAGGCTGAAGTCTGTGCGCTGGATGGATTCGGGGAGGTGCACTTCTCTCCACTGCTTGAGGACTCGCCCTGCGCCCCAGAGTGCGTGGATTTCAATGTTTGCCCCGTTGGGCAGGGTTTCGCTAATCTTCAAAAAGTGCCTCCTCATCTTTCACTAGCACGTCGAACCATGCTTGAAATTCTCCGAACTTGTTCACAAAGCGTCGGCCGGGCGCGTACCCAACCTTGCCGTCTTCTTCTTCCCAGATCACGCCTACGGGATCACGGGTTACTGCCTCTACGAATGAGCCGCCGTTCCAGACGGCTTGGAACCAGATGCCTTCTGTCCAGCCTACGAGGAAGCTGAACTTGGACAGCTTCTCTGGCTTCGCAATTCCAGCTTTGGGGCCAGTCTTGTTTGGCTCCGGCCGGGATAGGACTTCGGATTGCCGTATGGCTGTCATCCATCCTGCGTCTACGCAGCGTTGGTGCATCTTTTTGGCCTTGGCTGGCAGGTCGGATTCTTCTTTCCAGTCTGCCCAGATCACTTCACTCAAAGCGCACGCTCGAAACTATCTCTTCTGGCTCTAGTTCTGTGACTTCTGCTCCGAGCCAGTCTGAGAGTTTTTCGATTACTCCACTGTGGGGGTGTTCGGTTTCGCCTAGCGCCCAGAGTAGTTTCTGGGTCATGTCTGCTGGGGATTCTGCGATCACCGATTCTGCGATGAACGGGACGTGTTCTTTGTGGCACAGGACGCGACCGGGCTGGCCGTAGACGGCTTGTACGGGCTTGACCTTATAGGGCAACCCTAGTCGTGTTTTCGTGTCCCTAATCGCTTGCAGGAACCGTTCTGGCATTTTGCCTTCTGGTGAGTACAGGTACAGGGGGCGTAGGTCATCCATTGATTGCCTCCCATTTTCCCGTTCCGTTATTATCCTTGATGAGCTTCTGCTGCACCAGAGACTTCGTTACGTTGTCAAGCTGGAAACCCATGTCCTTGAACTGGCGATAAGTTTCCGCCTTGCTGACGCTACCGTTCTTCTGGATGTAAAGCAAGACCTTATCCAATTGAGCAGTCCAATCGTTAGACGCAACACCCTCCATCAGCTTAATGAGGTTCGGCACCCACTCCTCGGCCGCACGCACCGCCACCAGCACATCGTCAACCTCAATAGTCTTCGAGCCGCGCGACAAGGCAATGAGCGCAGCACACTTCCACATACTAATGCCCATACGCAGCATCGACGGTTCGATCATCGTCTGAGCCAGCGGGTGCCCAGCGTAAGGCACAAACAGGTCACGGCGCGCCTTTGACAGACGCTCCATTGCGGCCTTCGTCTGACGAACCGGGTGCGGCTGCATGTCGAAACGCGATAGGCGCAACGAAGTGACGTGGTGCTGCAACTCAGTTGCCATCGCCTTCACATAGGGGTCGTAACCCAACGCAACCTCGTCATCACTCTGCTCGGCAGTCTCCAAAGACTTGTCCGTGATCTTTCGCGGGTTCCCGAAGTAGGGGATGAAGCGAGCAATGAAGCCGTCCTCAACCTGACTGCGCGTGAGCGAACCCATAATCTTGTGGGGGACACCCATCAGCCACACAACAAGGTAGCCCTTGGCGGACTTGCCACCGTCTTCATCACCAACGCGGAGTCGCCCAGAAACGCGTCCCTCGTACCAGTCGGTGATCTTTTGCTGCAACCCAGCGGAGTAACCACCCTTTTGAGACATTTTCTCAAAGAGTTGATCACCTTCGTCAAGGTTGAAGAATGTGACCTCACCGTCGCGCTCGATCATTTTCTTGTGCATTGCTTCCGGGGAGGGGTCGCCTCCGATGTCAACACCGTCGAATACGGAACCTAGTACAAAGCGGAGCGCGGAAAGAAGCTGACTCTTTCCTTCACCCTTGCCGGACGTGGTTTCACCCATCGGCATGACGTACAGGTTCAGGCCAAGCCCACCGGGGGTTCCCTTCTTGGGCACAACACCGATCCCGCCAAACACGACAGACAGGAGTGTCCATGCGTTTGCACGGTGGTAGGGCAAGTTGGGTGTTTCCTCACGCAGTGTTGCGACGTGCTGGTACTTGTCAATGAAGTTCGGGATGAACCGCAGGCGCTCACGCTCAGCGTCAGACAGTAGTGAGTGTTCCACCTGAGCAGACTCCGGCGCGGCCGCAAGCGGTTCGTAAGCCTCAACCTCTGCCCACACCTCGGAGATGTGTTCTGCTACGTTCTGGGGCGAGTGCCACACGAACGACATAATCTCTTGGCGCTCTACGCCAGCGTTGTACATCAACTGAATGAGGGCGCGACGGTTCGAGTCTGAGACTTCCTTGTCGCCCCAGAAGTATTCCTCTGAGCCGTCAATGCGCTCCACGAGGGAAAGCATTTCTGCCTTGGGGAGTTCGTCAGGCCATGCGTGGGCACCGCCACGGCGCACGGCACCAGCGATGGACACCTCAAGCTCTTTGCGGTACTCGGCCGAGTTGTACGGCGGCTTCACCCATGTCGCTTCAATTGTTTTGAGTGCCCACTCGATCCCGTTGTGGCCTTCCGCGCCGAGGCGAACGATGTGGTAGGTGACTCGCAGCACGTCATCGTGGGTGAAGTTCTCGCGCGGCATCCTCTCAATGGCAGCACGCACGGCATCGGACGGTTCACCCTTGGGGAGTGTTTCTAGCCAAGCACCGGTGTCTCCGCCGAATCCTTCGTGGTCGAGCGTTTCATCTTTGCGGAGCGCTTCGATCCATGCTTCTGGGAGCATTTCAAAGTCAGCCTTCGAGGGCATTCCCCACATCGGCTCGCCCTCTGCGTCAAACCATTCGTACTGGGCACCCGTGCGGGGGTGGAACGATGGGGACACTACGGCGTAGCGGTGTGCGCGCTGGACGATTTCTACGTTGGCAGAGAGTCGGCTGATGGCTTCAAAGTTTTCGGGGACAATGAAGAAGTATTGGCGGGACTTGGAGTCTTGTCCGCGCGCGGTGGAGCTAATGGTGACTGGCAGGGGGCCGTACTTGGCTTCCCATTCTGCGAGGTCGTCTGCGCCGGTCTTATCTTCGTAGTGGTCTACGTCAATGGATAGCCACCCGTTTGGGCGGAGTGCTACGTTTGCGTCCGCGTAGCGCTCATCCTTTAGCCAGTGCGATACTTTGTCGGCGGTGACGGTGCCTTCACGTCCCGTTGCGCCTTTGGGGATTCCGGTCTTCGTGAGTACTGGAATTGGTTCAAACCCGAGCGATAGGTAGTCCTGCGCGGACTCTTTGAATGCGCTGATTGTGGCCTCCCATCGTTTGTTGCGAACTTTTAGTGTACCTGAGTCTCCGTAATATTCACATTAGTAAGGCCGTGGGAGGCAATGCCCCGCCACCCGATACGCGGTGGCGGGGCACTTTGTTGCTAGTTGTTACGCGGTTGGTTCCATGTGCTCAGGGAACTCTTCGTCGTTCAAAATGGTGTCTCAGAATCGTTCCAAGTGTCACCGGCCGCTGCTGCGGGTGCCGCGTTCAGCACCTTAGCTTCCGACTGGTTGATAGTGCGCTTGACGTTGTGGTTTACCACGCCATCCTTTTCCCACTGGTCAACCTTGTCGCCGTGGATTCCGTTCACCTGAACCTGCGCACCCTCAGCGAGTCCGTGTTCGTTCTCGAAGAACGCCGACCAACGCTTCTTGTAGGTTTCCCCGTTCTGCTGCCAACTTTCGGTGACTTCTGCACCCTTGCCGTTGAAGAACGTTCGGGTGACTTCACCCTTTACCGTTACAAATGCCATTCAATTGCCTCCTTGTCTACCAATTTACCTTATCAGGTTCCCGCGATTTCCGCAGAGCCTTTACCTCAGCCTTACCCGAGTGCGCTTGTGCGTACCCAAGGAAGACGTTGTGCAGTGCCGGAATGTCCTCCGCATCCACCTCAACCAAATCCCAAAATGCGGGGGTTATGTCTCCCGTTTGCGGGTCAGTGTATGTTGGGCGAATGTGGAGGAATCCCCGCTTCACTGGCTTCTCAAGTGTGATCTTGCGCCAGTAAGTTGTGAACTTCTCTTTCGTTTCCCAGTCAGTGTACACGAACTTGGGTGAAGCGTCGGGATGATCCTCGTCGCATTCAACCAGCCCGTACTCCGCCTGCTCCAGCGCGGCCAACTGGTACTCGTGACCATCCCACAGGTTCTTGGAGGTCTTCAGGTCGAGCAACCACAGTTCTCCGTCGATGTAGCCATAGAAGTCAAGCGTTCCGGCGTAGCCGTTCTCTTCACTCCACACGGTTGTTTCGACGTGCAACGCTTCCATGTTGTGCACTTCCAGAAACAGCTTCCACTGGGCTACACACTCGATTACCTCCTCATCCCACAGTTCTGGGTATTGCCAGCCGCCGTCAAGGTCAGCTTCGATCCAGTTGTGGACTGCGGTGCCAATCTCGGCGCGCTCGTCACGGAAGTCGTTGTGCTTGAAGCGCGCCCCTTGGAACGTTGCATCTGCGGTGCGCGTCAGACCGAAGGTGGGGTTGGTTGCAAAGAACCATGCCACTCGGTCTGCTGACCACTGGATGAGGTTGTCCTTGTTTTCGCCCTTGAGGATCGTGGTAACGGATGCTGCCGTGTCGCCCGTGAACGGGTTTTTGTAGTAGCGGCCGTCGTCCTGCTTCTCAGAGTAGTACGAGGCGAGCTTTGGGGCGCTCACTCCCCGACCAACCGAGCATTATACCTTGTTGGCTGCACGGTCTCGTCAATCTCGAAATCAATCCGTTCACCAAGTCCCTCCCTCACCATTTCGATTGCGCGCAAAGCCGAGTGCGCGGCAACGATTTCGGTGACGACAGCAGGTTCTCGATACGTGACAATGTACTCTTTCTCCATTACGCTACTTCCCCAGTCTCAAGGTGCTTCGCCCAGCCAGCAAGCTTCTCCGCGTCATCCTTCCACGAGTCAGCATTCTCGGTATTGAAGTATTCGTTGCCCTTGGCGATAATCCCAGCGGCAGCCTTGATGCCCAACTTCTGAGCAATAGCCTTCTTCAGCGGTGCAACCTCAGCCGCAGCACTCGCCGCAGCAGTCACCTCAGCACGCTTCTCAGGCGGCGTAGCGGCCACAGCGTTAGTCTCCTTGAGTGCTGCCTCCTCGACAGCGTTCTCCGAGATGAGGAATGCACGCTGCAGGGCATTCTTGAGAGCGAACGTGGATGCGATGTTCGGCGCAACAGCCGTGCCCGTGGCAAGTCCTCCGCCGACACCAGTGATGGTCAACTCGGATGCGTCCTGTACGTGGACGATGCGGTACTCGCCGCGCACCGTGATGAACGATGTGCGTCGGCCGTCGCTTCCAGTCTGTACACTCTCTGATTCGATGGTTTCGTTGGGTATCATAATGAGGCCATGCTCAACAAACTTCTTCTTCACTTCGTCCGCAATGTCCTTCGCGGTGATGTACTTCTTGCCACCCATGTTTCCGGGGAGCGTGCCGCCAGCATCTACCTGCAGCGACTTCAGCACTTCTGCGTATGCTCCGAAAACTTTCCCGACAGATTCAGTCACAAGTTACCTCCTAAGTTTTGGGCCACATTCAGTGGCAAGAACAAACTTACCGAACCCGGCAAGCGGTGTCAATCATTATCGGGAAACTTGTCCACAAAAAGTTTCCCACCCCACACGCCTGATGCGGCCGGGTCGGACTTGCCGTAGTTGCGGCAGGCCAACAGGATTGGGCAACCTTCACACAACGCTTGCGCCTCTTCGTCGCTTGTTGCGTTCTCGAATTGCTCAGCCCTGCCCATGCAGTTGGGTTCCCCAGCCTGTATTGCGTCCCCCAACGCAACTGCAGCGCGTGTCTTGCTCAGTCTCTTCACAGCCAAAATAACCCCCAATGAATAGCGTATTGCTACACTACACGCCGGGGGCACTGGAGTCAAGGGAGGCGGGTCAGTCGGGTGAAGATGTTGGATTAAGCCGACTTGCGTCCATGCTGGAAGTCAACAAAGTCAGCATCATTATAGGTGAATAGTTCCAACCGCTTTGCGATCACTACAACCTCGGCTTCCTCTATCGTGGCGAAGTAGCCGAGATGGATTAGCCTTCCGTTATGTCTAACCTGAGCGCACCACTTCCGTTTTTCGGCCTTCCAGTAAACGCCTCGCACGCCAGATTTGCTGTTGGCTTGAGCGCCTGCCCGGTTCTCTTGGTTCTGCTTGTTGGTGGCTAGCCTGAGGTGATCCGGCCTCACGCAGGCCGGGGTGTGACAGCGGTGATCTACCTGCATTCCCTCTGGGATCGCACCGTGCTCCATCTCGTAAGCGACACGATGCGCTTTCATCATCTTCCCGCCAACCCTGATGCACCCGTAGCCATCCTCGTTGGTTGATGCCGTCCATACCCAGCAGTCGACAGACTTGTCAGTTTGTGCCTCCATTCGTTCGCTGAGTGTCACGTCCGCGCGCAAGGGAACAAGGGGATTCCCGCGCTGTTGCTGCCTGTAGTGCCCGCGACAGTAGCCGCGCGCCTCAAGCGGTCGCGAGCATCCGTCGAATATGCATGTACGCTTTTTCCCTGCCGGGTGCGCGTCCTTAGCCTTGGTGAGTTCGGTTACGTTGGTCACTCGCTATCCACCAGCCCTTCGCGCGCCACATTGATGAGGTGATTACGAACCCATCCATCCATCGGGTACTCGTCCTCCTCATTTTCAAGAACCTGAAGAATCTCATTCAAGTTCTCGCGCACCTGATTGTTGATAAGCTGCTGCGCGTAACGGTCAGCAATGGAAATCTGCGCGTACTGATCAGAATTGCTCCACGAGTTGAAATCCTGAATCGGGTCAAGAATCTTTCGCTCTGCGTTGTCGTAGTCGATCATGTGAACTACCTCCCTTTCTTTGCGGCATTGTTCTGCAACGCCTGTTCGATAAGTGTATCCAAAACATCAAGATCATAGGTATCATTCGCCATGATCTTCACAATATTTACCGGGTTCTTCTGGCCTTGTCGCCACACCCGGCCAATTGCCTGCTGGGTGAGATAGTCCATCCCCTCAACCTCTGAAAGAATCGTAACATCGCGCGACCGATGTTGCAAGCCATCCAGCCCAATTCCTGCAGCTTGAGTTGTGCAAACAAGGTGAGTCGCCTCGCCGCTGATGAACTTTTCCTTGCGGATTGCGCGCTCGGCGTGGGACTGCTGCCCGGTGTACGAGACGGCACCCGGCAGGCGCGCGGCCACGTTCTCGGCAAACTTCTGTGAGTCCGTGAAGATGACGTGCGGCCGTCCACCTGTCTCGTCAATGACCTCTTTCAACTCGTCGTACTTTGACGACTTCCCTCCGGGCTTGAAATCCACCACGCCGTCCTCGCGGAGGAAGAACTCCCCAAGTGCAAGCTGGCGCAGACGGATACGCATGGTCACGTCAAGTTCCACCACGAGGGGGTTCTCTTCGATCCACGTCACCATGTCGTCAACAATTTCGTCGTACATGCGGCGCTGTACCGGGTACAGGTCAACCCAGCGAACGTCAGCCTCTGGCATTACCCCAAGGGTGGATTCCAGTCGCCCGTAGGCGGGGAGCGTGGACACGAACAGTCCCGGCTCGACCTCGCCAGCGGTGTACTTCTTCTTGTTGAACGCAAAGTGGTCGTACTCGCTCAGCAGGTACGTGTCGCAGAACTGGAGGAAGTTTGTGGTCACGTCGTTGGGCCACAGGCAGAATGCGGGTGCCCACATGCCGGTCAGCTTTGCACCGAACCAGTCAGCGGACAGCCCCATCTTGAGGTTAGCTTTCGAGTCTCGGAATGTCTTGAATGAGCGTCCCTTGCGGTCGGCTACCATCTGCACTTCATCGTAGATGAGTACGTCGAATGGGTGCTTCCGCCAAATCTTGTGCTGCTTCGCCTTCTTGACAGGCTTACCAGTCTTCTCGTTCGGGATCGGCTCCCCGTTGGGTGCCAGTTGTACTTGCAGTTCCCAGTCAAGGCGTTGGAACATTTCGCGGGACAGGAAGTACCAGCCTTTATCGCCGTTGAGCAGTTTTCGGAGTGATTCTTTTTCAGCCTTGTTGCGGTTCGATGCCCGTTCCAAGACTACTTCGCCTTGGGACTGGCGGTGGACTGTACCCACCCAGCCGTCAGCTTTCCCGGCACGTTCGTTGATGATTCCGAACGTGCCGGGAGGTGCCACGATCAGCACCCGCTCTGCCCAGACTCGAAGGGCAGATTCTACAGCGATGAGCGTCTTGCCGCGTCCCGTAACGTGTCCACCAAGGTAGCCGCCCGAGGTTGTGCTGGTGGCTTTGTCGATCTCGACTTCTTGATCTGTGTCTGGAGTCATCGGCTCGAATGTCAAGGCTGTGTACCTTCTTTCTTCATATCAAGGCTGTGGGGCTGATTGTGGGAGCGCTGCTAGATGATGCCGCGCTTGAGGAAGCCAGCCAAGTGGTAGGCAACCCCTCCGCCTAGCCCACTAGCGAAATCATCTTCGCCAACAATGTCGATGAGTTCTTGCACCGTATACATGCGCGCGAACGGGGCACGGCCTTGCAGATCGACAACCGCCAGAAGGTCATCAATACTTTCCGCCGCGTAGTGATTGCCATTCTGGCGGTCGAAATCCCACACTTCACCATGCTTGTCACGGTGTATTCCGCTTTTCGGAACCTCAAACCGTGGCGGCTGCGGAACATCAGCGAGCAAGTAATAGCGGAAGCATGGCGAAATTGAACCGCCTGCAACATAGTCCGCCTCTGCTGTGAAGCTGCTAGCCCGGTAAATGTCCGCAATCTCATCAACTTGCAAAATCACTTGTCCTTTGCGGATGTCTGCAACCGCAATCTCTTCTAAAGCCATGCTAGACCGCCTTCCGTGTCGAAAAATTGCGAACCAAAACCATCACAAGGCCAGCAGCGAACAGAAGTCCGGCCGCGATTAGCCCTGCGGTTTCGTTACTTCCAGTGTACGCAAGCTCGTCCGCTTTCGCAATGGTTTCGGTGGGAATTGTTGTTGGGGTAGGCGTTGGTTCTGGCGCGGGCTTCTTGTAGCAGGGGGCAGCGTCATCAGCACTCTGGGTTTCGATCTGCTCGTCAGCATCCAGCGGTCTAGTTGCTGCGATAGGTTCTATAGACTCCGGCTTCGGCGCGTGAACCTCGTCTCCGCCACCATTTGCGTAACCAAACTCGCTCGTCTCAATGAAGCGGTCAGTCGTTGTGTCGATGGTCGTAGCGTCGCACTCGGGAGCACCGACATCTACCGGGGTGCCGCACTTGATGCCAACAAAATACCAACGCTTCACAAAGTCGTGGTCGTCACCATCCACCAGCTCCTTATCGGCAGTCACGCCAGCAACCTCCGATTCGGGGTAGGAATCAACCTGAGCGAACTGTCCGCACTCCATGTCAGCAAGGCCACCCGGAAGGTGACTCTGAGGCCAAATCTCCGGGGTGTTGCCCTGCGGCAGTGTCGTTACCGTTGCGGGGACTAGCCACCAAACATCCTGCGTGGGTTCAGCCTCCCCCGCATTGGCAACCCCGGCACCCGCGAGTGCCATACCAGCACCCAAAATAACAGCGGCCATGCCGCCAACAAACTTACGCATCAAGCTTACCTCCAAGAATCTCATCAACCCAATTTTCAGCCTCACCAAACGAGTGAAACTGATCAGCCTGCACCGCACCATCGTCAGGCAGATGCACACCTACTTCGTAATCGCCGTTACGCAAAAGGATCGGAAAAACATCAATCCACAGGTCGTAGCGGTCACGCAATTCGTCCTCCAGCTTGCCGCACTCGGCCCACAGCCAGTCAATGCTCGGCGCATCCGTAGCCACCGCAGCTTGTTGTTCCCAGTCCATGTTGAACCTCCCTCTCTCGAAAACCTGTTGGTTATAACCTACTTGCGCCCTCTGCGGAAGTCAATGGAAATCACTATTATTGTGCGTAAATAATTCCAAACGCTTTGCGATTACCGCAGCCTCCGCTTCCTCAATGGTGTCGAAGCAGCCGACGTGAATGCACTTCCTGTTGTGCCCAACGCGCGCCACCCACCTTCGATTCGCGGGAACCCACGTAACGCCACGCACACCAGACTTATTGCCGATGCGGGGCGCGATCCTGTTTTCCTGATTCTGCTTACTCGTGGCAAGCCTCAAATGCTCAGGGCGCACGCAAGAAGGCGTATGGCAGATGTGGTCAATCATTAGACCCTTTGGAATTGAGCCGTTCGCAAGTTCGTAGCTAACCCTGTGTGCTTTCCTGTTCTTGCCTTCAACCCTAACTTGCCCATAACCAAGCTCATTGGTCGCCCCAGTCCACAACCAGCAGTCCCCGCTCTTGTCGGTGTGCATGTCGATGCGTTCACCTAAGCTTATGCCGTGCCTTGCGTGACGCTTCAGTTCCTTTAGTTGCCCGCCTTGCCGGTGCTGCATATAGTGCCCATCGCACAGTCCGCGCGCTTTGCGCGGTCGCTCACATCCGTCGAATGCGCAAGAATCAGGAAATCTCTCTATTCTCATTCGCAATCCACCCCTCTCGTGCTGCACGACTCTTGCGAGCCTCCGCTTCCGCCGCAGAACCAACCTCGTCAGCCCACGACCGTAGAACCTCATCAAAGGGAATGCTGAACACGTGCTCACCCTTCACGAACTCTTCCTCCACCTTCCCAAGCGAGTAGTCCACCGTGAAGATGAACCTGTCCACGCCGGGGTGCTTCGGGAACTGCTGCTCCGCGTGCAAGCTTGCTTGTTCCCACTCGAACAGGTGCGACCCCGGTTTGCGCGGCTTGAACGGGGGGAGCGTAACCGGGTCAGCCATCATTCCTCCCCAAACTCGTCATCATTAGCGTACTCAACCGTCTCAACCTCAACCGGACGACGCTTCGTGCGCTCCGCAAGGAAGTCTTCAGAGTCGTTGCGGAACTCCGTGCCCCCCAAGGGCAGAACTTCGTCAGCAATGAACCCGGTCGTGTTCTCCAGAACGTAGTCGAAGATCAACTTCCAATTCCGGTCAACCACCGATTGTTGGTCAGCAAGTTCGGATTTTGCAGTCAGGCGCATGGGGTCAAAAGCGAAACCAACCTCACCGCCACTCGCAGGAACCAGAACGTAGTTCTTCGTACCAAGCACGTCAAGCTCGGCATCCACGTCATCAGGCTCAACAACATGCGCCTTACGACTCACCACCGCAACCTCTTCACGCGCCACCATCGTAGCCCGAACAGCATAAACACGGTTCGGGTTCTGTGTTCCCAACCCAATCGAGTGAACGTGACGCGGACGCACACCGTTACGCAGAGCATCCGCAATCGCAGCATCAGTCAACGCAACAGCCGGAGCCACAAGAGTGCGCTCCAACTCTGCCGCCTTCTGCTTCGCCAACTCAGCCGCCTTACGCTCCTGCTCTAGAGCATCCTCAACAGCCTTCAAAAACTTGTGATCATTACCTACAGGATTAGCCAATTACTTACCTTCTTTCATGTTTATACGGAAACTACTGTCCACGTTTTTATGGAATGGTGGGGACAACTAACGCCACACAAGCAGCGCTAACCCGGAATAACAGGTGCGGTTGTGACAGTCAGCTAGGCGCGTCCTCCCACTCGCCAACAAGCCGACGCTGCACCCACTCTCCTTCATTCAGCTCCGGCAACGAATCGAATGTTGCGTTCGACTGCATCCCCACTGGCCTACGTCGGCGGTACTCATATTCGTCCTCGGTCGGCACAGGCACAAGTTCAGGAGGATTAGGCATACTGACCACACCGCCGGCACATGATCGAGTTCTTCCGGTAGAGGTGACCCCGGCGCTTGCGTAGTCGATCCCACAGGCTCAGTTTCGGGCACGTCCAAGGTTTCGAGGCGCGACGTACATGCAACTTCGCGTTCACGATGCTGCGGTTCAGGTTCCGGTCAGAGTCGACTATTTCCAGCGCCAACTCCGAGACGTACCTGCCGTCCGGCGATACTGACCTAACTAACTTGTTCACCCGCAACTCCTTATATTGATCGTGATTCGGGTGAGGATGTAGCGGGCGGTGGAGAGTTGGTTTTCGATAGGGCGGCTCATGGTGTGCCTTTCGTGTCAGTGGTGGACTCCGGGATGGGGTGCGCCTCTGGCGGATACGGGCAGCGATACCGGGCAAGCATCACTTGACACGTTTCGCTGAACTTCCCGGGCTGGAACTT